>Ga0256839_1000337_pt1 | contig 60472 bp, 71 predicted proteins | sample 354166metaG_FD_185968 | JGI IMG/M metagenome (GOLD analysis project Ga0256839, IMG submission 185968) | Hydrothermal vent microbial communities from Mid Atlantic Ridge, Atlantic Ocean - 354-166 | ecosystem: Environmental > Aquatic > Marine > Hydrothermal vents | place: Atlantic Ocean: Mid...
CCTATACTTATACAAAAGTAATAGGGGATTCTTTATGGCCAATAGGAAATGTGAGGCACCATAGATTTCCTACTTTACATAAATTAAGAAGTTTAAGTGCTGTACCTGGAGAGATAGGAAAAACAGTGTTTCCTAAATTATCAGTAGCTGCTTCAAATGTTAATATACCTGCAGAACTTCAGGATAAAATAGTAGGATGGAGAATTACTTGGGCTAAAAGAACTCCTGCAGATGCTACTGTAATGGGGCAAGCTTTATATCAATATGCAGGAATAGAAGACAATGAATATAGAGAAAACCCTGGTTCTGTGGGTTCAGGGGATACCGCAATAGATAAAAAATTTAGTCCAAGTACTGGTAATTTATTGGTGGGTAATAATGTTGTAACTGGTGTAGATGGAAGTAATTTTGCTCAAAGATTTATACATCAACAGGTTATAAAATTTAACTGCCCTGAATTAATTATAGGAAAGCCTTCTATGGGAAGTCTTTATCTTAGAAATGAAGTAAAACTATCAGCTACAGATGCTTTTATTGATAACACTTCTATACAAGGCCCAGGAACTTTAGAATCTGGAATCTATGCTCAAGGAGTACAGCTTTTAGGACAAGAAGAGAGAAGATGGCATTTTCAAAATTTTGAAAAACAATATATTACTTCTGCTACTCATCAAAATAGTTTACTTAGAGAGGTATTGGATTATTCTTACCAACCTGCTAATATTATAGATTTAACTTCTTTAGGATTAGGTTGTGATTTAAGAACAGGAGAAGAAAGTCTTTATTTAAAAGTAAAGGGAGGACAGCCTGATTATTTAGATCCAAGTATAACTAATTTTGAAATTAAATCAGACCCTGATGGAGTTGCTCCTATAGAATTAGGTATTTATTATAGATTTCCTGGAAATAATAGCCCTGAAACAGGTAGTACACAGGAAGACACCTACCTTACTACATTATGTCAAAGAAAAGATAATGTATATTCTCCTTTTACTGAACAACAACAAGTGCTTACTACAGGAAAGGCGTTATCTACAGAAACTACTGGAGTTTTTTATGGGGGAGATGCCAGGGTTTCTTTTACAGGAATTAAGCAAATGGCTCCCTTTGTTTCTCATGCTACATTTAAAGATAAACATAATGACCCTACATCTATTGGAATAGCTACTCTTTCCATACGTTATTATGGTTCTTACAGTACTAAAAACATAGGATTAAGACATCTTGATAATAGCGATATAAGTACTTTATATTTCCCTAAAGTATTAGATTTTTATAATGGTATTTTTGATACCATACCCCAACAAAAATACAGGACTTTTTTGTATAATGAAGATTACACTTTAGTCAATGAATATAATTCTATTACTGTTCATAATCCAGACACTATACCATCAGCATTATTTTTGCCACATACAGTAGTTTCTTCAACAACTAATAAAGTGGAAGAAAGAACTATTTCATGGCAAACTTTCTTATCTGCAGACAGGTATGTAATGCCCAGAGATAAAGGGCCTGTTATTAACTTACAAGGGGTTAGCAATGATAGGTTGTTTATTCATCAAAGAGATAGTTTATTTATAACCAGAAGCACAACTACTTTAAAAGGAGATATTACAGATATTACGTTAGGTTCTGGAGATTTATTTTCTGTAACGCCTACAGAAGTTTTATCTACAGAAGAAGGGTTTGCAGGAACACAACATAAGTTTTCCTGTAAATTAACTAAGGCTGGTTATGTTTTTGCAGATGCTGCCCAAGGAAAAATATTTCTTCATAATGGAAGTCAGTTAGAAGAGATTTCTAAAAATGGCCAAAGAATATTTTGGCGGGATGCTATTAATAAAGACCTTTTAGATAACCCTTTTCAAGGACAAGGAATAACCATTACTTTTGATGAAAAATATAATAGACTATTAGTGGGAGTAAGACAAGGAACTGATAAGTCATTTACAGCATCTTATTCACCTGCTACACAATCTTGGGTTTCTTTTCATGATTATTATCCTGATTTTTTAATTGAAACCAGGAAAAAGCTTTATTCTTTAAAAAACAGCTTTCCTTCTTCTCAATATAAAGGGATATATGAACACCATACAGGAGATTATGGTATATACTATAATGTAGTAGAAGATAATCCTACCCCTTATCCTGTACTTATAGATATAGTTTATAATCCTAATCCATATATTAATAAAATATTTGGTGCTGTAGAATGGGCTACTGAAGTTATTCAGGCAGGAGGAGTGCAAGTTAAAGATGAAACTATAGATTATATCACCCTTTCTACTAATAATAAAACTACAGGTAGGGTAGAGTTAGAAAGACTGGTAAACCTATCTCAAATACATTCTTCTAATATGAGAAATGTAAATGAATTTTGGAGGTTTAATGCACTTAGGGATATAGCTGTATCAGGACTTCCTTTCAGATTAGATTTTTACGATGATTTTGCTATTATAGATAGTAATTTAGATTATAACAGACCTTGGTACAGAAGGGCCAGGTTTATAGATAGGTTTATGATAGCCAGGTTTGAATATAGTAATTTATACAATAATTCATTTGCTTTTTTAAATCATAATGTTAATTTAAGGCAAAGCTACAGATAATTTATTATTTTTATTAATATGAAAAAAACCTCATTTAAATATAAGAAGAAAAAACTAAATCCTGGAGGACTTATTAATTCAGCAGGAGAGTTTACAGAAAAGGGTTTAGGAATAACTGGAGCTGGAGCTGTAGGAATGATAGGAGATATAATAGCAGCCAATTCTGAAAATATTTCTGTGACTGGAGGAGCATTAAGTGGTGCTGGAAAAGGAGCTTCAATGGGAATGGCTTTTGGTCCTATAGGAGCAGCTTTAGGAGGAATAGGTGGAGCTTTATTTGGTGGAATTAATGCTAATAAAATAAAACAAGAGCAAGAAAGAGCTAAAATTGAAGCTGATGACCTTAGAGAAAAAAAGCAAATTTTTTCTTCTCAGGCTATATTAAACAATTATAACAACAGAGGAATAGGGGCAGGAAGTTCTTTTAAAAAAGGTGGAATGATAAATTACCCTTATCAAGACCAGGATAAAGGGTTATTGATAAACCCTACTATTCAATTAGCTGATGGGGGGTATCTTAAACCTATATCAGATACTTCTGTAGAAGTAATAGGAAATAATCCACAAGAGACTGATGGAGTAGAGTTAGAGAATGCCTTTGTTAATCACGGAGAAAGCATAGAAGAAGATAAAGTATATACAGATGAGTTTGGTATTAATGGTAAAAAAGCAACCAAAAAAAACCCCTCATTTGCTACTTTACATAAAAGGCTTCAAAAACAAAAAACAGGGGAAGACAAATTTACAGAATTTGATGCTTTTATAGATAGAAAAAGTGAAGCTTTATTTGCTCAACAAGAAGCTCTAAAAGAAGGGCAAGAAGGAGAACCGGGGCTTAAAAAAGGAGGAAAGATATATATCAAACCTTCTAAAAGAGGGACTTTTACTGCAACAGCTACTAAAGCAGGATATGAAGTTCAGGAATATGCCTCTAAAATACTTGCTAACAAAAAAAAGCATTCTCCTATAATGGTGAAAAAAGCAAATTTTGCTAAAAATGCGGCTAAGTGGAATAAAGAATTAGGTGGAAAAATAAGTTATCAGGATGGAGGAACTCCTGAAGACAGAAAATTTGCTTTAGAGGAACAGGCTGCACTTTTTAATAGAGAACCTTCTACTCCTGAAGAATGGAAAGTAGAAATGGAGCTTAGAAAATATGAGCAATCACCTGAAGAAATAAATCAAAGAATACAGGATGCTGAACTATCAGCTAAAAATTTTCTTTATGAGAAAAAAAGAAAAGGAAATCCTCAGTTTGAAACTATAGAGCCTAGTGGTGCAAAACCCTATATGACATATAAACCAGGTTCTTTAAATAGCTGGTATCAACAAAGAATAGGAGGAGAGGTACAAGGCATACCTTTACAGGAAAGACTTGCTACAACTTCTTCAAAATTAGGATTAGACCCTGTTGAATTTACTGCAGCTATGGTTCAAGAAGGGGTAAATGCAGAATCCTTTAATACTAATTTAAAAGAAGCCGGTAATATTGATAGTTATGGATTTGGGCTAGATACTGTAGGAGAATATTCTGATGCTATAGAAAAAAAACTAGGCAAAGAATATAGCAGAGAAACACTTAACCTATATCCTGGAGAAAATGAAAGGAGACAAGCTGTAACTCCTGCCCTTTTCAAAGATTCACAAAGATTTTTAGATACAGCAGGAGCTTTATATCAGCATAGGGCAGATATAGTAGACAAAACCGCTAAAGATTTAGGTATAGAACTGTCTCCTTGGGAAAAAAGATATTTTAATTATATGAGTTATAATACTCAACATAATGCCCCTAATGCTGTTGTTTTTGATAAAGAAAATGCTGGAGAAGAATATAATTCTTCTATAAAAAGAATGATGAATAAGTTTAGGGAAGCTAAAAAATTAGGTTTGTCTGAAGATGAGTTTCATAAATATATAGATGTATCTGGAGATGCTTTAACTACACCATTTGGTGCTGTAGATAAGGGAGACGGACAACTTTTTTATAATGCTGGAAACTATGCCAGAAGATTAAAAAAATTACAAGGGGCTTATGAGCAAGATATACCTTTTTACCTTAAAGCCCCGGATAAAGAAGAAATCAATACTGTTCCTAAATTAAATAAAGGGGGATATACAGACATGAACACTTTAAGTGCTAAACATATGGAAGCTAATTTAACAAAAAGAAAAAAAAAGAAAAAAGGTTATCAGGGAGGTGGAGATAAACTTGATAGGTATTCTCAGGGAAATCCTACAGGTGCAGAAGACTTTTTTCCAGGAAAACCACAAAGATATTCTCAAATGACATTAGGTGCTGAAAGTACTATTTTACCTAAGCCTATCAGATATTCTCAAATGACATTAGGAGCAGAATCTGCAATGCCAACAGATAAAACTATTCCTGTAGCTGCTGATGCCACCAATCTACAATTGCAAAAGCCTATAAAAAAAATACCGTATTCTAATGTTGACTATCAATCTTTATTTAAAGAATATAAAAACGGGGGAAAAATGAAGAAAAAGTATATACATGGAGGAAAAGACCCTGTTTTAAAAGATATTCAATATGAGGAAAAAGGTACTTTATTTAACCCTTCTCTTAAAACTCCTGAAGTTCCTGAGGCTGAAGGACTTGGGTATATACCTATAAGTGACCTTAAACCACCTAACCCAATAAGACTTATGGGAAAAAAGAGTACAAGTACTCCTACCTATTCTGCTTCAGAAAATAAGTCTTTTGATTTTCAGAAATTAGGAGACGCTTTTGGTACTTATGGTGCTAATATAGCAGGAATGACTACCAGATTACCCGAAGTACCTAAACCTGAAATGTTATCTCCCACTAAACTAGCAAGAATAGAAAATGCAGAAGAGTTAGATAGAATTAATAGGGGATATAGAGGTAGTGTAGCAGGTGTAGACCAAGGAGTAGCTCAGGCAGGAGCAGCAGAATCTACTAAAGCAAGTTTGCTAGCTAAAAAATTGGCTGCTGAAAATGCAAGTTTTGATAGGACTGATAAAACTAATATTGCTATTCAAAACCAAGAAGCTGCTATTAATGCTCAGCAAGATGCTACTAATACCAGGATACAAAATCAATTTTTACAAGATCAATTAGGTAGAGATTTAAAAGAACTTGAAATAAGAAGGGATTCTCTTACTAATATGGCTGATAAATATATGTTGGGCAGAAGTGAAGATAAAAGGAGGCTACTAGATTTAGATAAAATGAATCTTACTAAAGAAATGTTTGCTGGAACTCAGGTAGATACCAGAACTATGGAAAGATTAAAAGAATTAAATCCTGAACTATATAAGATTGTAGGAGGAAAAAAATTCGGTGGTCTCATTAAGAGAAAACCTGGAATGAAAGTTAAAATGAAGAAAAACAAATTCCGTAAAATGAAGTATTAAAGACACTATTTATATTTTTGAAGATAAACCCTGGCTGTTTAGTTGGGGTTTTTTAATAAAAAATCCCTAAGTTTTTTGCAAAATTTAGGGAGTTGTGCTACTTTTATAATTCTGGTTATAACAGTTACCACAAAGGCAAATCTACAAAGAGCCTATTGTTTAAACAAACTGAGAGCTTAAAACTTTTTGATAAAATACTAAAAAGTCCCTTATTGTTCTTAAGCTACCTTAAAAGGCTGAAATCTTAACATAGTAGTAGCGTTGTTATAAGAAGTATAGGCAACAAGTATTTACTAACAAGAATATTCACTTATTTAAGCAAAACCCAGGCTCTATCCAACCTGATAACCTGGTGGGTGAAGTATGAACCAGAATATTCTTCTTTAAACCATTGAAATAGCTTAAATGCCACCAATCATTTAAGTGAGAGCTTAACAGGGCAGGTTCTATCCTAAGTTAAGTGTTAGTAAGGCTTCTTCCTCTTTGAGTTCATTTCACCCAATAGTGGCTATTGGTATCTCTAATTTTGTAATTATCTAAATTTAGGTTACCTTTAAATTGTGGTTTAAAGGAAGTATGGGCATTTTATAGTAAGTATTATGTGTTTACTTATATTCTAAATTAAAAATTAAAAATATGGCAAGTCCTTATGACAATCTAAGGTTTTCTCAATCACAAGTTATTCCTCAATATGCAGGAGCTCCAGTAGAAGAATTTAGTAAATTATTAGCAAAAAGGGAGGCAGAGTATAAATCTAATTTAGCAGATATAGACCAACTAGAATTAGCTGCCAGTACTTTGGATGTTAATGATGCAGATTATGAAGTAAAAAAAGCTGCTTTAGATAAAGTAAGAGAAACTATTCAAGGAATAGCAAATTCTGGAGGGGCTTATGAATTTGCTGGAGATAAAATAAGGGCTGCAGCCAGAAATTTTATGGGAAATGAAGCTTTGCAAGCAGCTATGAAAAATCAAGCTACTATTAAGACTAAAAAAGATGAATATACAAATTTATATCTAAATAAAAAAATATCTGAAGTAGGATATGCAGAAGCTATGAGAAGATTAGCTGATTATCAGGGAATTGGGGAAGGGGAAAACGGCATCTATGCTACTCCTGATTTATATACTCCTGTTAAATATACAGACTATACTAAAAAATTAGATGATTTTGGCAAAGGGTTTAAAGCAGACTTAATAGATAGTGGATGGGTACAGAGTGAAGATGGGAGATGGTTAAACAGAGTTACTAAAAGAGAACTTTCTGCAGATGAAGTAGTAAAAGCAATGAGAGAGTATGCTGAATCTGATCCTGATATAATGGCTACTATTAATGAACATCAGACTATAACAGGAGAAGATATTTTAACTAAAAATATAGTAGCTCAAGGAATTAAGTTAGGTTTTAAAGAAGAACAGTTTGACACTAAAGCACAACCTTATACATTGTCTGCCTATAGGGAAAGAGTAGGTAAAGATAAAACAGATGATGCTTCTATTCCTTATGATATTATTACAAGGGTGCCTGGTTCTAAAATTAAATCTATAGAAGATTATCATAAAGAAGTGCAAACTATAGAAAAATCTTATGATACCTTATTAGAAAAAAGAAATAAATTAAGTATTGACCCTTATACTAATAGAACTGAACTATATAAAATAAACCAAGACTTGGAGGCTTTAGCCGGACAAAAAGAAGCCTATGAAAATACATATAAAAAGTATGAACAGAGAGCACTTAAAGAGTTAGGCAAAACTTCTGCTCAGTATGCAGAAAATATTATTCCTTTTGAAGAATTTAAACAACAAAAAAGAATAGATGCCAGCCCTAATTTACAAGACTTTTATTTTACTAAAGAAGGTATTAAAGACTTAGAAAATCAATATAAAAAATATTTAGAGGTTGAAGCTCCTATAGCTAGTAAAATTAATGAGTATTTCATTAAAGCAGGAGAAGATAAGACCATGTTAGGAACTGCCAGAGTTTTATCTACTGAAAAAGAAAGGAAAACCTTAGGTGCTATTTTTGATTCTACTTTTGGGCTAGGGGCATTATATAAAGGCAAAACTTTAGAAGATAAAGCTGCTGACACATTATTAATGGGAGCAACTTTTGTAGGTACTGAAAAAGGCGGTCAACAAGTAGATAATGATACTTTAGAAAAAGTAAATAGTAGGGGGGAAGTTAACTATTATACTGATCCAGCTACAGGAAGACAAGGGTTAATTACTGACCTTTTAGATAAAGATGGAAGGTCATTAGGAAAGGTGTTTATTTCTACTCCAAGTTTGCAAGAATATATACTACAAAAAAACCCTGATGCTTTAGGTGCTATAGTAGGAGGGCAAATTACAGAAATTACTTCTTCTTTAGATGGAACAGGAAAAGTTAACTTATCAGCAACTAAAGAATATCCTCCTTTATCTGTAGACGTAGAATATTTGGGAAATGATTTAGAAGCCTCTGAACAAGGACTTTATAAGCTTACATACACTATGCCATCGGGAAAAGAAAAAACAGGGTATTTTGTTAACAATCTAGCTTTGATGAAGGCTATTAAAAACCTATACTTACTACAAAAAAATCAATAATATGGCGCTAACTGAAGAACAGGTTAATGCTGCTTTAAATGGAGAGGTTAAACCAGCTTCTGAAGCATCTACAGAACCAAAATTAACTGAGGAACAAGTTGAGGCAGCTATGAACTCTGCCAATATTTTATATGGTTGGGGACAAGGGGAACAAGTAAATCCTGATGATTTTGGTTTTAATTTAAAAACAGGAGATTTTGATAATTTTTTATACAGGGCTCAAGACCAGGGCTGGGGAGTTCAGTTAGGAAATGCTGCTGCCAGAATAGTACCTAATGCTGCTTTAGAAATAATAGGGGGAGTGGGTTCTATATTTGATTTTGAAGACTACTTAAATCAAGATAATGAGGTAGGAAATTCTTTAGTAAGAGCTTCTAATGAAGGAAAAGAAGCAATAAATGAAGCTTTTCCTATTTACAGGGAAAGGCCGGGAACTTCTTTAGATATAGGAGATTCTGCATGGTGGTTTGAAAATGGTTCTGGAATAGTTTCTTCTGCTGCTGCTTTTGTAGGAATGGGTATGGGAACTGGAGCAGTTCTTTCTAAAGGAGCTCAAGCTTTACAATGGGTGGCAAAAGCTGGTGGAATGGTAAGAACTGCTGTTAGAATACGTAAAGCTTCTAAACTTATTATTCCTGGGCTTAATACTTTAGCTTTAAATCAAGCTGAAGGAATGCTTACTGCAACTGAAATATATGATGAAACTTTAAAAAGGGGAATAAAACAAGGACTATCTCAAGATGAAGCTAAAAGAATTGCTGCAGCATCAGCTTCTCATTCCATTAATGTAAATAGAGCTAATATTCTACTTAATGCTACTTCTGTAGCCGCTATTACTAAAGGAGTGAATAAAGGGGTTACCAGACAAATTCTTAAAAAAGAAGCTATGGGAAGAGCCGTAGCTTTAGAATCTGCCCAAGAATATGCTGAAGAAGTAATAAATCTATATGCTGAAAAGGAAGGTAAAAGAAAAGCTGATTTTGATTTATTAGGAAAATACTATGAAACTAAACCTACTACTTGGGCAGAAAGGTTGTCAAATACTGTGTTTTCTATAGAAGGATTAGAAGCTGGTATTTTAGGGGCTGTAGGAGGGGCTGCTCAAACTGGGTTTACTCATGCAGGAAGGAATATAGCTATTAATGGAAAAAGTAAAAATGCAGAACTTAATGAAAGAATACAACAACAACAAAGCTTTATTTCTAATTTAGATGGGGTATTAAAATCTCAGGGCACTAAAAATTTTACTACTAATTCTGCAGGTTTGGACGAACTTAGAAAAAGTGTAGAAGAAAGAAACAATCTTTTAGCTTTAGCTGAAGAATATACCAAAAAGGGAGAAGAAGTGCCTTCCAAACTTGCCACTAAGATATTAATATCTGGAGATGCCATCTTAACAGATCAAGCTCTAGCTAATTTTCAACAAGGGACTACTGAGTATTTAGAAAGCTGGTATAAAGATGTGCAAAAAGCTACTGTAGAAGAAGCTGTTGCTATGGGATATACTGGAGAACAACTTAATGAAAATTCTCCTGTACATTATTCTAAAATGGCAGAAAGAGCATTGACCAAAATAAAAGAATTTGAAAAAATTTATCAGCAACATTATGCTTATAAAGGACTAGGCTCTATTATGGCTAATAGAATAGCTGCTAAAGCCACTATTGAAAGTATTAAAGAAGCTAATATAGAATTAGACAAGTTAAAAACAGAAGCAGAAGAATTTAATAAAACACTACCTTTATATGGCAATGAATTTAGGGTTTTAGTAGAAGATTTTGATAGGGTTTCTAAAACAGGAACACCTAAAGCAAAAAGATATATTACTCAAGCTAAAAAGAAAAGGGGATTACAACCTTATTTAAAAGCTGTTGAAAGACAAAAAAACATTATTAAAGAATTAAAAAACCTGGAAAAGGAGTACAAAAAACTTATCTCTGATGAATATCAAAATAAATTAAAAAAGATAGAAGAAGAAATAGAAAAAAAGGAGATAGAGAAACAGGAAAAAGCTGTTGTAAAAGCTAAAGAAGATAAAGACTTAGCTGAAATTCAGGATGATACTGAAGACCAAGCAGAAGCTGTTAATGTTCCTGAAGCTTCTGTAAATACCCCTATAGAAGAGACAAGTCCAGAAGTTGAAGGCCATAGAGGATATGTAGGGCCTATAGTAGAAATATCTGAAGAGGAAGCAGAAAAACAAGCCATCTTAGAAGAAATAATTGGTGAGGTAAAAAGAAGCTATGAAGAAGAAATAAAAAAAGAAGTTGGAATATCTGAAACTGAACAAAGAGAGGAAATAGCTGAAGAAAATGCTAAGTATATTGAAGATATTCAAGAAAGTAGAGATATAGCTGAAGGTAAAAGTTTTGATGTAAAAGACCAAACTACGATTAAAAATAATATAGTAGCTATAGATGAAAAACTATCCAGTCAAAATAAAACAGATAATAAGGCTTCTTCTGTAGCTTATTTGGCAGAAACTATCTTATCAAAAGAAAATACAGAAATAGACCCTATAGTATTTAATTATAATGAAGTTAATGTAGGAACTCCTGTTACTTTAAGAGTAGATACCTCTTATACTGGTAATGTTTATTATAAAGGAAACGAAGTTCCCTGGCAAGGTTTAAAGTCCAGTTTAACTGAACAAGAACTTTTGGAAAAAACACCTATTGTTATTATGGTAGGAGATAAAACAATAGGGTATGTGCATGATACTGAGTGGTTTACTTTATATAATATAGGAAAAGGGGCCCTTGAAAAATCAGAAACAGAGCCTTCTTTAAAAGAAAAAAAGATTGCTGAAGAAAAACTTGCTGAAGAAAAGGAAAGAAATAGAGCTATCAGAAAATCTGTTTTGGAAAAAGGCTCTATAAATACTACAATTTCTTATAGAGGAAATGGTATTATACCTACTATAGAACAGGGAACTAAGCCAGTGTCTGAAGCTTTGCCTGGAATTAAGATAGCAGTTATAAAGAAAAATACGTTATCTGATTATGAAGACTTAAATATTTTAAATAGAGAAACAATAACTAATGGAGAAAGGGTAAAAGATGGATATACTGTAGCTATTGTTCCAGTTAATAAAAATGAAGTGGGAGAAGAGCAATATATAGCTTATCCGCTATTAAGACAAAAATTAAATACAAAAGCTAAGTCTTCAATAGTAAAGGCTACTACCATTTTAATGAAATCTTTATATTATCCAAAAGCCATTAGTTCAGAAGAAACAAAAATAGCAGATACTATAAAAGAGTTAATTGATGTAGATATAAGAACTATAGAAGGATTTGAAAAATATTTAACTTTATTTACTCATAATACTTATCCAGAAGGTAGTGGTAACCTTTCTCAATTTATGCTTACGCAAAATGAGAATAAATACGCTATCAATGTTACTAGTAAAGGATCAGCAGGAGTATCTTTTGGTAAAGGAGGAAAACAAATTACTAAGACTACTAAGAATGTAATTATCCCTCAAATGTTCAAATCTAATCCTGATACTTATATAGAAGGGTTGGAAAATATAGTAGAACACTTGTATGCAAATATTAATGATGCTTTATTAGATGCTGATGTTACAATTCCTGTTATCACAGAAGAAAATAAAGTAGAGACTTTGTTTTCAGGAAAGTATACTGAATATGTTAAAACTTACGGCTTACATACCAATGCTACTTATCATGAAATAGGCACTGAAGAAAATCCCAAGAGAGTTTATACTATTCAGAGTGTTATTTCTTATGACGATAGTTTTTCTGGTTTTATACCTAAATCCAATCAAAATGAAACAGTAGCTGCTACTGAAAAACCTGACATAGATAAAGAAACAGTTTTAAAAGAACCTTTTGAACCTTCTGAAAAAGTAAAAAAAGCTCCTCCAGGATTGGAGTTTATGGATGATTTTGACTTCACTCATTTAGAAGATAAAAATAAAGACATAGAAAGTGAGGAATTGTTTGCACCTTATACCGGAAAAACAGTTTCTGATTATATTATAGAGGGCATTCCAGCACACACACAAAATTTGCTTATAGATAATATTATCTTTAATGTACTCAATACTGTTGAAAACGATGATTTAGTTTTATCTAGAGTACAAGAAGCTTTAAGTTATTTAACTGAAGTTAAGTTTCCTATGATTAAATCAGAATCTTGGAAACTTAAAGAACTGGTAAGACTTAGATTGCAAAATTTAACTAATACTGTTATTCAAAATGAAGAAGAATCTTTAGATTCTACTGAAAATAAGGATGAGGCAAGATCAGTAGAAGAAAAAGATCAAGCTTGGGGAATAGATATTTTGACCATTAATCCTAAAGACAGTTTAAGCAGTAGATTAAAACAATTATTTTCTTTTATCCCTTTAGTTAATAAAGAAGATGGAACACCTTTAAGAACTAAAGAAGGTCTTATTGTTTTTGCTGGGTTTGATAAAACTTATGAAATAGTAATGTCAGAACTTTCTACTAATTTTGATAAGGATACTCCTGCCCCAAGAACTTTTGATTCTATGATGGATACTCTATTGGCTGCTAAAGATATTTATACTTTTTTGCCTTTTGTTGTAGATAGGCTTAAAAAAGCTCCCAGACAACTTAAAAATGAATTTATGGTAAATGCTGATAAGCATTATACTGTTATGCACCATGTATGGAAAAAACAAACCTCAGATGGAAAATTTTATTATAACGTTTTAAATGATAATGCTAACTCCAGAACTCTTATTATAGAACAAACTTGGAGAAATAATAATTTACAGGTATCTAGGATTTCTAATAATCTTTTAGCTAATGGAGAAGTAGTGGAAGAACTTAAAGCCGAATTTGATAAATGGATAACTAAAGATAAACAAATTGAAGATAAGAAGGTACTTAAATGGCTTTCTGATATGGGTATAACCATTAATCAAAAAACTTTAGATTCCTTTAAAGAAGAAGATATATATGGCTTATCCTATGTAAAACATTTTACTACAAAGGAAGGAATATTTAAAAATATAAGAGAGGCTCTTAATTCTATAAAAGACGGTAATGAGTTGTTAGAAACTACTTTATATAGAATGAGTGCTTTTAGTAGATTGGCAGCACAAGAGGGTTTAAACAATAGTATGTATATCCCTGATTCTTTCAGGTCAGGAGATAGTAATATTTATGGTTATCAGGAACAAAAGTGGGCTGTTAAAAGAACTTCAGATTTAAAATACGATGAAGAAGAGCTAACAAGATTGGCTAAAAATCCTATAACTAAAAACATATCTTGGCTAAAAAAATTAGGAAAACTAGACCCTTCTACAGGTAAATTTGTTATAGATAAAGAAAGTAGGTTTTATAAAAATTTTTCTTTTGGTTATGTAGGATTAGCAGCTTTACAGGAAGAAGGTAAATTCTATGCAAATAAGAAAAAACTTTCTGAGCTGAGTTCTTCTGCTCATGAAGAAGTAAAAAAAGGTTTTTTTGAAAATAGGGCATTAGCTGATAAGTTTGGAAATAGAGTTGTTAGATTCTTTTTTCCTACTATGTCTGATAAGTCTACAATGTTTACTCTTAAAGTAGAACCTATCAAAATAGCTTATGATATTAATGGAAAATTAACTAAAGAAACTATTGATGCTTTATATGATACTATTCTGATTCCTGAAATTAATAGAATGGTAAATCATATAGAAGGAGAAACCAATATAAAAAACTATGACCAGGGAGCTATGATGTTTTATAGTGTTCCTGAATTAAATAATATTCCAGAAATATGGAATGGCACAGGAAGTACAAGAAGATTAAATTTAAAAGTAGGAAGAAAAGGAATAGAAGGAGATACTGTTAAAAAAATTATCAGGGAAAACTTTGAGAAACACTTAAACAACTTAGTGGAAGAACAGTTAAAAGACTGGGAGAGTTTAGGTTTATATAATGCTGATACTCATGTTTTTAGAGCAGGTTCTGAATATAAAGAATATTTAGATGGTTTAGTTTATGGAGAAATTGGCAGTTCTGAAAGAGAGTTTAATAAAGCAAAATTAGCAGCAGCAGATTTTGCTTTAAACTATATGGCAGCCAATGCTAATTTTCAAGTACTTTATGCAGGAGATGCAGCACAATATTATGTTGGGGAACCTACATTCAAAGAAAATATAAAAACTGAAGAAGGGGAGTTTAAAAAAGGAGATAAAATACCTGTAAATCATTCATTATATTATACTACTATAGCTAAAAATACTTTTATTAATATAGGTAAAAGACTAACTCTTTTAGCAGGGCCTAGAAGAAGTCCTGTATTTATTGAAGGAAAAACCACATATAGACAAGGTTTTGTAGAAGATAAAAGAACTGCTTCTTTAGCAATAGATTATATAAGTTCTATTTATGAAGACAATCCTGAATTTATAGAAAAATATAAAAATATAGTAGGTACCGATGCTGTAGAACTTATAACAGTATCTGAAAAAATAGAAATTCTTTATAGAGATGGAAAATTAGACAATACAGATTATAAAAGACTATTAGAAATTGCTAAAAAAGGAGGAGATTTTTCTTCTTCTGATTTAGGTAAACTTAAAGTATTTCAAGCTGATAAGCCATTATATGCAGGCAAAGCAGTAGAGCCTAATTCTTTAGTTGAAAGAAGAATATATATTAAATCTGCTGCTATTACTTTAATCCCACAATTTACCAGAGGACTTGAAATAGATAAATTAAGAGTTCTTATGGAAAATAAGAAAAATCCTGTAAATAGAATAGCTTTTTCTTCTGCTGTTAAAGTAGGAAATGTTAAAAACCCTTTAAATATATGGAATGAAGATGGCAGTATTAAGGAAAATCTAAGTTTTTCTGAAGATCAGATACTGACCTTAAATAGAAATGAGCATGGCATACAACAAGACATTCCTTATAAAGAAAAGGATAGTATAAAAAGAGTAGTTCAAGCTTCTAAATTGTCTTTTGTTAATCTGTTGAATAGAGATATTTTGGTAGATAGTAAAAAAATTAAAGGCAGAGAACTATATGAAAGATTTCAAAAAAATTGGGAATCCTTATATTCTTTAGCAAAAGAGGAGTTTTTTGAAGAATTAGAAGTAGATGTTTCTAAAGATGTTTGGATACCAAACAGTAAAAAATTAAGTCGCTATATTAAAAGAGAAGCTGAGCTTAGAAACCTTTCTTTACAAGATTTAGAAGGTTTAGAACTTAGAGAAGATGGTACTTTTGAATTACCTTTATGGGCTAATGGAGCTAATAAACAGTTTGAAGCTCTTTTAAATTCACTTATTACTAATAAAATACTAGAACAATCTATTCCAGGCAAAGCTTATGTTTTAGCTTCTGAGGAAGGTTTTCAAAAACAGGTAAAAACTATAGAAGATGTACTAGAAGAACAAAACATTAAAGACATAGAATCTTCTGGAATTGTATTTACTGAATTTTGGAATGGTAAAAGTTTAATGCCTTCTATAGAAGGTAGTAATAATCAAGTATTTATACCTTGGCCTTTTAAAGATGTTCCTATGGAACATTATATAAAGGATGGTAAAATAGACATGAGTAGAATAGATGCTGATTTATTTACTATGTATGGTATGAGGATACCAAATCAAGGGCCTAATTCTACAGGAAATTTGGAAATAGCTGGATTTCTACCTGAAGTTATGGGCGATATTATTATAGCTCCCAGAGATTTTGTAACTCAAATGGGGAGTGATTTTGATGTGGACAAACTTTATACTTACAGATATAATTATATAGTTACAGATAATGGAGACATACGAAGAATTAAAGAAGAATATTTAAATCCTGAAAAATTAAAACTAAGATTAAGTAAAGCAGAAAAACGGCTAAATGAAATTATTCTGTTAGATTTAAAAAAAGACAGACAAAGAGAAAAAAATTTACTTTATATTCAAATAGAAAAGCTAAACAAATTGCTTGAACCTAATGCTTTAGCCAAATTAAAATTTCAGGATGATATAGTAAAAATACATAGGTTATTAAATGCAGACCCCTCTAATTTTGTACAAAGACAGATAAAAGCCCCTTTAGGAGAAGGCAGGTTAAAGGAATATTCAGATATTATAGAAAATTCAAAAGATTCTTCTTTTTTTAGTCCCTATTCTTCTATTTATCAAAGAAATAAATTTAAAAATGCTTCTTCTGGAAATAAAGCTATTGGTGTTTTTGCTATAGCAAATACTTTTAATGCTTCTGCACAAACTGTTGAAGGCCCTTTAAAAATAGTAGATGGTGATAAAGATTTATATGTAAGATTTGGAAATCAAGTTAGTTATGGAGTGTTAAATAATGAATTAGCATTAGATAATAAAACATATATTTCTGAGAATATTTCTAATTACCTTTCTGTTGCTGTAGACAATGAAAAAATACAAGCTCTTCATAATTTGAACATTAATGATGTTACTTATGGTATAGTAAATTTATTAACCCAACTAGGATTTACTCATGATGTTATTAGTAGTTTTTTAGGTCAGGATATACTTTTTGAATTGGTAAAAAAAGTAGAGGAATTTCAAGATAAAGGAGAATCTTCAATTTCTGCTTTAAACAAGGCTTTTAGTGTGCTAGAAAAAGATTCCAAATACTCTGAAAAAGTTTTTGATGCTTTAGATGAAGATAATAAAAATAAAATATTAAAAAAATATGCAGACAGTAGTAGCGCATTTTTATTTGAAGTTATAAAAAAAGGAGAAGACCATCCTGACTATAAAATCACCCAAAAAGCTATATTGAAAAAATTTAAATTTCTTAGTAAAAAAGCTGTTTCTTTACAAAATTTACAAAGAATAACTAATATAGATTCTTCAGGGATAGGAAAAAACCTAATAGAGAGTAAAGTAAAAGAGGAAGCTTTTGTAGAAGCACTTACAGATAAAAATATTATAGGAGCTTCTAAGCTATTTGGAGAAATTTCTTATACACCTTTAAAAGGATACCAACAATTTGGAAATATTTACTTTAAGCCTACTTCTATTTCTGGATTTGCAGTTATCTATGGAGTTATTCCTAATAATAGGCTATGGAATCAATCCAGATATTTTCCTTATACAGATAAAGCAATTAATGATGTAGTAAAAACTATTATTGATATAAGCAATATTAGAGAATTTGATGAATATCAAAATGTTTCTATAGAAAGTAGAATATTTAATGCTATAAAAAGTTATTATTTTAGTAATCTTGGTGAATTAGGGTTTGTAGATACTTCACTACAAAAAGACACCGGTAGATTAGTAAGATATAATTTACTTTCTGAAGAAGGTGTTCTTCAAAATATAATTGCAAAATATAGTAATACTTCTTTGTTTATAAATAATCCTTTTTTAAATAAGCTTTCTATTAGAAAAAGGAAAGCTGGAACTCCAGGAAGTATTAATTTTTCTTCAAGAGATACAGATGTTGTAAGTAAACATAATATTTATGGAGGATTAATAAAACTGCTAAATTCTACTAAAGAACTTCCTGAGCAGATACAGATTAATAATGATAAAGTTAAACTTATCACTGAACAAGATTTAGCTAGAGCTTTAATAGTTTCTCAATATGCTACAGGAGGTATACAAAAATACACACAATTTTTAAGATATATCCCATTAGATTATTTGAAAAAAATAGGATTTACAGAATCTGCTAGAAACTTAGACTTTGCAAAACTTCTTAATGAAGGTAGAGGTAATAATAAATTTCAACTTCCCTATATGGTTATTCAATTTTTTCAGCATAATCCCTATTTACTTAATACCCCAGAAGTAAGTATAAGAGAATTTGTAACTAAAGATGCTGAAAAGGAAGAAGATATAACTAGATTTTCTGTTCCACTACCTTTAAATAAAGCAAAAATAGAAGACCCCACTCTATTAGACCCTATGGTTAAGTTAAAAGGAGAAAATAAAGACCATGTTTTTCTTTTTGATGGGAATGAATATATAAGACTAGATAATCTGGGAAGTGTAGATTTTAATGAATATCAAAGTAAAGAAATAACCAGAAGTGTTATTTATAACAATATAGCAAAAGATAAAAAAGGGGTACCGGTATCTTATTATGATCAAGTAGCAGCTAATACCCCTAAAAAACCTATCATTAATAAGGCTGATCAACTAAACCACATCACATTAGACCAAAAATATGGTTTTAATGAGGCTGAGCCAACTATCTCTAAAACCTTAATGGCTATATCCAATAATGGCCCTACTGCTCACAGAGCTCTTGCAGAAGATTATTTGCAAGTGTTTAAAGACGGAGAATACAAATTAGTAATAGATAGAAACTTACCTGCTAAAGGAAGACACATAAGAAGTGAAAAAACTGTATTTATTAATCCTGATTTACTAACAGGGGATGAGGATTATAGCAAAACTTTTTTACATGAGGTTACACATATGCTTACAGTAGAAGTACTAGAAAATCCTGTTACAGAACAACAAAAGAAAGCCAAAGCAAGTTTAACAAGATTATTAAATGCTTACAGAAAAACTCTCAAATCAGGAGAACTGGAGTTAGTAAAGAAACAAGTTTCAGAAGCTAAAGAAAAAGGCGTTTCTCCTAAACTAACTGAAGAACAACTTGTAAGAGTATATCCTGCTATTAATTTAAAAGAATTTGTAGCTGGTTTTATGACTGATGTCAAAGTTCAAAATCATTTAAATAAAGTAGATTTTAATGAAAATACTACTTATGGACAAGAATATGAAAAAAGACTGTTAAAGATTTTAAATTCTATAAAAGGTTTTGAATTAACTTCTACTTCTGCTCAAGCTATAAGAGAAGTAATTGCTTTAATAGATTATCAAGATGAAGTTAAATTAAATCCAGTAGTTTTAGCTAAAATGGAAAATTCTACTTCTAATAGTGTAGATGCAAACTCCAGAGTTAGAAAAAAATCTATTAAACATACTGAAGAAGATGTAGGCATAAAAAGTTCTATAGCACAGGCAGAGGCTAATTTCTTAGAAGACAATTATGAAAATATGATAACTTCTGCTATAAATAAAGCTGTGGATAGAATGGCTCCTATTGATGAAAATAATATTCCGCCAGAACCCACTACTTTTGAAGATTTACCAGCAGCCACTAAAAAAGAAAAAGACGAAGAAGCACCAATATCAGATTTAGTCCATCCTTCTATTAAAAATAAACAGGCTATTTTAAAAGCTTTAAATAAAAAAGTTAATAGGGACAAAAAAAGGATGCATGATTCTACTGATCCTAAAGTAGGAGTTTATTATGAGAATAGAATAATAAGAACTAAAGAAAAAATAGCTGAAATAGAAGAACAAATTGCTGCTATTACAGGAATGAATACTTATTCCACTACTTTAAAGATAGCTGAAGAAGATTTATCTTATGTAGATACTTTAGTTAGTAGTGATATAAGGCTTATTACTTCAGAAGATATGGAAATAGTGGATAGTATTATTACACTATGGAAAAATTTTAAAAAAGAAGAATTTGTTGAAAAAATTTATAGTTCTTTAGACACTGAAAAAGATTTTAACAATATAAAAAATAAAGCCGAATCTTTAGAGGATAAGTTACATGATATAGCTATAGAAAAGACCAAATCTTTTATTAAAAGAGAGTTGCCTAAAGCTACTTCTGAAGATATTAAAAATCTAATGGCTATATCTGATGATATAGGAGTAGCTTCTTCTTATATATATGACCTTTCGAGGGTAGATAATGTAATAGCTCAAGCTATGTCCAAATCTATTTTAAGAACTAATGACTATATAACTGAAGAAGTTACTAAAGTAGCAGAAGAAATAGACCCTATTTTACAAAATGCTGAAAAAGCGTTAAAAAAGCTGGGTCTTACTTTTGATGTTTTTATGCAAAAAGATGAAAAAGATAGATATACTGGTAGAATAATAATGCCATACTCCCAGAAATTTTTTAATTTGCTTAAAGCTAATTCTGAAAAAGCCTTTAGCCCAGAGGCTAGTAAAGAAGATAGACAAGCATATAGAGAATGGAGAAAACTTACTCAAATAACAATAAATCCTTCTAAATTGGAAGATAAAAAATATGTTGAAACTCTAATTAAAGAGGTAGGAAATGAAAATATAGAATATATTAAAAAACAAGCTATTAGAAGGCAGGAATACTATAATAAAGCTTTAGAAAGAGAGCAAATAAGAATAGATACTAATCCTGACTTATCTAAAGAAGAGAAGAAACAAGCTATTAAAAAATGGGCAGAAGAAAATAAATTTAAATATCAAATATCTATCCCAAGAAAAATAAATACCAGAGGAGAACCTACTGGGTTTTATGATAGCAAGTTTGAAATAATTCAAAATAACCCAGACTTAAAAGTATTTCATGAATATACAATAGATTTACTTTCTAAATTAGGTAAATATTCTACTAACAAAAGAACCCCTGTAAATAGTATTCCTTTAATGCAAAAGGAGTTTTGGGAGGCGGCTAAAGGGAAAGACAGTCAAGGTATTTTTAACCTTATGGCTGATGCCATGAAAAAAGGGTTGAGGGCTAAAGGTGCTTATGAAGATTATATTACAGAAATAACTTCTGGAAAAAGAACCCTTTCTAATAATTTTAATGAAGTTACTAAAAGACAGTTGGCTGATAGATTAGTAGTTAAAGAATTACAGTATAAGCAGAAAACAAATAAAAACCCTACTAAAACACAAATTAAAGAATGGAAAGCTGATATTATGGATGAGCTTACTAAAGAAAGCTCTTTAGACATTGGTAAAATATTAAAAACTTATGCTGCCACCGCTATTGCCTATAAGCATAAAAGTCAAGTAGAAACACCTTTAAGAATAGCTGAAAAATTATTAAAAGAAGTAAAAGCTGCTGAAAGAAGTTCTTCTGGAGCTATTATTAATGACTTGGTAAATAAAGGTATAGATGAACAAGGGCTTATCAATATTAATAACATGGTTACCAGTACTTTAAATCATTGGTTTGGTGTTAAAAAGCCTGAAAAAATAAACAAAAAAAGTAAAGTAAAATATACTTCCGAAGAGAAAAAAACCAAAATTAAATTAGATAAAATAATAGCTACAGCTAAGGAGAATATTGAAAAATTAAACAAAAGCTTAAAAAATGCTTCTATAACAGAAGATAGATATATAAAAAAGATAGCTGTAGAACAAAATGCTATAGATACTGCTCAAAAACAATTAGATAAACTAGGAGGTGTGATTTCTAAAGAACGTATCTTTAAAGGTACCATGAGATATATGCAACTTTTAGGTATGGGTTGGAATGCTGTAGCTGGAATAGCTAATTTAGGTTTTGGGCTTATTTCAAATACTAATGAGGGAATAGGAGGAGAATACTATACTACAAAAGAATTTTTTAATGCTCTTGGGGATGTTATAAAAGGGACTTTATTTGGTATAAAAACTGAAGATGGTAAAAAACAATCTATTCTTATGAAAAGATGGGGAATCTTACAAAAATCTTCACAAGAAACTTTCAAAAGAAAAACAGCAACCAATAAGTTACTTAATTTTTTAAATCCTTATAAGATTCAAGATACTACTGAGTATCTTAATCAAGCTCCTATAATGGTATTAATGCAGAAAAAAACTCCTGTATTAGATTCTAAAGGAGAGCCTGTAGTAATAAATGGAACTAAAATAAATTTTTATAATGCTTATGATAAAGATGGAAATTGGAAAACAGGTATTTTAGGAGAAGAAAAAAACTATCAAAAACAGAAGGACGACCTTAGAATACTTATAGGAGATTTAATAGCCAGAAATCATGGTAATTATAATAATGAGGGCAGACATTTAATGGTGAAAGATAGTTTAATAGGGCAATCATTAACTCAATTTAGGACTTGGATGTTAGAGGGCATAGGAAACAGATTTAGAGAGGAGTATTTTGATAGAATTACAGGAACTATTAAAAAAGGTAGATATGTGACTATTTATGAAGATTGGGAGAGAGCAGCTAAATTATTATATAGTGCTAAAACATGGAAAGAGTTATCTATTGTAGATAGAGCTAATGTAAGAAAAACATTAGCAGATATAGGAATGCTATTATCTTTTATGGGGTTTGTTACTTTACTTAAAGGTGCAGCAGAAGATGAAGACGATGAAGATAAATTAGCAGTATTGCATTTACTTATTAATATTGGTTTAAGGATGCAAACAGATATAGCTTTTTATGTTAATCCAATGGAAGCTGAAAGACTTACTCAATCTACTATTCCTGTAGCATCTTTAGTTTCCAGAGCTTCAGGATTAACGCAAGCTATGTATAAATATATAATGGACGAAGATGAAATAACTAATGGAATATATGCAGGGGAAAGCAATTTATTACATAAAGGATTTAACTCTATACCATTTGGAAAAGCTATATTACAAGTTCATAAAACAGCAACAAGACCATTCAGATAAAAAAAGGGAGAAAATTACTTCTCCCTTTTTTCTATAGAAACCACTCTTTTTTAGGGGCTTCTAATAATTCAGCATGATCTTCTATTATTATATTTAATTTTTCTTCAAGATACTTTTTTAATCTGGGGTCTTTATCTAACCCAAGAATAATATCATGGGTAGCAGGTAGCCCGGAATTTTTTTTGATATGCTGTTTAATAGAACCAGGAATAGTACTATATTTACCTGTTACAAAGGCTTTTATAGTTTTTGTTAATCTGGCAGGAAAGTTATAAATAATGATATTATCATTTTCTATCTTCTTATCAAAAGCAGCAACATTAAAAGCAGTATAATGAACGTTAGCTATATTATAAGTGAAACAAATTAATTTTAAATTTTTAATATCAAGTTTTACAGATTTTAAATTGCTTTTTCTTTGATAACTTCCAAAACTACAAAAATTGACCCCTGCTAATGGAAGTAAATAATACGTTACTAAGTTATGCATTAAAGCAATATTTAAAAAGTTCTTAAATATTAAAAGGTAATTTTTGCCCTACTAAGATAAAGGGATACTAAGAAATAAGCAAAAACAACAAACCCTATTTAAAGGGTATTTAGTCTATCTTAGATAGTCTTTCTTAACCAATAATATTGTAATAAATTTTCCAAAGTTTTCCATTATAATATATTTTAATGCAGTATAGTGGCTAAAGTTAATAGCCTTGCAAGGTCTTGTTGTAATTTTATGGTTAGTCATTAAGACTACTAGTCTTGTCCGTTGTAGTGCACTAGTACCTGTGAGCATTTTGAGCGTTATTAATAGCTCTCTTTAGTTCATTTGCTAATACAGTCATTTTCTTGTCATCTATTTCTATAACAACAAATTCTTTTCTGTTCCAATGCTCTCTAACCTTTATTTTAGATTGATCACTTTTTAGTCTTTTTTCTTCTGTTCCGTTGATTTCGTATACTTTAATTAGGTTAGTACTTTCAAATCTGCTGCTCATATTTTTCTTTTTTTGTTGTTTATAACTAATATTAAATTTTTTTTTCACGTTCTTCTTTTTTTTGCTGATACTTCTAAAATTTAGGAATTGCTAAATATTTGAATTTAATTATCAGTATTATTATCAGATATTAATCCTAGGTTACTTTCATTTATTCCTTTCAATAAAGTATAACCTATAATATTAGGTTTGTATGTTCTTTTATAACTTGGAAGTCCTTTAAGAGTTACATTAACCAAAGGCGTCCATTGGCTGTCCCACACACTACCATCTTTGTTAATACTTTTTAACCAATTGTATATTTTTATACAGTCTTCAGCATCTTTTTTGGTGTCAGGATTTTTTAGTTGTTTTTGTAATCTATCTAATAATTTTCCCATGACTTAAAACGTTTATAATAATGTATTTTATTAGCAGCGTTGTAATTAACATAATCCTATCTAAAATTCTTCACCACATTTTGTGCATTTATTTAAAACGGCATCATCTCCAATTACAACATAATCAAATGGATGATTACAATTTTTATTGCTAATTTTTTGTAGTTTAATCCTTGCAATAGTTATCCTATCGCTAATTTCTTCGTGAATTGCATCCTCAAACTCACGGAGTACCTCATCTATATATTCTGTATTATCCGTATTCATAATTTATATAGTTAAATTTGTTTTTTGTTTACTTTCCTAATAACAGCAACTTTTGTTGCGCTTGACCCCTGTTAGCAACCATACTACAATAGTTGGTTGCATTTAGCGGATGGGTCTTTACTCCCTCCTCCATATTTACATTCATCACAATCAATCTTAGTGTTATATTCACAATCATATTCTATGCCCCATCCTATGTCTGGTATTTCATATCCTTTGCATTTTGGGTGTCTTGTGTCAGTACGGTTGCTAACAATAGATATACCCAAATTGGCAAATCTTTTGTTGACTGAAACATTTTCCTTTTTATTACACATTGTTTTAAATTTTTAATTACTATTATTTTAATTGCCAATCAGTGTGTATATCCCAATCCGTTGGTTGCTATTTAATTTAAAAAAAGCTCATCCAACTGTTCAGCCATAGCTTCTGCTGGCCACTGATGCCCAACACCGTATACAATTAAAAAATTGGAGTTAGTCATTTTTAGAAGTTTTAGTTGGGTCAACCATGAAATAATAAATGTTTTTTGTTTCTTTATCATACCTTCTTTTAATTTCTTCATGCCATTTTTTAATAAGATACATGGCAACCTTTAATTTGTAGAAACCACAATTCCTTTTATTTAAAGGATAATTAATGCTTGGATTGAATTTTTCGTAATTTCCAACTTCCGTACATATTCCTATCCATGACCTTTTACCAAGAATACCAATCTTTGACAATGACATTTGGGGATAGTAAACTTTATCTCCATTATTTTTCTCTTCTACTTTAATTCTAAATTTTGGGTCTGTGAATGTTCTCATTTTTTATATTTTTAGTTAACTAATTTTCTAATTATATACTTTTTTCGTTACCCACCATTAAGGCAGTTCGGTAATTATATAGTTTATAGCCATATTTATATCAGTTTCAATCTGAAATTTAAAGCCTTTGAAATCATACACTTTTTTATCCTTTACTCTTTCAAGGCTGTATTTTTGCAATAGTTCATAAATCTCTGGGAGTGTAAGATTATCCACGTTTGCTTCTATATTTAAGTTTATTGTCATCATAGTTTCTATTTTGCCTGCGCTCATGTGCTTTTAATCTATTTTCTCGTTTGATATCAGCCATCCATTGCAGCACTTGAATAATTCCAATGGTTTCATATCCTTGTTTCTGCAACTCTTTTAATCTTTTTTCAAGTTCTTTCATTTTTTTCAGTTACCCATAATAAAAATTACTTACGTGTGTATGTGTCAATACCACCCTCATAGTTTTCATAACCTAAAGCCATTGCAATACAAAACATTTTAGTTCTTGCGTTACATTGTTCCATATAGTCAAGAGCTTCATATAGTATTTCAATCTTCTTAGCTTGTGTTAATTCACTAAATTGTTTTGCTATAAAAGCTTGTGTGTACTTCTTTTTAACTTCTGTTTTCATAATCCGTAATTTTAAAATATGCCTAACAATAAATATAGCAGAGTGGGGCATCGTCCCAAATCGCCATATAGTACCTTTTATTTAATTTAGTGCAAGATTGAAAGTTGGTACTGCTATCTTCCCACCTTGCCATATTTTTGTAACGTTATATTTAAGTTTGCTTAAATAAGGAACATTTTTTTAAACATACTGAATCCGTCAACCATGAATCACAACTTTTCCATGCGCCAGTATCCTTGCAAACATCCGCTCGTGCCTCGCTAAACATAACAACTGCTATGTCAGTATTATTTTTTCTCTATATCTGACACAATTTCACACTCGGAAGATGGAACAAAAAACATATTTTGTCCTTCCGAAACTGTAATACCTAACTTCATATCCTCAAAATCAACACCAAGCAATATAAAATCTACAGATTCAGCGTAGTATCCGTTACTTTCTCCATACCATCTAATATCTACATATCCTTTAATTGTTGCGAATTTATAATAAGTCCAAGTACAAGACCCCCGAAGATTCCCTTGCTTTGTTAGTTCAATGTCTTCTTTAGAAGATGGCTCATAATTAGAAACTTCTTCTGCTTTTAGTATTGGGCCCCCAACCAAATCTTGTAAGTCACCAACTATATCTTGGATCGAGACACTTTCGCAACAATCTTGCCTGTGATACATTTTATATTACTTTCCATCTTCGCAAGTGAATATTATCTCGTCATTATCTATTTTTTCTACTTTTGTAAGTGTTTTGCCAATCAATTCTTTTAATCTTGTCATTTTATTTAAGTTTTATATTTACAAACCGCGTATGTATTTAATTCAATCACGCCACGTTACCATCATCTAATTTTTCAAAAGTTATTTTGTCCATAATCTATGTAATTTCATATTTTAAATTTAGTTTTCACGAACACGAGCATTCCACTTTTCTTCTAATATTAACCCTATTTCTTTTTTAGACTTTCTACCACCTAAATATGGATTTTCGGCATAAGTCATCTGACAGCCGCATACGCTACATTCTAAATAATGTATTTCTTCACCATATCTGCTGTTTGTATTTTCTTCTCTATATTTTTTTGAGATAGAATTATTTCCACAAAAAGGACAGTTTAATAATTTCATAATTACAACTTTAATAATCTTAAAAATGTTATGCTTATCAACGCGAACCCGCAAATTAGCTGATAAGGGAACCATCCCAAACCAACATAATAAATAGCTCGAAATTTCCCAAATTTAGAATCACGGTAAACAAAGTAAATTCCTATTATAGGAATCCAATATTTAAATTCAGACATATTATAAAGTAACTTTAATTGTTTCTATACCTTGAGTTTTTACTTCTACTTTAGGTACTTCAATCCCTTCATTATCGTAGATAGGCTCTTGCATTTTTTTAGCCATTTTAAGGAGTTCTGTTCTCTCTTTAAGCTTAGTGGATAGTTCTGTCCAGATAGGGTCTTGAGAGTAATTTAAAGTAGCCCCAGAGCTTGATAGGACTATGTTAGTACTTCCTACTTTAGTCTTGCCATTGTATTTAGATAGTTCTTCAGTAGCAGCTTCTTTTATGGCTTTATTAAAAGCTGTAAGTACTTCTAAATACTTTTTTGCTGAAATAGTTAATCTTATAGGATCAGCCCATCCACTATCTATTAATTCTTTGGCTTTATTTTCACCATAGATTTTTAATTCTTGCTTATTTAATTCTAAAATATCTCGATTTAAAATTAATTCTGTAGTTTGTTCCATAATAAAGATTTTTAATAAAATACTAATGCCCAAGGAATATTTTGAAACTTTGTATTATCATAATATTCATAATATCCTGTCTCATAACTGCCCATTCTTTGATTTCCTAATTGATGTGGTTTTAAAGGTCTGCTAAAATGACCATAAATAGCAATAGAAGATTCAGGCCCTCCTTCTAAATAAACTGCTCTATAGATTTTTAGCTCTTTGTGGTTTAAAAGAATATCTATAAAATTATGCATAGTATAGGGTTCTCTACTATGAATGAATAATACATAGCCATCTGTAGTAACAGCAAGCATTGCTACTGACCATTTTTTTTGGTCTATTTGCCATCTGTTTCTTTTACCTTCTTCTATAATTGTTCTTATATTTTGACTTATATTAGGCCATTTCATAATAGCTTCCAAACCGTCTTTATACTTATCTAAAATAAGTAAGGTGTCTTTATTCCAAACTATAAAACCATTATAATCTTTCCTTATTTCAGGCTGAATAACTTTATTGTTAATTTTAGTGTATCCCATAGGCAGGTATCCTAATCCCCACATATTAAGATTAATACCTCCATCGTACCACTTAGCCCATTCAGGAAGAGTTTTAATGTTATCTTGATTTCCAACAGCTTTAAACGTATATTCTTTTTGATCTATTTTAAAAACCCATATATTTTTATCTACTGTTGTTTTACTTATCCCTTCTTCGGGATAAGTCCATAAAAGCTGAGCATGAATCATTGTACTCCATAAAAGCAATCCTATAGCAAATGTTAAAGCTATTAGTAGTTGTTTAATTTGTCTTTGTGTCATTTTTTTAAATTTTTAATTAATTTTTTAGTAATAGGAACTATCCATATTCCAGGATTATCTTTGTTGTAAGTGTAGTATTTACCTTTTAGTTTAAAAGGCACAGGAATTATTTCATCAGAATTATCGTCTTTTATATATTCATATTCTACCATTAAATCCTGAACTCCCTGAACTAAGTTTACCCAATCTTGTTTATGTTTAGTTCCTCTTATAAAATGAATACCAATTTTAAAAGGCTTTTCTTCTTCTCTAACAAGAGATAAAAAATCTTTTTTCTTCAGTAACCACTCTATTTTTGAAATTTTCTTGTATTTCATAACAGTCTTAGAATGAATAAGACGAGGTTTTTGCCCTTTCTTGATTATCATTCTTTTACTATTTTTAAAACTAGGGAAATTACCTTTTATAAATATTCCTTGTGCTTTAATTTTCATAATGTAATACTTCCTTCTCTGTAAAATTATAATATGTAGATAGAGCAACATCTTGACCAGAAAATAGCAAAGGATTAGGCATATTTTCAATGTGTTTTATTACTTTCTCCAAAGAGATTGGAGAATCAGATAAAACCTCTCCTTTTAAAATATGCTCTTTTATTATTTCTACTTTATCATAAATAGAATCAATTTTTGCTTTAAATAATAAAGTATTATAAACTATAAAAAGAACATGAATATCCCAAATATAAACTAAATCATATTTATCTGCCTTTTTTCTATTGTTCAATAATTCACTAAAAGTTATTAATAAAATATTAGTATCTTCAAAAAGGTTTTCAACATATGTAATTTCACATAAAGAAAGTGTAGTTAGATATCCATTTAGTTTATTGTCATAAAACACATAACCTTTAGTCTTATCATCCCATACTTTGTCTGGATATTTTTCATTTAATTTATGTTTTATAGCCTTAAAGTTTTTTATCTCATAAACTATATTGCTGTCTATAGTTGGACTTTCCCAGTATTCTACATAAGTAGATAAAGAAGAATTAGTTAATTTGCTTTCTATAATAACAATACAATCATCAAAATTAGAAATAGGGGTTTCTATACTTTCTTCTTCAAGTTCTTTTAAAGTAGAAAAAACAACAAGCAATGCATTTGGAATTTGTACTATTTCTTCAGTAATCCACTGCCCTTCAAAATAAGTTTGTTTTATGCTTCTGCCATTAGCTCCTATTTTAAGCAATCTTTGCATACCTTCTACTAATTCTATACCTTTATAATAGGTCTTATCTACATATTCGATAAAATTATATAGTGTTATAAAAGCACTTCTACGTTTAAGCCAAGCATTATAAATTATTTGAGAATTTAAACCTATTTCAATCTCTTTTTTTTCCTTTATTTCTTGTTTTTCATGGGCTAAAAAAGAAAGTAAAACGGCTTCCATTTCTTTTTTCTTGTCTTCCCTTTTTTTGGCTTTCGGAGACCATACTGATCTATCTATTTGAGTATAAGAGAGCTTTTCTAATATCTTATCTGTATAGACAATTTCAATATTTTTCTTTTCAAAGGGAGTAATAAATCTGTCTTTAAATGCTTTAGAATATCCTCTGGAGTTAGTTACTAAAGGAAAGTCTTTTTCTATAAAAACAGTAAACCATTCACTTTTTACATTTCTACCTGAAATTAGCGCTTTTTGTAGTTCTTTTATATATTTTGTTTTAAAGGTAAAGACATATAAAAAACCAAGCTTATCCTTTTGTTTATAATATATTAATGTTTTTGCTATACCTCTAAACTCTATATTATCTACTCTAAACGGAGTTCCATTAAAAGCTTTATGATAAGAAAATTTAGTCAAATATTTTACATTAGGAAAAGCTATGTTAGATCTAAGATGAAAAACAAGATCATCTAACCTTAATACTTTTTCAATAAATTCTTTTTTAGGGCTTAGATAATCAGAAAAAGGATATCTTCTGTTGTAATAACTAGTAAATTTAAAGTTTAAGTATTTATTGATATTTATTGAATCACAACAACTACTACTTAAAAACAAATTATGTGTATATATTAAATGTTCAATAGAATCAAATGTAGTTAAAATAGGGATATATTCAGATTTTTTCATACTGAAATTAAATTTTCCATCTATTTCTACTTCATTAAATAATCTTTGTGCTCTATGACTTATCATTTTTTTACTTTTTAATTTCAATTAAAAACAGATTACCTTCTTCCCTAATGTGAAAAGGTAGACTATAAAACATATGCTTAGAATAAAAATTAGTCAAGCCGTGTACCATTCTTCCTGCACAAATATGAGCCCAATGATTAGTTTGTTTGATGGTACATCCTACTTCAGGGATTTCACTATCCTCAAATAAAGTAGCTTCATAAGCTTCTTCCTGTCCTTTTTGGACAAAAAAAACCTCATATTGGTCTAGCAGCAATCTTGCCTCAATAAGCAATTCTCTATCTTCTTTCTTTTTCCAGATTTCAAATAAATCTTTTCTTGCCTGCATATTATCAAAACAAGAAAATATTACAGTTTCAGGAATATCGGTCTCTTTATCTACTTTTTCATTATAGGGGTATATTTTTGCAGTACCGAGGTCCATTGCTATCTCAGTAATTGCATTTACTTTAAACTTGCCTAATTGATGTATAGTAAATGTTTGACTTGCCAAATTTACTTTTTCTACAATATCGTAGTCATAGATATAAATAGAAGACACTATTCTTGAAAGCATAGGAACTAAAGCAGAACCTATTCCTCCTATTCCACAAACAGCTACTGATTTTTTTACTAGTTTAGAGAAAAAAGGAGCATCTCTAAATCTACTGTGTCTTGTATTAATTTTATTTTCTAACATTTTTTTAATTTTTAAGCTTCTTTCCAAATAGTTTCTAATAATTCTTCTACATTATCGCCTATTCCTTCCATTTCAGCATCTTCTGCATAAAGCATAAAATTTTCTTTTTGCCAAGGGGTAGCTAATTTAAATTTTTCTACAAAATTTAAAATAATTTTATTCGCTTCAACAAAAGATAGAGCATTAAAATAGTCTATTGTTTCTGTAATTACTACATTTCCATTAAACTCTCCATGTAAAAAATCTCTTAGAAATATCTTACCTTGTTTTTTTCTATACTCTAGTTGCATATCGAAAGAATCTATATTCTTAGCAGTATATGTATTAAAATTTGGAGTATAGGTTTTAGGTTTACTTACTATGTAATCTACTCTGTCTTTTAAAGTTTTAGGTATGGTAATGTGAGTTTTTGGCATTTCTATCTTAAAATTAATAACTACCATAACTTCTTTTTTAGGTAGTTGCCATTTAGCTCCTTTAAATTTCTTGGGGTGTATTTTTTGACTGGGTAGTTCAGCTTGAAAAGCTAATTTAGCATCAAACTCCAGATCATTATTAGAAATTAAAGAAAAGTAGTACTCTTCATAAATGTTTATCTTATCTTTTAAATCTTCAATATCAGTGGAAGAATGGAAAACAGCCATATTATTATGTGAGTGATGCTTTCCTGTCCTATAAATAGTATTATTAAAAGGGTCTAATTCTTGTTTTTTATCATATAACTGAATAATGCTTTCATCAGAATCAAATTCAGTATAACTTACATCCCCTTGGTCCATAAGATGAATATAGTAAGGAATTATTTTAAATGTTGATAATTTAGAAGGTACCCCTTCTATAGCATAAAATAAAATACCTGACCATTCTATACTTGATATTTTATTGTTAATAAATTTCACTTGGTTTAAAAAATCCTCTGTAATTACTACAGTAGCTTTTTCTTTGATTTCTATCATTGTTCTGTTTTTTAGTTTGTTTTGTCTGTTAAATATATGTGTAAGCGGTTTCCTATTATTTCTATAATTATTCTAAATAATGCTGGATGTACAACTCTAACACCTTTTTCTATTTTTATATTATTGTTAGAACCAGTAAAATTTATTTTAGGAAATCTGTTTTTTCCTTTAAAAAAGAAACTTCCAGTTAAGTTTATATTTTCTGCATAATTTAATATTTCAGAATAGTCTTCATTTTCTACATAATAAGTATTGTTGTATTTAATTGCAGGGTTAACTATAAGGCTATAGTAAGGGTCTTCTGAATATATTTTTTCCCATTCTTCAAGAAGTTCTAATGAGTTAAGTATAGTCACACTGTCTAAATTAAGCACAAAATATAACTTTTTTATAAAGTACTCTGGTACAGTAGTGATAAAATGTTCAGCTACTTCCTGTTTATCTACAGAAATATAACTAGTCATATCTACCGAAGTGTATTCATTAATAGCATCTTGTACTTCTGTCATTTCAATATAAGGCCCTCCTTCTAAAGATTCCCATCTTATAAAATCATTTATGAAGTTTAATAAGATAATAAAATTATCTATAGTAAATTGTAAATTTAAACTAGCTAAAACTACACTAATACCGTCTGACCCTAAACAAAAATCTGTAAAAGATATGCGTACATTTTGTTCTTCTTCTTCTTCTTCTATATCTAGTGTAGGTAAATGAGAGTGAATATATCCTTTATATATTTCTACAGGAGAGAAAGATAATCGTATTCCTTTTAAAGTATTGTAGAATATGCTTACATTTCTATTACTATCATATCTCCAACCTAGTTGTATGTATAGATCAGTAATAGTATGTTCATCGTTTTTACTGTTTGTAATAGTTATCTTAGGAAAATGAATAATACATCCACCATCTTCTTTTATGTCTACATACTTTTCCCCAAATATCTGATAAAGTTTTTCTTTGATTTTTTCTTCGTCACTCATAATATTTTAACTTAAAAAAGGGCTGCTATAATAGCAGCCCTTAACTAACTTACATATAACTAAAACCTATTTTTTAATTCCAAAAAGAATCTTCTTCAGGAGTAACGCCAGAAGACAATCTCTTTTCTAAAAAGGAAACTCTTTTTTCAAGTTTTTTCAATTTGGTTTCTAAGTTTAAGGATTTGTTTGATGTAGAAGAAACAACAGAAATAGTTTCTTTTACTGTTTTTTCTTTCTTTTTTGTAGTGTTTTTATTATAGAAAGAATCTAAGGCATCAATACAAGCTTGTTTACCATTAGGAGCAAATCCTGTAATTTTCTTACAGTAAGTTCTAAGTTCAGAAAAATTTGCTTTGTGGTAATTAGCTTTTGTTATAGTTCCTGATTTATTTTTATCAGTACTTACTATAAGTTGTAAATTTTCCATTGGTAATTCTGCAGAAGCACTACTGTAATGATGGTTAGTTTTTCTGTCTCTTACTTTAGTGTTTTCAAAACTTATGTTTAAAGTTTCTTCTAACTCTTTTTGCAAAACTCCCCAAGTAGTTGCATTACTTTGCATTTCTTTAGGGGCTGCTGCTCCTGGTAATGAAATTTGTACTCTTCTCATAATTTTAATTTGTTAATAATAAACGTTTATTTTAATTTATTTAAGTGTTCTTGGATTTTGTAAATTAGTACACCTAATTCTCTTCTTTCTAAAGTATCTTCTTTAATAGAGTTTCTATTATTTTTTAAAATAATAACTACTTCATTTAGAAAAGAAAAAGCATCCTTACTCCATAATGAGTGTTTATCATCTTCCAAAGCTTTTGTTATTTCTTCAGAAACAGTATTAATAACTTTGTCACTAAGATTAAACTCATGTTCTTCTAAAACCTCAACAATAATATCTTTGGTGTTTTTCATTCTAATAGGTTTAAAAGTATTTTTTTAGCTTTAACTAAACCTTCTCCTTTAACAAAATCACTTATATCTTTATATCCTGTAGAAATAGGTAATTCTATTTTAGGATAAGGATATAAATGAGCATTATGGCGTAAATCATTATCAAAGAATACTACTATTTTGCTATATTTGGCTTCTATTTTATTTAAGATAGCCCTGGTTATTAATGTAGATTCTGATTTTGGTGAAATAGCCTCAAAACCTAACTCATGTAATACCATTACATCTTTCAAAGATTTAGTAATGATAAGTAAGTTTTTGTTTTGTTTAAGTTGTAATAAACCTTCTACATAATTACGAGGATAGTTATTAATAAATTTATACTTTTTTTCAAAAGGAGAATAAATTTTATAATACTTACCTATTCTATATGCAAAAGACAAACTCTTAGGCTTAACTGGAATATTGTTCCATAATAAATAATCTACTGAAAAAACACTATATTTTTTTAGTGTAGATAAACTTATTTTAAAACTATTCCAAAAAGCTAAGTCTTTATTTGTAAAAGATTTTATTTTAACTTTTAATTTCTTTTTTTTCTTGATGGGTCTACTTCTTACAGAGAGTTTATATTTAGCAGTAGTGTTGGTTAATCCAAAATCATTTGCTATTTTTTTTAAAGCTTCTTTTTCTGTAATAGAAAATAAAGAAGCTACAAAAAATACAATGTCCCCTGTTTTATTATTATTACCATAGTCTGTGAACATAAGTGTTCCACTTGAATTATAATATAGTCTAAAAGAAGCATTAGTATCTGTATCCCTTAGTACAGAAATAATATTTTCTCCTATTTTTATATTTATATTTCCTAATATTTGTTCTATATAATAAGAATAAACAGTAAATTCATCAAGAATAGAAAACATAGAAAATCTGCTTAATCCTAATCTAGCTGTAACTAGATCATAGGTATTAATTAGATTTTCTTTGTTACACATTATTATTATTATTCAGAATCTCCAAACATTTCTTTAGCGGCTTTAGCCTCTTCAGGATCAGCCTCTGATTCTTCTATTATAGGGTTAGGATTACTTAAATCTACACCAGATGGAGTGCTTTTATCTCCCTTTCTGTATCCAAGTTCATAGTTACTATATTTAACATTAGAAGCTTCTTTTTTAATGTCCATAGATTCCCAAAAAGCTTCTTTCTCTAAATCAGCATATTGCCCTACTTTAGGAAAAGAGGAAAAAGCTTTCAATTTAGACTGTCTGTTTAATCTAACTCTAAACAGCAGTCCTTTTCCAATAAATGGAGTAACCATATCAATAAATTGAGTTACTATATTATTGTACATTTTAGACATGACTGTATCAGTTATAAGTATTTCTCCTATTTCTTGGTCATTTTTGTTTGCAATATCAATTCCTTTAAAAGGATTAAATTTTTCAGCTATTTTATCTTTTTCCAAGTATCCTTTTAGTATGTGTATTAACATTCTTTTAAGGGAATCAAATTCCCTTACTACATCATCAGGAGTTTTTACATATTCTCCTAAAGTTACAGGCCAAATAAAAAAATCTTGTCCTTCCTCTACTGAAGATTCATCAGAACCACTGCTTAGCCTTTCAGTAAGGGATTTTTCTCCACCTTTTTTTAAGCCTATTATAAGTGTTCCTTTGTCATTAATTTCTGCTTTTACAAGTTCTATATTTTCGTGTATTCCGACTTTTAACATATGTTTTATTATTTATAAGGTTTATTATTGATTTTCAAAGGGTACTTCTTCTATATTAGCTTTTTGTGGTTCTTCACCAATAGGTTCTGTGTTAACCACTATTAAAGGATAAATCTCACAATTTTCCCTTCTTACACTTTTTATAACACCAGCTTCCTTTCCTTTAGCTACTACATAAGGTAGATTATAAATACCATTATTTGAGCTTAATTTACGCTCTCTAACAAGCTTTAAATCTAAATAAGGTTCATCACCCATCTCTACACCTAAAACAACATCAAGATAGCTTAAAAGTGTTTTACCAGCACTTATGGAACCTTGAGACATTACAGAATGTACGGGTTTTCCATCTTTCATTCTATATTTTCCAAACAGCATAGGTTTTCTGGCAGATGCTCTATTTACAGTAGCTATTGCTAAAAATCTAGGAGTGTCTTTTGGCAGCATTCCCCATAAAGCAGTATCTATAAGGTCAAAACCATTTTCTACTATATCAGAACCTTCTGATTGATATTCCAGATTAAATTCCTCTACTAGTTTTTCAGATGGGTAAATAGCCCCATCTGCAAATACTCTAATATCAGCTTCAGTAGGATTTTTTTCAACTTTACTACTTCCCATTTGCTGTTTAGGAATAACTTCAGATAATTCTATGTTATCTAAAAAACTAAAAAAACTTTCATTCATAATAATTTGTTTTTAAAATTATACTTTAATGGTTGTCCACTCTGAACAACCAATCTTAAAAATTTTATTGCTGAGTAGGTGTTTTAAGCGGTGTAGGATTTTCAGACAATGTAGAATTTTCATATAATTTTATAGTTTTTATAACTTCAGCAATGTCATTAGGTATATATAAATCTTTAAATAAATTCATAGGGGTTTTAGCTTCTTTATTGTTAGCAAAATTAGTTTGAAAAACATATTCTCTTTTTTCATCTTTTTCTAATACTACACTATGTAAAACATAAGTAAAATAGGATACCGGTTTTATTTCTCTATCTACAAGATTTCCTGAAGAAGCAAAGCCCTCTACACTATCCTCTCCTACCTGTGTATGATGAATAATCACTACAGCATCTAGTTCTCTGAGTTCTTCTGTAGCTTGTTTAATAATAGCATGAATATCCATTGCATAAACTCCCCATCTTCCCCATTTATCTCCTGCATTTTGAAAAGCAGAAGACATGGTTCTTGCAGAGAAAAAGTGACTTAAGTCTTCTACTACTATTGTTTTAGTATTTGGTCTTTCTTGTGGAATTTTTTCCAATATGACCTTTAATTGGGTTAAACTACTGGTAATAAACCTGTTTTTCCCTTCTATATACATAGAACTGCTTCCTGGAAAAGGAATAGGTTTAGTATTTGGAGTAATTAAAACTGTTGTTTTTGGGTCTAAATTTCTTAGACTTGTGCTTTTACCTGTAGAAGGTCTTCCAAGCACCAGGATTCCTGATACACTCATAATTTATTTGTTTTTAATTATACTTACTTAATTATTTTTTCCAGTTTGTTTTTAAAGTAATCTTGAATAAAAGGCAAACATATAGTAATGCCTAACCTTACCCCCTTACTAAATGCTGTAGAGGGAGTTACCAAATAACCACTATCTCCTCTTTTATCATATTTTAGAGCCTCCTTTACTAATTCTTTTTTATCAGGAATTTGTTTTTCTTTAAGTTCCATCTTCTACAATATTTTGAATTATATTTAAATTAGTATAAGGCTCATAACCAGAAACTTCTAATATTTTAGGTGTTGGTAATTCTTTAAAAACGCCTACTTCACCTATAAAATTTAATCCTAATCCCACATCTGCTTCCCCATCTCTATTTTTAAGTACAGATAAATATCTATATCTATCTAAAAATTTGGTAATGTCGTAACCTCTGTGTTCTTCAAAATCATACCTTGCCGGAGAAAAAAGAGAAAAAACAATATTAGCATCTTCTTGAGTATTGGCAGTTTGTTTTAAATCACTAAGTTGAGGTTCTACTCTTTTTAATTTAAACCTGTCTGTAGAAGACATAGCTCTGGATATTTGTTGTACCATTACTGGAGTATAACCATAACTATTTCTTAATCTGACCATATACTCAGACATTTTATCAATAGTTTGCTTACTGTCAAACCCTCTTTCTTTTCTCAATAGCCCTACATGATCTATAATAATAATTATATATTCATTAGGATTATTAGGAATATATTTATCAAAGGCTTTTTTCTCTACTCCATTTCTATCTGTATAAGTTTTATAGATAATTTCTCCATTTTTTCTTGCGTAATCTACCATTGTATGATAAATTCCTGTTGGGTTTTCTGGAGGATAGATATAAAAAATATCTTCTAATTCTTCATAAAAGTAAGATAATCCCATAGCATCTTTATACACTTCTTCAGTGATTCTATTTTTACCTTTACTCAAAACAAAATTTATATCTACTATATAGTTGTATTTAAAATACAATTTTCTACATACTGCTTTAGTTATAATATCTATTATAGGTATTTCCAAAGCCCACATAAATACTTTAAAAGTTAAATTATTAGGGTTATTTGCTCTTAATAAACTAAAAGGATTATATAAAAAAGAATTTAAAGCAAAGCTGCTTTTTCCTCCACCTGGCTCTCCTGCTACTAAATAATAAGTTCTTTGTTGAATATTAGGAACTATATTTATTAGCTTATCTAAATTTCCCATTGGTAAGCCAGTATTTAAACCTTGTTTGCCTCTTTCAATGGCTTTTTGTAATTCTGAAAAATACCCCATTAGTTTAAATCTCTAATTAAGTTGTCTTTATCTGGAATACTTAAATTACCTTCTATTAAAAGATCACAAAGGCTTTCTAATTCTGAACTACCATTTTTAGAAATAAAATAATCTGCTGAAATAGTAAATTGCCAATTATTTTGCTTAGCTTTTTTGAGATAAATATCAGTAGCTTCTAAAATAATTTTATAAGGAATGTCTTTTCTTTTATTAACAAAGGCTTTCATTTTAGCTTTTAAGCTATTTACTGATCTTCTTATTAATCTATTTCCAGAAGTGATTTTTTTAGGCCACAAGTCTGCATATTGTTGTAATAAATTTTCAAAGTTTTCATCAATTTTAGAAGTTTTATAGTTTTTAGGATAGTACTCTTTAGCTAAAACTATAGTTCCTTGTTTCTCCATAAGAACTTTTTCTTTTAAAAAAAGTTCTATAACTTCTTTCCTTGTCATGATAATTTCTTTTTCTTGGTCAAAAAAGCCTTCTGGGTTATCCAGAAGGCTATAAAATTGTTTTCATACTTACTTTAAGCTGCGATAAATAAGGCCATAACCATAGATATTACACTAGCAGCAAATGCTGTAATAAATATCAATATAAACGGCCATAAACTCACTTTTTCAGCTTCTTTTACATATCTCATATAGAAATATTTGGTAAGACATAAAGGAGAATTTCAACTCCTATTTATATTTTGAAAATAATATCTAAGTTACTGTAATCTTTTTAAAGTAGGAAGATAAAACACAATTTGTTTTACATCATTACATATATCACACCAACCTTGATATAAAGGTAAATTATCAGGTAAATCTTTTCCCCAACAATTTAAGCAGTAGTATTTTGCTTCTTTTTTTCTTCCCATTTTTTTATAAGTAAATTCTTGAAATTTGCTGTGGTATTTCTCATCCACACTTCTTCCTGGGTATTTTCAGCTACTAAAACAACAGCAACAGCTTTCTTATCAGGGTTATTAGGGTCTTTACGAAGACTTCTGCCAAGTACCTGTATAAGGTTCCTTTCTTTAGCATCAACTCCAAGTTTTAATAAACTATCACAAGGAGCATTAATTCCTTCTATTAGTTTGCCCACAGAAGATAATACATTAAAGTTACCTTTTCTATAATTCTCTAATAGTTCTTTATCAGATTTACTATGATAGCTATATTTACAAAGCCTATCACTTTGTTTAATATTGGCAGCAAATACTAAATTTCTTTTATCTTTAGGAAATCTTTTTATTATTTCTTTAGCTACTATTTCTTTGCTTGGTAAACCCGCTAATAATTGTTTCCTCCAAATAGATAAAAAGCTAACTTTATTCCAATCCATATTTCTTTTAGCAATATTTATACTAGAAGTTAACCACTCATAAGCTTTAGTTTCAGAAATAGGATATTTAAATCTTGGTAAATCCGCTCTTTTTTCAGTACCTAATGGTATAGTATAAACTATCATTTGATAGTCTACAATAAATCCTGCTTTAACTGCTTGGTCTGTATTAAAATTAACATAGTGTTCTGCCCTAAGTCCTAACTCCCTTAAAATTTCCCTTTTATCCTTTGCTATAGTAGCTGATAGAGCTATTATTTTAGTTTCTGGAGTAAGGTATGCCTTAAGATAAGAAAGTCTGTTATATGTTATCCTATGAGCTTCATCCATCACATAATCTATCCCATGTTTCATATTTTTATGTAAACTTTGGTAGCAATATATTTTTAGGTAAGGAAGAAGATGTTGCATTTTCCATCTTTCAATTTCATCTTTCCACCCTTTAGCTATATCTGTAGTTGGAGTAAGAATATGGGTTTCTTTAGTAGTATCTTTTATTAAGTTTAAGGTTATTTGTGTTTTACCACTACCTGTTGCCGCTTGGATTACTACTTTTCCTTCTTTTTTATAAATTTTCTTAATCTTTTCAAATAATTTTTTTCTTTCTTCCATAATTTTATTAATCTTACATCGCTTTAGAATTTATTCATAATTTTTGTTTTGTTACTTAATTAGATGTAGATTAGCCTTGGATTGATTTTCAAGGCTAATTTTTTGTTTTATAAACAGCTTTTCTTTTTTACTTATAGCCTTTATTATGCTCTAGTTAAAATATCCATAAGTTGCTTACTCATAGAAAGTATAGAATTATAAACTCTGCCAGTACCTTCAGGTTTAAGCTTTTCCAGCTTTTTAAACTCATCAATAGACCCTTTAAAAGCTGTTTCATCTTCTCTTATTACCTGGATAGTTTGGGTAGTTAAATCTATACTTGTAGCCCAATTTTCTTCTTCAAGAAATGTACTAAATCTAATAGTATTCTTAAGTTTGTCCATCTTTTTTTATTTTATAACAATTATCATCTATAATTTCTCTTACTTTAATAGCTTCGTCATCAAAATTATATATAATTTTCCATTCATCTTCCGGCATAAGATATTCTGCTTCACTAATAGCAGCATTTTCTTTTTTACTCATAGGTTCAGCGGTATTTAAAAGATACTCTACAGGTGAATCATTGTTTTCACCTTTTAAAACTTTCTTTTTGGCTTCTTCTATGTTATCGGCTTCTATTTCTATAGTGTATCTTCTCCAGATAGTACATTTTTCATCTAATATAATATTAAATTTATCCATTTTAATCAACACTTATTAGTTGAAACCATACAAAATCTTCTTTAACAATAGGATCAGAAAAATTATATTTTCCTTTTGGTATGTGCATTAAAGTTAAAGAAGCCACATAGTGAATAGCACTTTTTTTAGGTTTTTTTACTGAATAGCCATATAGCCCTTTTCCCAAAGGTCTTTTAGCTATAAAATTACTGTTTCCTACTTTACCAAAAATAACATAATTTCCTTCTTTTATGTTTAATTTTTTAAGTGCTTCTGCACTAAAAGCCACTCTTCCCTTTCTTCCTACAGCTATCATAGAACCCATAGTTTTTTGGATTTGGCTATCTATTATTTCAATGTTTAACTCTTCAATATTTAGTAATTCACTCATTTTTTTTATTTTTAAGCTCTGAATAATTTTAGACCATTTTTTATTTGTTTTACTCTACTTCTTTTAGGTTGTAAATCAGAAGCTACGGTTTTTTTCATTTTTACTTTAGGTTCTTCTATCTCTACTTTAATAGCTTCTTTTATATCTTGTAAATCAGTTAGTTTTTTCATTTTTCTTGGGTTTTATTGTATCAATATTTCTTCTTATATGCCATTTTAGAATTTCCTCTAAAAATATTTTTTGCCGTTCATACTCTTTTCCAATCTCAAGTAACATATCTTTTAACTGTTTTGATGCTTCAGTATTTTTTGCAATAGCTGTAATGGCTCCAAATTTTTCTCCTAGAAGTCCGATTTGCTTTATTATTTTTTCTTCCATTGTTTTTAATATTTTGCATGTTCTTGACAAAATGTGCCTTTTGATGTTGTTATTATTATAGAAGGATAATGTCCACAGACATCACAGGAAACTCTATAATGTTTAATATCTTTTAGTCCTTTTATATTAGTAATAAGTTTAGCTTTTTCCTTAATACATTTATTCAATTCTTCTTTTAACTCAAGATAAAGTTTATGTAAATGTTTATTTTCTTTAATAAGAGTATCAAACACCTCTATATGAGCTCCATATTCACCCCATTTAGTAACAATGTCTTTTCTCAAGGCATCTTCATTAAATACTCTTGCTTTTCTCTCTTTTAACTTTTTATTTTCTTTTTCTAATTTTTCAATTCTAGTTAAAAGACTTTCTATATGGTTTATATACCTTTTAATCCATTTCTTAATTGTGGAAAGCCAATTATGTTTACATTTATTCATATCTTTTCTAGTTTAAATGTACAGGTATCAATTTTTACCCAACCTAATCTGGTAGTCTGGATAAGAATACCTAAACTAAAGGTTTTCTTTATGTCCCAAACTTCTTCATAAACAGGTCTTTTTCTTCTATCTTCAGTTGATTTAACCATTAATTTAAGATTAAGAAACTCTTCTAGGATATATCTAAGTACATTAAATGGATAAACTTTTATATAGTCTTCAAAATCAGATAATTCCATTATGATATACCTTTTCTTTTCATATATTCAATTAATCCAGCAGTTAAAGCTGGTATATTTTTATCACTTAGGCCAATAATAGTAAACTTAGCCCCTAATCTACTTTTAAATTCAGTAGTAGGTTCTTCAGGATTTTCTCCTTCGTGCATCATCCTGGCAAAATTTAAAACACATATATCACTACCTTCTTCCCATTTAATAGTAAGTTTTACATTCTTTTTGGGTTTAGTAGTTAAACTATGTATTAATACTTTATCATCTTTAGTCATCTTCTTCTAGTTATCTGAATATATAGTACTGAATATAATGCAATAAGAGATATATCAATCAGGGTTGCTTCCGTTAATGGTGTTCTTCCCCATTCATTTATCTCTTCCTTATAGGAAAATAAAGTACCTATTATTATAAGTGCTATTATGACACTAAATAGCCATTTCCATTTTTCTATAAATCTAATCATCTTTAATTTGTTTAAGTCCATATTGTAGTCCAGCTTCTAAGGCTTTTTCATAGGTGTTATGATAAATTCCCCATTCTTTCTTACCTTCTTTTACATCTGTATTGTTGACCCAAACTACTTGTTCAATAATTAATTTAGGCATAACATATATCCAAATTTCATGTCTTTCCCTTAACCAGCGTTGTAAAAGGCTTTGTGAAGCTGCAGTTATAGCGCCTTTTCTGTAAGCAAAGCTTAATCTTGAATTTCTATAAGTAATAGAAAGTTCATGAGGTTCATGAAAATCATTATCTGGATAGTATATTGATAAACATTCTTCATCAAAGCCTTTTTCTTTAGCTAAAACTGCTGTTTCAAATGTTATAAGTTCTTCAGTCATAATTTTGTTTTTAAATATTCAATTAAATATTTAGCATAATCTGGAATAAATGGAGCACCTTCAAAAACAAATACTTCTTTATCTTTATTCTTTTTATACACTTTTTCAAAAGCATTTAATTTCTCTTTAGTCCATTCTATTTCTTCTGTCATAATTATTTAGTCCAATAAGGTTGTACATCTACATCTGCTTTTAATTCTAAAAAACCATCCATATATTTAGCTGCTACTCTTTCCATAAGTTCTCTTGCTCTTTCTGGAAACCAAGTAAGTTCAGTTTTAAACATAAAAACAATTTCATCATGTATTGTTAACATTATAAAAGCATCTATTTTATATAAATTAATCCATTTATCAACAGTTACAATAGCTTCCATAACCATATCTGCTTGGGAAGATTGTATTTTTGTATTTCTGGCTTGACTTTCAGTATCCCTTTTAACCATAAAAGAAGGTTCCCTGTGTGCTTTGTTGGCTGCTAAAATATCAGGAAACCATCTTCTGCTATTAGTTCTGGTATTATTTATAATGTAGCCTTTACTAAGAGCAAATTTTGAAGCGGTTTCTACCATAGATATGGTTTTGGGTATTTCAGAAGTAATAGTTTTAATAGCTATTCCCCCTTCTTTACTTGTTATATTAAGGGTTTGAGCAGCTTTCTTATCTCTAAGACCATATACTACACCAAATAACATAGGTTTATAGGCAGTTCTTTTTTCTTTATGGTTAGATTTAGAGATAATATCTTCCTCTTTCCAGTCTAATCCTCTGTTATTATAAATAGCTTTCCATCCTTTATTAGCAAAATAACTATGCATATCTTGTTTAGATAATTCTATTAATCTATCATCTTTAGCAAGAGCTGCCATAAAACATAATTCAGCTCCAGCATAATCTATAGTTGCAATAGAATAACCTTCATCTGCTAAAAAACAATGTCTAAAAGTATTGTTTGCAGGTATTTGTTGGCTATTGTATAATCCTTCTTTAGCATTGCCGGAAGTCAGTCTTCCTGTAGCTGCGTTTTGTCTATAAGAAGTATGTACTCTATTTGTTATTGAATTAAGGTATTTTTCTACCCAGTTTTTACCAAAAGAATTAACTAAATGCAGTTTATTCTTAAACTCATGAAATAGTTGCATAAGCTCTTCCCATTTATGCCCTTTATTTTCAAGTAGCCAACTATCTCTTGCAGCATGACTTACAGAGGGTTGTATAAGGTGTGTAGTAGAAGATTTAGCTTGTGGTAAAGGGTCTATTCCTAATTGAGTAAAGGTCTCTAATACTTGCTTAGAACTACTCCAATTAATGCCTATATTGTTATCAAAAGAAATAAGATTATAGTTTACTAATTCTGTTTCAGCTTTTTTTAAAAGATTTAGATTAGTTTGGTAAGACTTAAGATGAGTTTTACCCATAGTTTCTTGTATGGAGATAGTTTTTTTTAGCTTTTTTATTCTTTCCTCACTTCTTTTAATTCCTTTATCTTTTTTTTCTTTTTCTTTAGCAAAATCAGCATTGATTTCTTGCCAATTTACTATTGGCATCACTATGTTATTTAGTTTTTGTATAAGTTGTTTACATTCTTCTTCTATTTTAGAAGCATTTTCTAACCACTTATCAGCATCTAACTTAAATCCTTTTAGTTTTATTTTGGCTAAAATTAAACTTAAGGGGTTATGAATACTTTTAATAAAGAAATTAAGTTTAAAAGTGTTTATATTTTGTTGTTGTTTTTCTTTTAAAGCAGGAAGGGCTAAAACATCTGCTGCTGAATAAATAATATGTTGTTCCTGAAGTTGAAAATCTTCTTGGGTAAAATCTATTCTTAAATTTTTATCCATGCCTTCTGGCAGAGGAATATCTCTCCTTTCTAAGGTATGTTTTAAAGCTGTAGAATAATTACTTCCTTGAAGTAGCTTAGCTTCAGTTACCATTGTATCCCAGGTTCTTTTAATATAGATTTCTTTTAATGCTAAAAAGCTATATTCAAATTGAGAATTATGGCATATTATTAGTTTTTTATCTAGATTAAGCTCTTTTAAAATAGCTATGTCTATTGATTGTAGATCAATAACTAAAACCCAGTTATAGAGAGGGTTATAAAGAGAGATAAGTAGTATTTTACCTGTCCAGGGATTTAGTGAAGTAGTTTCAATATCCAGATAAATTTCATCTACTTTATTAAAAGCAGCAATAGCATAGTGTATATTTTTTAAACCTAAGATATTTACTTTATTGAATGTTAAATTCTTTCTTTCTGTAATAAATATATAATTCATTTCAAATGGTTTAAAAGTAGATAAAATAGGAAATAAGCGTTATCCCTTATCTCCCTAAACTATGGAAATATTATAATTCTAATTTAAGAATTGATAATTTAGTAATAATATCAGACAACATTTTCATTTTAATTTTATTTGTCTGTAAGTTTTCTTTTCTAAAACTATCTACTGCTGTTTGAAAAGCTTCAGGATAAGTTTTTTTAAGCAGTTTAATTGTCATAGGTAAAGGTTCATCATCTCCTGCAAATATCTTTTCTATTTTTTTCTGGTTTTTTCTAAAGATTTCAAATTCTTCTTGAAGTATTTCAATAATATAATTTATTTCTTTTTCTGTTAGTTTTTCTTCTTGCATAGTTATAAAATTATAAAATTTAATTAAAAAGCCCCCCAGAAAGCTATTCCTGGAGGGCTTTCCCTTACTATCCCCTGCACTTTGCAAGGGATTAAAGGATTAAATAAAAACAAAGGCTTTAATGGATTCCTTGATATAATCTGAAGGTATAACGTAGTTTCCTACTTCCAAACTAGATTAGTGGGGGCCAGCACCATCTCCTGTTCTGTTTTATAAAGCCTTTGTACCTAATTAGCATACTTCTATGTTTTACTATTACCCTACAATAGGATATAATAGTCTAATCAGGATTAGTATTTTAAAAAAATGGTTGTAGTTTATAGTGGAAACATTACCCTTCGATAACTTCAATCATCACTAAACCTCTTCAGGTTGCCTAGCTATCCTAACACTAAAGGCTTTAACGGATGTTTTAAGTGTTTTTGCATTTCTGCCCAACCATCTTTTATATTTTTAAATAGGTTTGGGAAGGAAGCCAGAATCTTACAACTGGTATACAGATTTTTAATTTACCACACCTCCCCTAAACACTATTACTTCTATAATATCTGTCTTTCCAGATTGTCATACTTTGTCAATATCAATCTTTAAAAATTACCTGTGCCTCTAAGAGCAATGTTAATGTTAGCTGGATTAAAGATTTTTTCTTCTCCTCAATTTAAAGGGCTTTCCCTTACTTTTTAACACCTTTCAATAGACTAATCATCTTAGACTGATTAATAATAACACAACTCCTGATGATAACAAAGGTTATCCCTTTGGGAATAAGTTGTCTACTGATATTATTTGTCTATCTTCAGACAGGTAATTTTATATTTTAAAATATTGTAAGATGTCTTAAAAAGGGCTACAACTTTTTGTAACCCTTACCAGTAGGAATTAAGAAAAGCTTTCGGGGACAGTTCTTCTACTGGATTTTTAGCTAATGAAAGTTAGTGCTAAAATAATTCTTTTTGCAATTCTTCAATAGCTTTTAAACCTCTTTTATAGGCTTCAACTTCGTCTTGGGTCTTAAGAATATTTTCTACCCGCAATGGGTATGAATTTTTTAGATTTTCTAAATGCAATTCTACCTCTGCCAATTTGGATTGGGTTTCCAATAAATCCCCTGAAAGTTGTAATTTTGCTAATTCCACTTGTTTTTTTAATTGGTTGTCCTCCAGTTCTTGTGGGCTTTGTTTGAGCCTGGCTAAATACTTCATTTGTAGTTTGTTTATTGTTTAAAATTGATTTAAATTCTTGTAAAGTGTAAATTGGAATAGTTGTTCTATTAGTTTTTACAAAACATATATACTCCCCTTCTCTAACACCATAAAAGGAGACTTTAAAACTATCTCCCCTCCATCCAACATTATATTTTATATAATGTTTTATACATAATTCTATATATTCATTAAATTCTTTTTTAGATTTTAAATTTAGATAGAAATTATTTTTATCAAATGATAGATGACTTTTATTTGGGGTTAATGGGTATTTAATAGGTTCATGCCATTCAGTAGCAAAAGTTTTAACTTTTAATTCTGCTCTGATAGCATCTAAATTAGTAAGATGATATGTATTAATCATATTAGTTATATTTTTACTGCTATACATTATAATTTTATCTTTAGAGATAACTAAGTAAGGTTTGTCAATAAAAGAAATAACTTTACCTTTATTATTCCAACTATATCCTAATTGAAATAATACATTTTGTATTTCTTCAGAATGAGCTTTATCTTCTACTTTAAAATATTTAGGCCAGTTATCTTCTTCAACCAATTCTATCATATCTTCTAAAAAGTATACTAGTTGTTCTGAAGTATATACATATTGGTTATTATAGCAATTAAATTTAATACTTTGTATTCTGTGTATTGTATTAAGAAAAGGTGTGCCTATACCATAATCCAGTTTGATTACCTTTACTTTATCTCCTACTTTAAATTTAGGTAGCATTGTTGCTCCTTCATTATACCATACTTCTTCTTTTGGAGTAGCTTTTCTCCAACACAGAGAAATTAATGAGCTTGATGAATTGTATAGTTCCCCTACTATATTTTTTCCAATATAAGGCCCCCTATCATATTTTTTTACTCTTGTGTGTATCATTTTTCCTGGTCTTTAAGTTGGCAAATATATACTATGCCATAACCTATTTGAGCTTTAGCATGGTTTTTTTCTATTATACCTTCTTTAAGAAGGAGTTTATACAAATCTTTGTTTTCTCCCCAAGTTTTTATTGCTACTTCATCATCAGCTAAATCTGTAAGTTCGGCATTTACTGATGGAATGGCATATAGTTCCTCCATACCTAGTTCTTCATTCCAAGAAAATATAGACACAGCATTAATATTGCTACTTGGATAAGTACCTAGAGCTATCCTGATATTTTCTCCTTTAAAAGAAATAGGATAGTATTTTTTTATTTCTTCTTCTCTCATAGTTATTTATAATTGTTATAGGAATTAGGATAAATATGTTGATAGGCCTCAGCAAATTTTGTAGTATTGATTGTTATCACAAGTTCTTTATCTTCTTCTAAACTAATGATAAATTTAAGCTCTTTTTCTGCTAAAAGCATATTTACAATTATATTTGCATAATCATCCGGATTAGAATACATAATATAGTTTTCTTTGTAATTTACTTTTGGCCTTTTTTCTTTGATATAATAAATTTCTTTATTTATATCTTTGAATTTTATTAGTGTGCTGTATTTAGGAGCTTCTACTTTTTTGGTAAACCTGTTATAAACTTTTATTTTTATACTATAATTATCTATAATAAAGATAATATGAGCATATTTTTCTGTGTTTACATCAGTTATATAAAGTAGATGAGGAGATGAGTAAATAGGGTCCTCAAATTCATCTACATAATAAACTGTGTTCCAGGTGTTTATATTGAAATTTGATTTTTGGCTATAACTAAGTGTAGTTATAAACAATAAGGCAATAAGAATTAAATTTTTCATGATTTTATAAATTTTAGATTGTTTTTAAATTTTAAAAAAAGAGCTACTTAATTGTAGCTCTTTTAATATTATGAGTATTAATAGTCTAGTTTTTTAAGTTCATTGTCCAACTTAAAATAACTAGTTAATACTACTCCTAATAATAGGAGCAGTATTACTATTGTGATTGACATTGTTAGGCCTCTGTTTCTTCAGGAACTTCATCCATTTTAATATCCTGATTTTCAGGGGCTACAAATGAATCTTCAGGCAACTGATGTCCCGCCCTTCTGAAAGCAGCTAAAATATTGTTGTGGAAAAGTTCTTTGTCAGTGTCGTCACCAAATACTGCTGTAGTATATGATGAAGCTGTAACTTCATCTCCTTCTGCATTGATGAAAGAATATTCTTCCACTGATTTGGAGATGATTTTTCCTGGGATTAAGGTACCTACAGGAGCATTGTAAGCTGGGTCTTTGCTTCCATCTAAATATGATTCTTCATATTGATTGAAGCTGACCTCCCTTGCTGTAAGATCAATTACAGGATTAATTTCTCCTGTTACAGGGTCAATCCTTGTTCCTGCCAAAGGCTTGACAGAAATTCTTTTGTAATTTCTGCCGTTTTTGTCTACCGCTACTTCACTAACTTTAGTTACTTGTAGCATTGAGCTTTCTTGATTTTCCATTTTTCAATTTGTTTTTGTTAATTAAATTTTTCAGATTTTCTGAAGTTTGTTATTACTTCTACTTCTTAGGTTATTAAAAGTTTATAGATTTTAGAGTTTTGCTAATTTAGTTGTAGCCTGAGTTAATCTTATAAACTTGTTTAATCTTTAAAATATAGGTAATAGTTCTATCCTTGCTATTGAAAGCAACAGCATACTGAGTTCAACTAAGTTGTAACTTGGTATCTGGATAGAAAATAGTTTAAAAAGGGGAAGATATTTCTATCTTCCCCATAAACTATGAAATGGTAGTAAGTTACCAGCTATTTTTTCCATTCTCCAAATTTTGGTGCTCCCATATAACTTTTGGGAACTGTGGAAATTTTTTTAAATTTCGGATTAAATTTGTTTATTGGAATGTAGTTTAATCCTACCAGATAACAAAGGTCTTCTAAATCCCTGAGAAAATTGTTATTGGTGAGCATATTATCAGATTCCTTGTTTACTGCTTCAAAGAATCTTTCTGCGTGCTTTTGTTTTTTGAATTGGAAACTTAAATTTCCATATAGAGGAACATATCTTGTTATTTCCTCTTTTTGTTTTTCTTCTATATAAGAATACATATCTATCTGTATTCTTTTTGCTAATAGAATTTTTGGGTTTTCTGTTTTTTCGATTTTCATAATTTTAGTTGTTAGTGTGAAATTAAGGAAAGGTATATTATTACCAGTAATAGTATTGTCAGGTAATAAAGGAATCCTGGCATTTCTTTACCATTTACTGAATAGCCATAACTTCCTCTTTCATTTATGTAAATAAAGACTAAAAGTGAGGCTACAAATAAAAATATGAGTGCTAAAATCATGATTCCCAGGATGAAGATGAAGTAAGTATTGTTATTATAGCTAAAATAGCTATAAATAAAGCTAAGAGCAAATAAGGAAGTAAAGCTGGTATTAATGCTAATGTTCCTAAGATATATAAGGATTTACTTTTTAGTTTAAGCCCTAATCCTAATAGACCTAATCCTGAGAATATTAATATTGCTAAAATAGTATTTGTCATAGTTTTGGGATTCTAGGTGTTTTGTAAGTATTTACAGGAGGGTTTAAATAGTCCTCCTTGATGGTTAGGAGCTCTTGTGTGAGCTTATCTATTTCTTGGTGATACTTGGTATCAGAAATAATTCCCATGTCTTTAAAAGCTTCTAAAGCAGCTAATTTATTGGCTAAAGAATTTAACCTGGCTTTAAGCTCAACTTCTCTTAGATTAATTATACCGTTGTTTTCTAAGATGGCTTTTCTAAGTAATTGATGTACATTCATAGTTTTAAAAGATTTTAAGATGTAGTAATTTTAGTTTTTAGGAAAGTAATTAATGATGTAATTTGATTTACCCTAAAATGTGGAGTTTTAATGAAAGAAAAATATTATGTTAAATAGGAATAGAGTTGAGAGAGAACTGATTATCAGCTACTTAGCTACTCAATTTACTCCTCTATTTAACATAATATTAATTTAATCTAACCATAATAGTAGTATAAATACTAATTATAGCTAACAATCATTAAGCAGTTCTAACTAACATTCCAAATTTATAGCCTATAGCTTCAATTTCAGAGGCAGTTAGAATTTTGCCCTCTTCTGGTCTCCCATTAAGCTTGAAAACTAAGGCAATATCCCCCACTTTTTGGGAATATTGTGCCCTATTCATAGGGATATTAACCCCTAATAGAGTTTTCAGAATATCGCAAGTGGACTGATGGCCCACGTAGCTTTCTACGCCCCTCTTGACCATTTCCCTGGCATCCTCCAGGGAAACTTCAGTGTATCTATACTCCCCGAAGGAAGTTAAGATACTAGTATTTAAAACTGCTGTCTTCATTTTTTTATTATTTAAGGTTTAATTGCCTACTCTATTAAATAGAGCTATCCTAAGTGAAATAAAGGAAGGAAAGGGGTTTCCCCCTTACCACTACATTATTACTGTAGTTCCTATTTTGAGCCTCTCTAGGCCCACTCCAGTGAGGCACTCAATGCCCTCTTTGATGAACTTATTACCATCCCATCCTCCTTCGAGGATGACAACAACATACTCACCAATTTTTTCAGAAGTGAAAACTTCGGGGTTTTCTCCCCTGGTTCTGCTTCCCTTTTCTCCTACCAGGAAAGCAGAAATTTTTCTTTCAATGTTATTCATAGTTTTACTTGTTTATAGGTAGGGGGATATCCCCCACCAACCAGGATTAAGTGGGGGTTTTTATGGGGGTACCCCCTCATTTAGAACACTTTTATAATTTCTCAAATTTTTAACAAAATTTTTTTCTGTTCTCTACTATTTAGAACACTTTTATAACTTTCTAAAGCAGGGAAAGGGGGGATAGCTATAAAGAAAGGGAAAACCAGATATAAGATGGAGTTTTGATTTTCAGAAATATAAAAATTTTTTAAGGTGGGGGATAATAAGTTCAACTATATTTTATGAAGGGTGATAAGTAGTAAATCACCTTTTTTCTTTATAGAAGGTCTATAACCTACCTTTATTGTTATTTTCATTATAGCTGCTTGAAATTTACAAAAGCAACCATAGGTGTTTTTCATTAGGGGGTAAGGTATTTTTATTATAGCCTTAACTGGAGATTTAGATAGGTGGGAGTTAATGATGGAAGCTGGGGTAGCCATAGGGAAGAAACGCATTACTTATATTTTTCTTTTTTTTAATTGTTTCCTTATTTCTCCTTCTTCTTTAATAGGGTTACGGCTATTAAACATTATAGCTACTGTAAGGTCTTAATTAAGACATTATAGCTACTGTAAAGTCTTAAACTATTTATTAAGCCCTTTTTTAATATCTGAAAGGAGTACTTGACTTAGTTTTTCCATTACTCCATAGGGGTTTGCATCTACTATCCAATGAGTTCCTTTTCTTAAATATTCTTTTTTTAGATAGCCTTGTTTAACAAGTAATGTCCAGGCTCTATTGAATCTTTGTATTCCCATTCCTGCTTGTCTATGAACTTTATTTTCTTCTTTTAAAACAAAGTGATTTTGGATTATAGATTTATGAATAATATAATCTGTTCCTGAGTATGAATAGATTTTCCAAAATATAGCAAAAGTTTCTGGAAAAGCTAAAAGAGCTTTATCATTAATAATATGATCTGGAAGAGAAGTAAAGGGATTCTTAGTTTCCTGATAAGTATCTGGAAGATAAGAGGTTTTATTATTGCTTTTAAATTCTTTCATTTTTTATAAGTTTAGTGAGTTACTAATATAGCAAAAAAATAGGGGGTTCACTACTCCCCCCTTGTTTTTTTAACTTATATCATGAATGAATTATTCAAATATAGTTATATTTATGCCAAATTCTAAATTTTACTATCATGCATGAAGAAATTATTTCAAAACTTAATAATGCTTTAGCTACCCTTCAGGTGCATAAAGCTAATATTCAGGGGGCTCATTGGAATATGCGGGGTTGCCATGTGTTTTTGTTTATGCATAGATATTTTGATGAAATGTATGCTGGTAATGCTGCCCATATTGATTTTATAGCTGAGGCTATAAGGATATTAGGACAAAATCCTAATTATACTCTCACTAAGTTTTTAGCCAGGAGTTATATTTCTGAAGCTTCTTTAGAACAGGTTATAGATTTTAAGAAAGTATTGAAAAAAGCTTTGGAAGATAATCAAAGGATGTTAGAGTTATCTAAAAAGCTTTTTTCTGCTTCTGCTGCTTATCCTGATATAAATGATTATGCTGCTGGTATGGTAGCAGATTTTGGCAAGAGGATTTGGTTTCTAAAAAGCTCTATAATGGAAGATAAAATGGAAGAAAAAAAAGAAGAACCTACTGAAGAAGGCTCTTCTTATGATGAAGATTAAGTTTTATTGAATCTTTCTTCTACAGTTTCTTTTATAGCTTTACTTAATTTTCTACAACTTTTACAATTTGGATTATTACATAGGTTAAAATCTAAACTTGATCTTGTAACCATACCTTTTGTTTCACACCAATTAGAGAATATTATAAAGGATTCTTTTTTTGTATCTTCAAGTGTTTCTTCTATAAGTTTAATTAATTTCTTTTCAGTAAATTTTTCCATCATTATTTATAGTTTAACATTCTAATTACATCTTCTTTTAAATAGGGCATAGTATAAGATTTTACTCCTGCTTCTCTTTTGGTATCTAAGGCATCTTTACCATGTATCCAATACATTGTCAGGCTTCTTACTATATAGCCTAATTCTTCTAACATCCATCCATACATACTTAGTTGTAAAGCTGTTGTCCAATAATTAGCATTTGGTATATGAGATAAGGGTTTTAATAACATTTCTCCCCTAAAACCTTCCATATCAAGTTTCTTATAGGTCTTATAGTCTCCAAGATCGAGGTGTCTACCTTCTTTATTACAATTATCAATTTGTCCACTAATTTTATATTCATCATTATATATTAATAGTTCAGGATAACTTTTATTGCTAGTAAAATCTTGTATCTCCAAAATACTTTCCTGAGACACTTCATAGTTTATATGTCCTTCTCTTATTACTTTGCTGTGATAAAAGGCATTTTCTAAATCTTCATGAATTTTACTTCCTTTTTCATTGGCTATTTTTCCTTCGTTTTCCCATTTTTCTAAATACCATTGTTGTCTTTCAGCTATGGCTTTTCTACTTTCCAAAGTAGTAAAACCTATGTGATATTTTTCAAAGTAGTCTACTGCATTTTCCCATCCTCCTGCTGCTCTTTTTAACTCATACCATTTTCCTTTTTTCTCTAAAATATCTTTTATAGCTTTATATAGGCTCCAGTATTCTCCATTAAATTTAGGCCTGAATTTAGCTATTAAGGTAGTAACACTAGTATATCTATCTCCTGTATCTAAGTGGGTATAGGTATGGTCTTTTTCTCTAAACCCTACCCTGCCTCCTATTTTAGTATATGTCATATTTTATTTTTCTATATTTCCTAAAAACTCCACTTCTTCTATTTCTTCAGGTTCTTCTTCTTTTGCCATAGCCATTTGTAATTTATAATATTCTATAGTTTGACTATCATGTAAATCTTTCATAGTCTCTATTATATTTTCTTGAGCAATGGGTTGAGTAGGAGTTGCAGTTTGTTCTGTTCTAGTTAATACTCCATTCATATATACATAAGTAGAATTAGTATTAATACCTATATAAAAATCACCATCTTGCATTTCAGCCATTCTTTCAAGTGGAGGGGGTATTCTTCAACAAAATATCCTTGATTTTCTTCCATTGTTTTTTATTTGTGATAAAAGTATAAAATAATTTGATATATACCTAACTTTGTTATACTTTTATCAAAAATATATACTTATGGCACAAAAAGAAAAAGAAATTAATGTTAATCAGGTAAATTATAGGGTTTATGAATCCCTTATTAAAGCTTGTCTAAATGATTATAAGAACGCTTTTAATCAGATGAATCCTGAAAGAAGGGTACAGTTTATTTTAACTTTACATCCTGCCAAATTAAAGTCTCATGATATATTAAAAAGGCAGGGACTAAGTGAACAAGAAATTAAAAAATATAAAAATGAAAAAATTGAGGTAAGGTATCTTAGATTAGGAAAATTTTTTGAGAGAGTTTCTTTTTACATTCCTATCATAGAGGAATTTAAGCCTGGGTTTGTTTATCAGAAATTAAATATTGTAAATAAAGTATGGGAAGAAGTAGAATTTAAGCAAGGAGATATTATAAATCAAGAATTATTGGATAAGGAACAAATTAGAGTAGCTAAAATAAGCAAAGAAAAAGAAACACCTATTTATCAACAATCTATAAGATTAAAAACCAAACAAGAAGTGTTAAATGATAAATGGTGGAAAAGAGTTTTATATCTTGATTTGCTTAACACCTTAATGGCTAAGGGAATAGAGTATGGAGAAGTTTTGGAATTAGTTAGAAGGGGGGAGGAAGAAAAAGCTGTTCTTGCTAAAGAATTAGGGGAAAGTGCTAAACAAGTACTGGAAGCTAATAAGATAGTAATAAGAAAAGATATGCCTAAGAAATTATCTAAAGAAGATAAGGCTTATGTAGAGTATATCAAAAAGGAAAAAGAAAAACTAAAGAAGAAGGGATAAGCATATCCGATATTTTAATTAAAGATTGGTTTTTGTATTAATAGTGGGTTTTTATATATACTTTCTTATATTTGAATAAAAAATAGATAATTATGGCTAAAGGAAAAACAAAATCTGTATCTAAACCCAAGGTAAAGAAAGCTCTTTCTAAAAAGAAAGAAAAACCTATTGAGGAAGTTATTTTAGAAGCTGAAAAAGTTTCTGATAAAAAAATAGAAAAAAAGAATAAAAAAAGTAAACACAGTTTTCCTGATAAAGAAAAATGTAAACATACACACACTAAAAAGAAATTAAATAAAAGATTAAGAGTAGAATATATTTGCACTGAATGTGGCAAAGTAGTTAGATTTGGTGGCAGATGAGAAATAGTAAAACATATAATAATGAAAAACCCTCTTTCCAAAGGAAGGGCTATTATTATAGAAGCCCTATTGGAGAGGTTAGCTCTTGAAAAGCTAATCTCTGCTACAGAGCTTAAAAGATTACAAGTCTTGAAAGCACTGGAAGTAGAGGAGTTGTTTAAATTTTAAAAAAGTTTTCTGACACAAAACACAAGAAAAAATGCAAAAAGAGTTAATAGTAACTAAAGCGTATGCTTATGTTACTGCAATCTCAGGGGTATTTATTACTGCCGCTAATCCATCTGGACTTACTGTAAGAGAAAGAGAAGTTGTTGCTGTTTTATTGGATTTAATAGATGATGAAAAAATCAACCCCAGGATTCAAAAAGTAAAATGGCAAATATTTAAAAAAGCAGTCAATCTTAAAACTCAGTCTATGAGTAATATGATGAGGGTGTTAAAAAATAAAAAGGCTGTTTTTTTAGACAATGGTTATTACACCTTACATCCTATTTTAAGAAAAGATAAAAGTTTAGTTATAAGGTATGAAACTAACTAAAGAAGAAATAGAAAACGGCAAATTCACTAAAAAGTTAAAAAATATAAAAGAAAAAGATGTTTCTGATATTTTAATGAAGCAAGTAGCAGAGGAGTTAAATGTGCCTTTAAGTTGGGTAAGAGAAGCTATTGTTAATGGACAAAGTAAGTATACTGCACATACAATGAAAAGTGGTTCATTTGATGGAGTAAGGTGGCCTTTTCTAGGAAAATTTACTGTTAAAGCAAAATCCGCCCAAGTATTAAAGCATTTGAAAGGACTTACCCCTATTCAAAAAGATTTCTTTTTAATGAGAAAGGAGTTTGCTTTTTTTAAAAGAGTTTTTGATAATGGAAGAAAAAGAAGATGAGCAATAAAGAAACAAAAAATAATAAATTGGACGAGTTTAATGTTGTGGAGATTCCTTTTGAAAATAATGAACATACTACAGTTACTTGGAAAGTAGATATTGTAGAGGAAGTAATATGTTCAGTATGTGATAAATTATTTGTACCTGATTTAAACAGGCCTCCTATTTTTTGTCCTGTATGTAAAGAAAAATTGAAAGTTTTAGTTTCATGAAAACAGTAGCAATAGATTTTGATGGAGTGATTCATAGCTATACAAAAGGTTGGCAAGATGGTTCTATTTATGATACAGAAGTAAAGGGGGCTTTAACTGCAATTTTAAAATTTAAAGAAAAAGGGTGGTCAGTATATATTTTGTCTACAAGAAATCCTTATCAAATAAAAAAATGGTTAGAGAATCTACAAAACATTCACTATATGTTTCAAAAAGAAGCTAAATTGTCTTTTAAAGTTATACCTTGGTGGATGTTTTGGAAAAAATTTTGGAGTGGTGAAAATAAAATAGCTATAACACAAAAGAAACTTGCTGCTCATATTTATATAGATGACAGAGCATATAAATTTACAGGTTTTTGGGATAACGCTACTTTTAAAGAAATAGTTGAATTTAAAACATATCAACAATGAGTTTAACTTTGTTTGTTATAGAAGATTATGAACCTGCTCTTTCTAGAGAAGCTTTACTTATAGAGGAGTTTAAAGCTTTATATTCTAATAACTATAACAAACAAAAAGGAGATACTCAAGGAAGAAAAAAATTTAGGGCTATTCAGGAATGTAGGTTTATTTATCATTATTGTGATTATAGGTCAGAATATTCTGAGTATGACGATCATGAAAGAAAATTAGAATCTTTACTTGCTGCAGGATTGCCTGAAAATTATAAATTCAGTCCTCAAATGGAAGCCTGTATCAAGGTTTTTATTAAATTACAGGAAACAAGAATGCTTAAAACTTTAAAAGTAGCAGAAGAAGCTCTTGATAAGTTAAGAGTTTATCTTAGTAGTATTGATTTTAGTGAGAAAGATAAAAATGGGGCTTTAATACATAAACCAAAGGAAGTTATGGGTTTAATTGGAGATTTAGGAGTATATAATAAAAAACTTTCTACTTTGCAGAAGCAGGTAAAAGCAGAACTTAAAGAAACTGAATCTTTAAGGGGGGACCATAAAGGGGGATTTGATGGAGCAATCTAAATATAGGATAGTAAAAGAAACTACTAGTAAAACATTAGTTTCAAGATACTATATAGAAAGAAGAAATAAATTTTTATGGTGGACTTGGTGGAGTAAGCTTGCTTTTTTTTCTCCTTTATATGATACTAGTTTTATAGAAAGTTTTACTACTTTGGCAGAAGCTGAAGAAAGAGTTAGAGAACTTAAAGATACAATAATACGTGAAATCATTTAATGGAAGATCAAGTCCCTATTATAGAAGTAGATCATGAAGCTGCTGCAGGATTTGCTTACCTTGGAAGTGAAGAAGGATTAGATGAGGCCATAAAAGCCCAAAGAATACAAAAACTCAGAAAAACTATTAAAGGTACTTATAATAAAGAAGTACTGTATAATACTAAATTTACCCACACTGATTTATTTTCTGTTGCTGCTGCCCATAAGAAAAAATATGGGGTTTATTGTACTGCTCCTTTTGGTTCTAAAGCCTATAGGGAATATTGGTTGGAGCAGGGAAGAAGAAGTTTAGAAGGGTATAAGAATCCTGTTACCGGAGTTTGGGTTACCGGCTATCATTACTTTTTTCTTAATTTTAAACAACTGGAAATAGTAGATGACCCTTATTCTCCTGTTTCTACTAAAAGTACGTCTTTTCCCAGGTTTTGGGCTATTCACTGGCATTGGTTTATGGCTGTACAAGAAGCCGAAGAAAATGGTAAACATATTTGTTTACTAAAACCCAGAGGAACTGGTTTTTCTGAATTATTTTCTTCTATGGGAGCCAGGGATTATACTTTAAGAAAGAGAAAAAAGAGTTTTTATTTTGCTTCCCATAAAGATTATCTTTTAGGTGAAGGTATTGTACAAAAAGTATGGGATAACCTTGAATATTTAAATCAACATACAGAAAGAGGATTTAAAAGGTTAAGACAAAAAAAAGATACAGACTACCATAAAAGAGCATCTGAAGTTACCAGAAAAGGAGATGAAGTTTGGAAAGGTGGAGAAATTTTTGCCAGGATTTTAGATAATCCCAATAAAGCAAGGGGAGCAAGGGGATATAAGATATATTATGAAGAAGGAGGTTCTTTTGATAAAGTTGATATAGCCTGGAATATTGCCAGACCTTTAGTAGAACAAGGAGGCATTGCTACAGGAACTCAAATATTATGGGGAACAGGAGGTGAAAGTGGGGCTGGTATTGCAGGACTTGAAGATATATTCAGGCATCCAAAAGCTTATAATTGTTTGGAGTTTGATAATTGTTGGGAAAAAGACCAAGGAGGAAAGCCTCATGGATTCTTTTTTCCAGTAGAAGCCTGTATGGATAGGTTTATGGATAAAGATGGAAATCCTGATTTTGAAGCTGGCAGAGCTTATCATTTAATGGAAAGAGCTACTATTAGGGAGGATAAACCTGAAAAAGAAGATAAATATATTGCAGAATATCCATTTACAGTTACAGAATGTCTTTTAAGAATTTCTTCAAATCATTTTCCTATTGCTGAACTGCAAAGACAAAAACTAAGGGTGCTTAATGATAAAGGAATACAGGGCTTCTTAAAATATGGGGATATAGTAAGAGATACGGAAAAAGGAGGATTTAAGTTTAAATTAGACCCTAAAGGTAAAAAAAGAGCAATTCAGGAATATCCCCATGACCAGGGGGGAGATTTATCTGGATGTGTAACTATGATAGAAGCTCCTTATACAGACCAATTAGGCCATGTTCCTGCTAATATGTATTATGTATTAGTTGACCCCTTTTATAAAGATGATTCTACAGATAGAACTTCACTTGGAGCTATTTATGTCTATAAAGCAATTAATAATTTTTCTGCTTCTGAAGGAGATATTATAGTAGCTTGGTATGTAGGCAGACCAAGAACTACAGATAAATTTCATAAAATAGTTTTTGATTTAGCCAGATTTTATGGAGCTACAGTACAGTCTGAAATTGCAGGAGGGGGAAAAGGGCTGTATGATTATGCTAAAATA
>Ga0256839_1000338_pt1 | contig 60405 bp, 56 predicted proteins | sample 354166metaG_FD_185968 | JGI IMG/M metagenome (GOLD analysis project Ga0256839, IMG submission 185968) | Hydrothermal vent microbial communities from Mid Atlantic Ridge, Atlantic Ocean - 354-166 | ecosystem: Environmental > Aquatic > Marine > Hydrothermal vents | place: Atlantic Ocean: Mid...
CCCACTTCCGGGCGGGCGCGGTCGAGATCGGTGACCAGCCGGTCGAGCGTGCCCTCCGCCCGCCGCCGTCCGAGGGTGGCGAGCAGCGCTTCCAGTTCGTTCGCCTCCACCAGCGCCCAGAAGGAATCCCCGGCCCGCCAGGCGGGATCGAAGGGCCCTTCGGGGTCGAAATAGGCCTCCCCCATCAGCACCGCGTCCACCGGCACCAGACGTCCCGCCGGCACCAGGCCCGTCGCGCCGAGGACCTCCTCCAGATCGTCGAGATCGAGATAGCGGGCCCGGATCCGTGCCCGCGCCGCCGGCAGCAGGCGATAGTACCAGTAGCCGCGCTCCAGCTGCGCGTGGGCGCTGGTCCCGATCACCGCCACCCCGCCCGGTCGCAGCACCCGGGCGATCTCGGCGAGTGCCCGCTTCCAGCCGGCGAAGGGATCCCCGGCCTCGCCCGGCAGATGGTGCAGCACCTGGTTGATCAGCACCGCGTCGAAGCTGGCCTCCGGCCAGGGCAGGTCGAGGGCGGAGCCGTGGCGCAGCTCCAGCCGGCCCGCTTCGAGCGCCGCCTCCAGCTTGGCCGCCGCCCGCTCCAGCATCGCCGGCTCCAGATCGAGGCCGACGAGACGGCCGAGATGGGGCTCCAGGGCGGCCAGATAGTTGCCGGTCCCGCAGCCCACCTCCAGCAGCGTCAGCTCGGCGGGGGGACGTCCGGCGCGGTGGAGATGCCCCAGCACCGCCGCCACTCCCACGGCCCGCCGGGTGCGGTCGTAGTGGGCCGCGGTCTCGGCGTAGCGCTCGTAGCTGCTCAAGGCCCCGCTCCGTTCCGTTCCCGCACCGCCCTATCGGGCGCGCCTCCCGCCGGCAAGTCCCGCCGGGTGCCACAGCGATCCCTCCAGCACCCGACCGTCCTCCTCGAACACCTCGTAGATCACCGGACGCAGCCGGGGGGCCAGCACCGCCTCCAGCTCCCGGCGGGAGATGCAGTGCTCGCGGCGGGTGCCGTGCCGGCGGTGATCCTCCTCGCCGAAGGTGCACACCAGCACCGCGCCCGTCGGCGCGAGCACGTCCAGCAGCCGGTGCCACTGTTCCGGCGGGGGCCGGTAGCGGATCACCAGCAACAGATCGAAGGGACCGAGGCCGGCGAGGGCGTCCTCCTCGTCGAGATCGGCCCGGCGCACGGCGACCCGCACGCCGGCCGCCCGGGCGCGCGCCTCCAGGAGGCGCAGGGCCTCGGCCGAGATGTCGAGGGCGGTGACGGCGAATCCCCGGGCGGCGAGGGGGACGGCGTGCCGTCCCGCGCCCGCCGCCACGTCCAGCACCCGCCCCGGTGGCAGTGCCGGCAGCAGGCGCAGCAGGAAGGGTTCGGGCGCCGGGAGATCGTGGCTGCGGCGCCGCCAGCGATCCTCCCAGCGTCGACGGTCGGCCTCGCTCACCCGTGCGCTCCGCTCAGAAGGGCAGGCGATCCGCCACCGCCTCGATGCCGGCCCGGGCGCAGGCCGCGTCCTCCTCGCCGGAGGGACTGCCGGAGACCCCCACCGCGCCCACGATGCGCCCCGCCACCTCGACGGGCACGCCGCCACCCAGCATCAGGGCCCCGGGCACGAAGCGGGCGCCGGAATCGATGGTGCCGGTCCGGGTCGCCGCCGCCAGAGCGCCGGTGTCGCTACGGAAGCTCACCGCCGTCCAGGCCTTGCGGACCGCGGTCTCCGGCGTGTGGGGGCCGGCCAGCACGTCGCGCAGCAGCGCCTGGGGGACGCCGAAGCGGTCCACCACCGCCGCCGCCACCTGATAGCCCCTGGCCCGGCAGGCCGCCACCGCCCCGGCCACGATCCCGTGGGCCAGGTCGGGGTGGAGGGTGCGGAATTCGACGAGCGCCTCCCCGCTCTCACCGGCGGTGGCCGGCAGGGCGAAGAGGGCGAGCAGAGCGAATGCGGACGCGATTCCGCGCATGGCGCTCCTCCTCCGTCCGATCGCGCCCCGGCGCCGGGGCGACGATCGAGGTTCCGGGGCACGCCTCCGCCGTGACAGGGAAATCCCTGTCCGTCCTTGAACGGGATCAAGCGCTACCCGCGTCGCGGGATGCCGGTCGCGACCCTCGGCCCGGGCGTCGATCCGCCGCTCGGGGTCCGGTGAGGGTCGGGCGGGTCCGGACGAGGCCGTTAACCGGATGTCAGGAAAGTCGTGCTCTGTTCGGCGCGAACGCGTCCGGACGTGGTCGCTCATCCCTGGAGGTTCGCGTCGATGAGGATGTTTCCGCTCCGCTCGGGCAAGGACGAGGAGGTGCTGATCCGCGAGCTCGAGGCCCTGATCCGCGGCCAGCTCGACATCGCCGACCGCATCCGCGATGCCGCCACCAGCCGCCTGGTCGGCGAACTCGCCCGCGTCCTGCGGCAGGAGGCGCGCGACCGGCTCGCCGGTGTCGTGGCCATCGCCGAGGGTTCGCTGAAACTCTCCGTCCTCGCCCTCGAGATGCTCTCCGCCACCCGCGAACAGACGGAGCGCAGCCACGCCATCGCCGCGGCGGTGGAGCAGATGTCCGCCACCGTGGGCGAGATCGGGCGCCATTCGGACGCGGTGGCGCGGGAGGCGGAACAGGTGCGCGACACCGCCCGCGAGGGCGCGGAGCGGGCCCATCGGGCGGTGGAGAACGCCCGCAATCTGGTGGAGACGGTGGAGGCGGTCACCCGCCGGGTGGAGTCCCTCTCCGCCACCGCCCGCCGCATCGGTGAGATCGTCGGCCGCATCGACGAGATCGCCGAGGAGACCAAGCTGCTCGCCCTCAACGCCAGCATCGAGGCGGCGCGGGCCGGCGAGGCCGGCCGCAGCTTCGCGGTGGTGGCCGGCGAGGTGCGGGCGCTGGCCCAGAAGACCGCCGAGGCCACCCGCGAGGTGCACGAGCGGATCGGCAATTTCGACCGCGAGGTGGCGGCCATCGTCGAGACCCTCGCCGACAGCGAGGAGGTGATGACGGCCACCCGCGCCACCCTGGGCGAGCTGGGCGAGGCCATGGACCAGGTGCGCGAGCGCATCGAGGCGGTCACCGGCAAGATGGGGGAGATCGCCTCGGCGCTGGCCCAGCAGGGCGAGGCCACCAACGAGATCTCCGCCAATGTGGGGGCCATCGCCACGGCGGCGGAGGAGAACCAGGCCAAGGCCCAGGAGCTGGTCGAATCGGCCGAATCCCTGGAGGGAGTCATCAAGAAGGAACTCGAGATCCTCGCCCGCATGGACTTCGCCGGCAAGGTCGTGCACCTCGCCATCGCCGACCACGTGATGTGGAAGAAGCGCCTCCTCGCCATGGCCAGCGGACGGCTGGTGCTGCGGCCGGACGAGCTCACGGATCACCGCTGCTGCCGGCTCGGTCGCTGGTACTACGGGGAGGGGCGGGAGCGCTTCGGCGACCATCCGGACTTCCGTGCCCTCGAGGAACCGCACGAACGGGTCCACCGCCACGGCATCGAGGCGGCGAAGCGCTTCCAGGAGGGGGACGTGGACGGCGCCCTCGCCGCCATCGCCGAGGTGGAGAAGGCCTCGAAGGAGGTGGTGGCCTGCCTCCTGCGCCTCACCGCCCTGTTCGACGAATCCGCATCCGCCGAACGGAAGGCGGCCTGACGCCCCCCGGTCCCGTGGTCCGTCTCCCGCGGGCGGCCCCGGGGCCGCCCGCGGCACGTCCGTCGTCCCGATCGGCCGCCGGCACCGCGCGGGCCCTCGCCCCGGCCGCGCACCGGCGGAGTGAGCCCGGACCGGGGCGTGGCCGCACGGCCGGGATCCGGCCCGGTCTCGTATCGCGCGCCGCTCCGTGCGGGGAGGGGACGGAAACGCCCCGGGCAGGGGACGGAGACGGCGGGTCCGGATGGGGACGGGGGCGGCCTCCCCCACGGCCCCTCCGCCGGCATCCACCCGGCCCGCCCCGGCAGCCTCACCCGTGGCGGTGGCACGCGCCGGCCCCGTCCCGCGGCCGTTCCCGTGCGAGGCGCACTTCTCCGATCCCTCGCCCATCGCGTCCGATGCCCTCGGATCCGGCCCCGCGCTCCCACCGCCACGGGACGACGTCGACGGGGGCGGCCCGCCACGGATTCGGGACTCCCTCTCCCGGCGGCCGGACTCCCGCCGCCACCGCCGCGGCCGGTGCCCCGGCCCGCATCCCCGCCCCGTCGGGACCGCGGCGTGCCGGGCGGGGACGGGGTGACTTGAGCGCGGAGCGGCCCTCTGCGAGGGAGGGACGGCGACGGAGAAGCGGGATGAGGCATGCGGGGGACGCGCGTCGGCTGGAGCTGCCCGCGGCGTGGGCGGGCGTGCTGGTGGTGGGCGACGTCCACGGCCACGCCGACCGCTTCGCCGCCTTCGCCGAATGGGCGCGGGTGCGCGGGCTCTACCTGATCCAGCTCGGCGATCTGGTGGACCGCGGTCCCGATACGCCCGGGGCCCTGCGTCTGGCCCGTCTGCTCGGGGAGAGCGGCCGCGGCGAGATCCTCGCCGGCAACCACGAGTTCAAACTCCATCGCATCCTCACCGGTCGCGCCGTCCGCATCGCCGCCGAACACCGGGAGACCCTCCGCCAGCTGCGGACGGCCCCCGACGGGCGCGCCCTCGAGGACTGGTTCGTGCGCGCCTTTTCCTCGTTCCCCCTCGTCCTCGGGCTCGGCGGGACGGTGCTGGTCCACGGGGCGCTCGCCCCCGACATGTGCCCGCCGGTGATGCGTTTCGACCGCCGCCGGCGCACCCTCGCCCTCTTCGGCGAGGTGACGGGCCGCCGGGCGGACGGTCTGCCCCTGCGCACCTACCGCTGGCTGGACGCCCTGCCGGAGGGCCTGCTGGTGATCGCCGGCCACGATCCGCTGAGCGGCGAGGTCCTCCATCTGCGCCGGGGACGGCGGGGGGCGCGCCTCCTCCATCTGGACTCCGGCGCGGGGCAGGGAGGCCCCCTCTCGGCGGCGGTGCTGGACCGCCGGGGACGCCTGTGCCGCACCCTCCAGATCCCGCCCGGGACCACCGTCCCCCGTCCCTGTCCGGTGGTCCCCTGGCCCGGGGACGATCTCAGCGGGGCGGTCGGGCCGGCGTCACCAGCTCCAGGCGCACGTGCCGCAGATCGAGGGTGAGCTTGCCCCGCTCCTCGAAGTTGACGGTGAGGTGCCAGCCGGCGGCCGACTGGATCTGACCGAGCCCCCAGTCGGGCCGCGCCGGATGGCGCACGAAGGCGCCGGGCACCAGTCGCGGATCCCGCGTCATCCTCACCTCCGCTCCTTTCGTGGAGCATGGAGTCGCCGCCACGACGGCGCAAGTCCCCGCGGGGATGCCGCACCGGCACCATCCGATACGCCCCGGACGCGAACCTCCTTGAGCCGACAGAGTTAACGAATCCCTAATCCGGGCGAACGGTCCGGGAGGCCCGTGATGTCCACGGTCGAAGTGACCCGGCTTCCGACCCGGGACGAAGTCTCTCGACGGACATGGATCGTCTTCTCCGACGAGAACATTCACGCCATACTGGACGACGAGGGTGTCCTCCTGGCCGAGATGCGGCACCCCGAGGGATGTCGCTTCACGCCGTCGCTCCTCGACTCGGGACTGCGGCTGCACGAGCGGCTGCAGCGCGACGTCGCCGCGGGCCGTCTCGCCGTCCGCTATCTGGTGTGGGCCTCGGCGCGACCCGATGCGTGGAACTTGGGCGGCGACCTGCGCCGCTTCCTGGCCTGGGTGGAGGCGGGCGACGCGGCGGCACTGCGCGCCTATGCCCGCACCTGCACCCGCCTCGTCCACGAGACCTGGCGGGCACTCGACCTGCCGCTGCGCACCGTCGCCCTGGTGCGGGGGCGGGCCTTCGGCGGCGGCTTCGAGGCGGCCCTCGCCTGCGACCTGCTGCTGGCGGAGGCGGACGCCCGCTTCGGCCTGCCCGAGGCCCTCTTCGGCCTGTTCCCGGGCATGGGGGCCTGGAGTCTGCTGGCCCGCCGCGCCGACCGGGCGTTGGTGCGGCGGCTGGTGGAGGAGGCGGAGACGGTGACGGCCCGCGAGCTGCACGACCGCGGCCTCGTCCACCGGCTGCTGCCGCCGGGCGGGGCCCTTTCGGGGCTCCGCACCTTCGTGCGGGAACGGGCACTCGTCTTCGCCCGCGATCTCGCCCTCGACCGGGTGCGGCGACGGGTGGAGGCCCTGACCCGGCACGAGCTGGACGACATCGTGGAGATCTGGGTGGCGCGGGCACTCGCGCTGGAGCCGGCCATGCGCCGCCGCATGCGCCACTTCGCCCGCTGTCAGGCGCGGGCGCGGTAGAGGCTCACCTCCGGCACGCCGCGGCCGGCGTAGATCTCCGGCTTGCGCACCACCACCCGGCAGGCCTCCACCCGCGGATCGGCGAGACAGAAGGCCACGAGATCCTCGGCCAGCTCCTCCAGGAGCCCGGTGTGGGGTCGTGCGGGCCACGCCTCCGTCAGATGACGGTGGAGACGGTCGTAGTCGAGACAGGCCGCGAGCCCGCCGCGGCGGTCGCGGGGCGCGCGGCGGTAGAGTTCCACCTCCACCTCCACCGGCTGCGGCCGACGTCGCTCCTCCTCCCGCACCCCCACCCGCAGCCACAGCCGCACGGCCCGGAGCGCCACGCACTCCCAGTCGCCGTCGCGCCGCCAGAGGGGAGCGCTCACACCGGGATCTCCCCGGCATCCGGCGGGGCGAGGATCTCGGGCGGACGCCGGTGGCGCGGCCAGAAGCTCACGAGGATGCGCTCGTTGGTGGACCAGCGGCGCGACTCGAAACCGTTCCTCTCGGCGTCCTCCCGATCGGCGGGATCGAAGCTCATGGCGATGTGATAGTCCGGGAGATCGTCGTCCTCGACGACCTTCTTGAGCTGGGGCTTGAAGAAGCGCGGCTCCAGCACCGAACCGCACTTCTCGATCAGCTTGGGGAGACTGATCACCCAGCAGTCCTGATGTCCGCAGTGTTTGCGGGCCAGTTCGTAGAGCCGCCGCTTGAGCCCCATGGAGATGTGGAAGTATTCCTGGTTGATGGTCAGGACGCGACGATCCTTGACGATGGCCCGGAACATCCAGTCGTTGAGGGTGATCTCGCACGCCCCCATGATGCGCTTGCCGTTGCGGGTGGTGCGCTCGAGGATGCGGAAGGTCTCGATCCAGCCGAAGCCGCGCCGCTCGCGCACCTCCCCCGCCTCGATGGTGGTGACGATGGTGGTGGAGCGCAGCCGGTAGAGGGCGTCCAGGAACAGTTCGTAGGCGCGCTTGCCGGTGCCGCGGCCGGTGACCTTGAGGAAGTTGTGGGCGGAGAAGCGCACCGTGCGATCCACCGGCAGCCCCCGCTCCAGCCGGTCGTTGATGATGGACGCCACGTAGATGAGCACGTCCTTGTCCCAGATGGTGGCGATGCCGCGCGAACCCGGCCGCACCTCGATGCGCACCTTGCCGTCGTCGTAGACCAGCGGCCGCATGCGCGGGGCCTTCTGCAGGGAGAAGAAGGGGAACTCCATCAGCGCCCGGTCGTCCTTGAAGGGGGCGTTGACGAGACTGTCGAGGAAGAGGTCGACCTGCTTCTCCGCCACACTCACGGTCTCGGCTCCCGTCGCGGACCGGGGGGACGGCGCCGGTCGCGGATCTCCTCGGCGGGCACGGCGTAGCCGGCCCGGGCCAGGGCCTCGAGCACCAGCGCGCGCACGGTGGTGTCCTCCGCCGCGGTGCGCGCCTTGAGCTGACGGACCACCGAGGCGGGGAGGGTGAGGGTGAGCTTGCGGTCTCCCGTTTCCATCGCCGTCGCCGTCTCGACCGCGGGCATCATACGGATCTACGGATCTCCGTCCAGACGCGCGAGTCGGGACGAAGGCGGATCGCGCACCGGACGAGGCCTCCTGTCGGATCCCGAAGCGCCGGGACTCCCGCGTTCCCGGGTCTCCTCCGCGCGATCGCCGAAGGGGTCGCGCCTCCGGTGTCCGCTCCTTGAACCCCTCCCGCCGGCTTCCTTTATGCGGGGAAGGAACGGAAGGCGAACACGAGGAGAGCACCCATGGCCGACTTCCGCCTGCCCGGTCTGTTCGGGCGCCGCGAGATCGCCGCCGGCGAGGACCCCTTCACCGCCCTCACCCGCGAGATGGACCGGCTGTTCGAGGAGATGACCCGCAGTCTCGGACTGCCCCGCACCCCGGCCGGCGAGGTGATGCTGGTGCCGCGGGTCGACGTGAAGGAGACCGACGAGGCCGTGGTGGTGCAGGCCGAACTGCCCGGCGTCGCCGAGGGTGACGTGGAGGTGGAGTTCACCGACGGGGTCCTCACCATCCGCGGCGAGAAGAAGCAGGAGCGCGAGGAGAAGGACAAGGGCTACTACGTGATGGAGCGGCGCTACGGCAGCTTCCTGCGCCGCGTCCCGATCCCCCTCGAGGTGGACGAGGCGCGCATCGAGGCCCGCTTCGAGCGGGGCGTGCTCACCGTCACCCTGCCCAAGAAGCCCGAGACCCGGCCCAAGCGGATCGAGATCCGGACCACAGGCTGAGGGCCGCATCCCCCGACGCCCCGCCCGCCGGCGGGGCGTCCCGCCTCCGGGACCCGCTCCGTTTTGCCGCCCGCGAATCCGCGCGCTATCTGGGCCCGGGGCAGGGCGGACGTGGACCGTGGACGGATCCTCCGATCGCGCCGCCGGCATGCTGCGGGTGGCGCTCGCCGAGCGGGCGCTGCGCTGCGGACTCGACTGCGCGGTCCGCAGCCCCGGGTGCACCGTCCGCGTCCACGCCGCGGAGACGGCACCGGAGGCCGCCCTCCTCGCCCCGGGCGCCCGCCTCGCCCTCACCGGCTGGCGTCTGTCCATGCTGGGCATGCCGGTGGAGACCGGCGGGACCTACCTCCTCGACCTCGCCCCGGGCCGTTCGGCGGCGGCGGTCCGGGCGCTGGCCGATCCCCTCGCGCGGCCGGACCTGCCCTGGCCGGCGGTGGTGGCCGACATGCGCCCCGCCGACCGGATCGCCGAGGCGGCGGTGGAACTCTGCAAGATCGCCCGCCTGCTGCCGGCGGCGGTCCTGTGCGAGGCCGGCACGGCGGCAAGCGACGTGGTGGTGGAGGAGGCGGCGGTCTTCGCCCATCGCCGCTTCGTGGCCGAGAGTCTCGTGCCGGTGGTGACGGTGGACGTGCCCCTCGACCTCGCGCCGGAAGCCCGCTTCGTCGCCTTCCGCCCGGGCGACGGGGGGCTCGAGCAGTACGCCGTGCTGGTGGGCGATCCCGCCCGCGGCGACGCCCCCCTCTGCCGGCTGCATTCGGAGTGCTTCACCGGCGATCTCTTCGGCTCCCTCAGGTGCGACTGCGGCCAGCAGCTGCGCGGTGCCCTCGCCCGCATGCGCGAGGAGGGCGGCGGCGTGCTCCTCTATCTCCGGCAGGAGGGGCGCAACATCGGCCTCGTCAACAAGCTCCGCGCCTACCGCCTGCAGCGGGCCGGTCTCGACACGGTGGACGCCAATCTCCACCTCGGCTTCGAGCCCGACGCCCGCGACTTCCTCGCCGCCGCCACCATGCTGCGGCGGCTGGGCTTCTCCCGGGTGCGGCTGCTCACCAACAATCCCGCCAAGGTGGAGGCCCTCGCCGGCCACGGCGTGGAGGTGGTCGAACGCGTCCCCCACCACTTCGCCGCCAATCCCCACAACCGCTTCTACCTCGAGACCAAGGCCCGCAAGAGCGGCCATCTGATCCGCCTGGAGGCGGGAGATCCCCCGGGGCGGACCTAGCCCCGTCCCACGAAGGGCATCCCCGTCGCCATCACCGTCATGAAGAGGATCGTCTCCGACAGCGGCAGACTCGCCGCGAACACCACCGCCCGCGCCACCGACTCGACGCTCATCCGCGGTTCCGGCCGCACCGACCCGTCCGCCTGCAGCACCCCCCTCGCCATGGCCTCCGTCATCTCGGTGGCGGCATTGCCGATGTCGATCTGACCGCAGGCGATGTCGAAGGGACGGCCGTCGAGGGCGATCTGTCGGGTGAGGCCGGTGACGGCGTGCTTGGTGACGGTGTAGGGGGCGGCGTGGGGACGCGGCGCGTGGGCGGAGACGGAGCCGTTGTTGAGGATGCGCCCGCCCCGCGGCCGCTGCCGCCGCATCAGCGCGAAGGCCGCGCGGGCGCAGTAGAACATGCCGTGGAGATTGACCGCCACCGCCCGGTGCCAGTCGTCGAGAGCGATCTCGTCCAGCGGTGCCGGCCGGGTGAAGATGCCGGCGTTGTTGAAGAGGAAGTCGAGCCGCCCGCAGCGCGCCTCGACGGTGGCGAAGAGGGCACGCACCGCCTCGGCGTCTCCCACGTCGGTGGGCACCACCAGGGCCTCGCCCCCGGCGGTGCGGATCGCCGCCGCCGTCTCCTCCAGCCGTTCGCGCCGCCGTCCGGCCAGCACCAGCCGCCAGCCGTCGCGGGCGAGGGCCACCGCGCTCGCCCGCCCCACCCCCGAGCCGGCCCCGGTGACGAGAGCCACGCCGCGCGCCGTCATCGCTTTCCCTCCCCCGGATCCCACGCGATGTTAGGTCCGGGGGACACGGAGGCCAAGGATGCGGAGGGGCGTCGGATCCGGTGGAGGCGGGGCGGCGACGACGGACGATCGCGAGGCCCCGGTCCTCGCCGCCCTCCATGCGGCACGGGCGGCGGCGGTGCGGACCTTCCACGAACGGCTGCCGGAGATGGGCCGGGCGGCGCGGCTGCGGGCGGTGCACGCGGCCTGCCGTCTCACCGGCTTCCTCCCCGAGGGGGCGGAGATCCGCACCGTGCGGTGCACGACGGCGGCGGGACCGCTCCTCGTGGTGCTCAACCCCCGCCGTGCCCGCCCCCACGCCGTCCATCCGCTGCCGCCGCCGCTGCCGCGCCCCCCCTGTCCCCTCTGCGACCTGCCCTGGAATCAGCTCTGGCTGGAGCTGGAACTGGCCGGCGTCCGCTGGCGGGCCGCGCCCTCGCCCGCGCCCTATCTGCCGGTGCCCCAGTGGACGGTGGCCACCGCCGTCCACCGCCCCCAGGAGCCGGCCGACGGGGACGAGGCCCACGCCCTCTTCGCCGCCATGACCGGCCTCCTGGAACGGGTGCCGGGGCTGCTGCTCGGCTGGAACGGGGTCGGGGCCGGCGCCTCGCTGCCGGCCCACCGTCACTTCCACGCCCTCGACCGAGCGGCCGCGCGCCTCCTCCCCCGGCCCGGAGGGGAGGATGCCGCCGTCCTCGCCTTCGCGGGCCCGGCGGCGGCGGTGGCCGAGGGACTCGCCCGCGCCCTCCTCGCCTGGCGCGCGGAGGCGGGGGAGGTCGCCACCGCCAATGCGGCGCTGTGGACGGAGGGAGGGCGGATCCATGCCCGCTTCGTGCGCCGCGACCGCCGCCGCGAGCGACTGCCGGCCCTCTCCGAAGTGCGCGCCGGATTCCTGGAGGCGGCCTTCCACACCGTGATCCTCCGCACGCCGGACTCCATCGCCGCCTTCGAGAGGGGCCGGCTCGGGGCGGAAGAGCTGGCCGCCTCCCTCACGGCCCTCCGTCCCGATCCCGGCGGAGACGGTCGCGGAGACCGGCACACCTGCACGTGCGCCGCGGACCACGCTCCGGAAACGGGAGACGAGAGGCGACAGGACGTGTGACGGCGGCGACCGCATCATTCCGCTGGCTCGGAATCTCCCCGGCGGGGCACATATTCCGGGGCTCCGGTCGTCACGGTCCTGCAGTGCGTTCATCGTTTCTTCATCCCCGTCCGCCAGAAGGGAGGCGCCCGGGTGGAGAGCGAGGATGTCGCACGGCGCGAGGGAGACACCGGCACGACGGACTCGCGTGGGGGCGGACGGATCCGACGTGGCCGAACTGTTCGCCCGCTGGCGGGCGGGTCGCTGGTCGGGGCGGGCGATGCGGCGGGCGGTGGCCCGTGCGCTGCGCGACGGCCGGCCGATGGAACGCTGGATCGCCGTCTGCGGCGAGGCCCTCGACCGCCTGCTGCGGGCACGGCGGGTCGACCCGGAGATCCGGACCCTCGTCGCCCGCGCCTTCACCGAACTCGCCACCGGCTTCGACCTCGCGGCCCGGGTGCGACGGCGCGGCGGGAGGCGGAACGTCGAGAGCGGCGGGATCCTCGATCCGGTGACGGGGCTGCCCCTGCTCCACGTCCTCGTCGAGGAGGCGCTGCCGCGGCTGCTGCTGCGCCACGCCCGCTCGGGACGCCGGATCGCCGCCCTCGACGTGGACGTGGTGGCGCTCGGCGCCATCAATGCCGAACACGGTCGGCGGGTGGGGGATGCGGTGCTGCGGGAGGTGGCGGCACGGCTGCGCCGGGTGATCCGGGCGGGTGATCCGCTGGCGCGCGGTCTGGGTGATCGGATCCTCTGCATCGTCACCGGCATCGAGGAGGAGGCGACGGCCGCGCGGGTGGCCCGGCGCATCCTGCGGGCGATGGCGGAGCCCGTCGTGGTGGACGGACGGGTGCTGCGGGTGGGGGTCCACGTCGGTGTCGCCCTCCACCCCGACCACGCCGAGGGGGCGGAGGACCTCCTCGCCTGCGCCGAACTCGCCCTGCGGGAGGCGAAACGGGAGGGTGGGCGCGGAGTCCACCTCTACGCGCCGGCCACCGCGGCGGCGGCGCGCCGGCACTACCGGCTGGTGGGCGAGCTGCGCGAGGCCCTCGCCGAGGATCGTTTCGTCCTCCACTTCCAGCCCCAGGTGGACCTCCTCACCGGAAGGGTGGTGGGGCTCGAGGCGCTCGTGCGCTGGCGCCATCCCGAACGCGGTCTCGTCCCGCCGCTCGACTTCCTGCCGGCGCTGGAGGCCGCCGGCCTCGCCGTTCCCCTCGGCGAGCGGGTCCTGATCGAGGCCTGCCGCACCCTGCGCCGTCTCGACCATCGTCGCCTGCCGCCCCTCCGGGTCGCCGTCAACCTCGGCCCCGCCATGGTCCGCCATCCGGATCTCGCGCGCTTCGTGCTGGACCTCCTGGCCCGGGAGGGACTGCCTCCCGAACGGCTGGAGCTGGAGATCACCGAGAACGTGCTGCTGGACGAGCGGAGCGAGATGGTGCGCGAGTGGATCGACGTGCTGGGGGCCCGCGGCATCCGCATCGCCCTCGACGATTTCGGAACCGGCTATGCCTCCCTCGTCCACCTCAAGCGCTTCCCGGTCCACCGGGTGAAGATCGACCGTTCCTTCGTGCGCGACATCGAGCGCGATCCCTCCGACTGCGCCATCATTCGCGCCATCCTCGGCCTCGCTTCCGGCCTCGGCCTCGAGGTGGTGGCGGAAGGGGTGGAGACGGAGACCCAGCGCCGCTTCCTGCAGACCCACGGCTGCCGACTGGCCCAGGGCTATCTCTTCGCGCCGCCCCTTGAGGAGGGGGAACTCGTGGCCTTCCTGCGCACGCGGCCGTGCGTGGACGGCCGCATCGCGCGTCCCGCGGCGCTCCTCCCCCGGGGAGTCGGTGCACGACCGGGCCCCTAGGGACGGGGTCGATCCGCTTCCCGCCGGGCGGCGGCGAGGGCCGCCAGCTTGTGGTCGAGATGCTCGGCGAGGAGCTCGCCCAGGGCCTCGCCCTCGCGGGCGAGGAAGAGTTCGAGGATGCGCTCGTGCTCGGCCACCGCCTCGGCCCAGCGATGGGGGTCGAGATTGGCCATGAAGCGATACCGACGGATGCGGGCGTTGAGACGGCCGTAGGTCTCGCAGAGCACCGGATTGCCGGTGGCCCGCACCAGCCCGAGATGGACCGCCTGATTGGCGGCGAAATAGGCCTCGAGCTGTCGCCGGCGCCAGGCCGCCATCATCTCGCGATGGGCCCGGCACACCGCCGCCACCTCCTCCGCCCCCGCCCGCGCGACGGCAAGAGTCCCCACCAGTCTCTCCAGCGCCCGCATCACCTCCACCGTGCGGGCGAGTTCGTCGAGCCGCAGCGGCGCGACGCGGGCGCCTCGGTGCGGTTCGATCTCCACCAGACCTTCGCGGGCCAGCAGCTTGAGGGCCTCGCGTACCGGCGTGCGCGAGACGCCGAGCCGGCGCGCCAGGGCCACCTCGGCGAGATGCCGGCCGGGTGGCAGGGCTCCGGTGACGATCATCTCACGCAGCCGGTCGGCGGCGATCTCCGTACGGGATCGGCGGACGGTCTCCCCGGCATCCTGCGGACGTGCCACGGGCGGCTCTCCCCGGCGCGACGGGCCGATGGTCCCCCGGAAGGGAACGTCGTGGTCGGAACGGGCGGGGACAAGGGACATCCCGTCCCCTTCGTCCGTCGCCCGCCGCCCGCGCACCTCCTCCCCGCTCCGGAGGGGGATCCCCACCGTGGACGATCGCACCGTCCGACCGTCCGCCCCACCCGGGGGATCCGCCCGCCTCCGGAGGTCCGGGTCGGACGGCGTGTCGGAGCCCGAGGACGATCACCTCGGCGGAGCCCTCCCTCACCCGCCGGGGTGCAGGCGCAGGCTTTCGGGGAGCATGGCGAGCCGGGCCTCCACCCGCTCCAGCAGGCGGCGGATGTCCCGGGTGGCGCGGGAGAAGCGACGCATCCCCCCCACCCAGTCGGCCCCGGTGAAGCCCCCGGGGAACAGGGCATGGCGACGGACGGGCGGGGCCATGTCCTCGCCCAGATCGCGCAGCCGAGCGAGGGCGCGGCGGACTTCGAGGAATCCCCCCTCCACCCGGTTGGGGACCACCAAAGCGTGGGGCCCCCGATCCTCCCGCTGCAGTCGGGTGCGTCGCACCAGTCGGAGGGTCCGCCGGGTGGCCTCCACGTCGATGGCGTCGAGGGTGGTGGGGACCACCACCAGATCGGCGAACAGCAGCGCCGCACCGGTGAGCTCGCCCAGCACCGCCGGCAGATCCACCACCACCCGGGCCCGGCGCCCCCGCACCCGCCGCACCGCCCACATCCAGTTGTGGACGCTGCCGTCGCCCACCTCGCTCGGGATGGCGAGCACCTCCACGGGCAGGCGGCGGCGGGCCGCCCAGAGGGTGGCGCTGCGTTGGGGATCGGCATCCACCAGAGCGGTGGCGTGGCCGGCCACCACGGCGAGGGCACAGGCGAGATTGACGGCGAGCGTGGTCTTGCCCACGCCCCCCTTGAGATTGGCCACCACCACGAAGCGGGTCGGCTCCACGCTCCTCGATCCCCCGCCGGCGTCCCTTCCCTCCGTGACGGCAGTGGCCGGCGGCGGGGACGGTCCCGTCCCTCGGGCACCCTCGGGTATACGCGGGGACGGATCCGCGGCGACGTCGCCCCGCATCGCCGCGGGAGGCGGGGGCCGTGTTCCGGCCGTTCGGACCCTCGACACCGGCGGTCTCCCGGCGATCCGCCGGGATCCTGGCAGACGAAGGTTGACGAACCGTTGCGGGCGATACCGGGCCGCACCGCCCTTCCGATCCCGCGTGCGGATCGGATCCGGCCGGGACTTGCCAGCGGAAGGCCGGTCGGCCATCACCGACGGAGACGGAACGGGGAGAGGGGACGCGATGCCCCAGGTGTTCGTCGAGGGCACGGTGCGCCACGTGGACGAGAGGAGCGTGTCCGTCTTCTACCGGCTGGAAGGAGAGGAAGGCGCGCCGGTGCTGATGTTCGCCAATTCCCTCGGCACCGACATGGACCTGTGGGACGAGCAGGTCCCGGAATTCGCCGCCACCCTGCGGGTGCTGCGCTACGACATGCGCGGTCACGGCCGCTCGCCGGAGGTCCCGGGCGAGTACACCGTCGCCGAGCTCGCCGCCGACGCCCTGCGGGTGCTGGATGCTCTCGGCATCGAGCGGGTCCATTTCTGCGGCCTCTCCCTGGGCGGCATGGTGGGGCAGTATCTGGGGGCCCATCACCCCGACCGTCTGGCCTCCCTCACCCTCTGCGCCACCGCCTGCCGCATCGGCACCCGCGAGGTGTGGGACGAGCGCATCGCCCTCGTGCTGGGGCGGGACACCACGGCGGTGGTGGACCTGGTGATCCCCAACTGGTTCACCGAGCGCTTCCGCCAGGCGGAGCCGCGCAGGGTGGAGGCGATCCGCGAGATGCTGCTGAACGCGCGTCCCCTCGGCTACGCCGGCTGCTGTGCGGCGGTGCGGGACGCCGATCTCTGCGGGGACCTCGCCCGCATCGCCGTCCCCACCTTCTGCATCGCCGGCCGCCACGATCCGGTGACTCCTCCCGAGCGGCTGGAGGAGATCCGGGAACGGGTGCGGGATCCGCGCGGTCTCGCGGTGCTGGAGGCGGCCCATCTCGTCAACGTGGAGGCGCGCGCGGCCTTCAACGACGCCCTCGGCCGCTTCCTCGCCGAGGTGGGAGCGCTCTGAGCCCTCCGCTCAGTAGCTCTCCGCCGCGCCCGGAAAGCGCCCCGCCGCGACGGCCTCCACATAGGCCCGCACCGCCGCCTCGGCGGAGGCGGCGGGGGCGAGGAAGTCGCGCACGAAGCGCGGGCGCGGCGGCGGCGTGAGCCCCAGGAGATCGTAGGCCACCAGCACCTGACCGTGGGTGGCGGCCCCGGCGCCGATGCCGATGGTCACGATCTCCACCTCCGTCGTGACGCGGGCGGCGAGCGCGCGGGGGATGCACTCCAGCACCAGGAGCGCCGCCCCGGCCTCGGCCAGCCGCCGTGCCTCGGCGAGAAGGCGGGCGGCATCTTCCGGCGCCCGCCCCTGCACGCGATAGCCGCCGAATTCGTGGACGGCCTGGGGTGTGAGCCCGAGATGGGCGCAGACGGGCACGTGGCGGGCGGTGAGGAAGGCCACCGTCTCCGCCACCCAGGGCGCCCCGCCCTCGATCTTCACCATCTGGGCGCCGGCCTCCAGCAGCCGCGCGGCGGCGGCGAAGGCGGTGGCGGGGGATCCCTCGAAACTGCCGAAGGGGAGATCGGCCAGGAGGAAGGCCTCGCGGCTGCCGCGGGCCACGCAGCGGGTGTGGTAGACCATCTCCTCCAGGGTGACGGGAAGGGTGGTCTCCCGCCCCTGCACCGTGTTGGCGAGGGAGTCCCCCACCAGCAGCGCGTGGACGCCGCCCCGTTCGGCGAGGGCGGCGAAGGTGGCGTCGGAGACGGCGAGCATGGCGATCCGCTCGCCGGCCGCCGCCATCCGCTGCAGATCGGCGAGGGTGCGACGGCGCACGGGTGTGGCCCGGCTCACGGACGGTCCCTCCGGCAGCCGTCCCCATCATGCTGCACCGCAGCACGATGGCAAGGGGCCGTCCGCGGAGTCCCGTCACCCCACCTTCGGCAGGGCCTCGAGGGCGCGGCGCAGGGCCTCCTCGTCGCAGGGGAGATCGCGGAGCTGGCCGGCGAAATAGTCGGCGTAGGCCTGCATGTCGAAATGGCCGTGGCCGGAGAGATTGAAGAGGATCACGCGCGCCTCGCCCTTCTCCCGGGCATCCAGGGCCTCGTCGATGGCGGCCCGCACCGCGTGGGTGGACTCCGGCGCCGGCACGATCCCCTCGCAGCGGGCGAAGGTGACGCCGGCCTCGAAACAGGCGAGCTGGCCGTAGGCTCGGGCCTCGATCAGCCCGAGTTCGAGGGCGCGGCTCACGAGGGGAGCCATGCCGTGGTAGCGCAGCCCGCCGGCGTGCACCGGCGGCGGCACGAAACCCGAGCCCAGCGTGTGCATCCTGAGGAGCGGGGTGGTGCCGGCGGTATCGCCGAAGTCGTAGGCGTAGGTGCCGCGGGTGAGGGTGGGGCAGGCGGCGGGCTCGGCGGCCACCACCCGCACCCGGCGGCCGCCCCGGAGCCGCTCGCCGAGGAAGGGGAAGACGAGGCCGGCGAAGTTGGACCCGCCGCCCACGCAGCCCACCAGCACGTCCACCTCCTCGTCGGCGAGCTTCATCTGCTCCATGGCCTCGAGCCCGAGCACCGTCTGATGGAGCAGCACGTGGTTGAGGACCGAGCCCAGGGCGTATTTCACGTCCGGGTTCTTCGCCGCCACCTCCACCGCCTCGGAGATGGCGATGCCGAGGGAGCCGGGATGGTCCGGATCCTCGGCCAGGAAGCGGCGGCCCGCCTCGGTGCGGTCGGAGGGGCTCGGCACGCAGCGGGCGCCGTAGGTCTCCATCAGCGCCCGGCGGTAGGGTTTCTGCGCGTAGCTCACCCGCACCATGTAGACCTCCACCTCGAGGTCGAACATGGCGCCGGCGAAGGCCAGCGAGCTGCCCCACTGGCCCGCCCCGGTCTCCGTCACCAGCCGGCGCACGCCCTCGGCCCGGTTGTAGAAGGCCTGGGCGACGGCGGTGTTGGGCTTGTGGGAGCCGGGCGGGCTCACGCCCTCGTACTTGTAGTAGATCCGCGCCGGGGTGCGGAGGTGGCGTTCGAGATTGCGGGCCCGGCAGAGGGGTGTGGGACGCCACAGCCGGTAGACGTCCAGCACGTCGCCCGGCACGTCGATCCAGCGTCGGGTGGAGACCTCCTGCTCGATCAGCGCCTCCGGGAAGAGGGGGGCCAGGGCGTCGGGACCGACGGGTTCGCCGGTGGCCGGGTTCAGCGGTGGGGGCGGCGGCTCCGGCAGATCGGCGGCGAGATTGTACCAGGCGGTCGGGATGTCGTCCTCGCCGAGCAGGATCTTGATGCGCGCCTCGTCCATGGCTCCCTTCCCCCCGATCGGTGCGTCCCCGCGTTAGCACCGGCACACGGCGGGGAAAAGCGTGGAGGACGCATCCCACCCCCTTGATCCGCGCGCGGGAATCCTACGTATAGGGGCGCGGGACGGGAATGCGGCCGGTGGGTCGCCCCCGGACCGGATCCGACGCGGGGTGGAGCAGTCCGGTAGCTCGTCAGGCTCATAACCTGAAGGTCGTGGGTTCAAATCCCACCCCCGCAACCAGCACCGGGCCCTCACCGGAAGGTGAGGGCCGTTCCTTCTCCGGCGTACCCCTCAGAGCCCGGCCGCGGCGGGATAGCGGATGCGGTGGGCCAGCACCCCGCGGCCGCCCCGTACCAGATCGGGAAGCAGCCGTGGCAGCTCCTCGAAGGGACTCTCGCCGGTGAAGACCAGGTCCAGCAGCGGATCGGCGAGGAGTTCCAGGGCCTTGGCGAGACGGCGCCGGGGCGTCCAGCGGGGGCGGGACGGCGGTCCCAGGGGGATCGTGCGCGCGGCCACCAGTTCCAGCCGCCGACCACAGAAATGCCGGCCCAGCGGCAGCGGCACCACGCCACCGGCATAGCGGGAGACCTCCACCACCCGTGCCTCCTCACCGGCCCAGGAAAGGGCGCGCACGAGGGCTTCCGGCGCCCCGCTGGCATGCACCACCAGATCGGCCTCGCCCTCCACCTCCTCCGGCAGCCGGAAGGGGAGGCCCAGGGCCTCGGCGATGCGGCGGCGGTCGGGATCGATGTCCACCAGCACCGGCTCGGTTCCGGGAAGCCGGCGCACCAGCCAGGCGCAGAGGGTCCCCACCAGCCCCGCGCCCACCACCAGCACCCGGTCCCCCGGCAGGGGACGTCCCGCCCACAGCGCGCCCAGCGCCGTCTCCATGGCCGCCGCCAGCACCGCCCGCGCCGGCGGGACCTCGGGTGGCAGCGACACCACCGCCGTAGCCGGCACCACATAGTGGGTCTGGTGGGGATAGGGGCAGAAGACCGTCCGTCCCACGAGACCGTCCGGCCCGCTCAGGACCCGTCCCACACTGGCGAAGCCGTACTTGACCGGAAAGGGGAAGGATCCCTCCTGGAAGGGGACGCGGAAGCCGTCGGCCTCCCCGGGCCCCACCTCACCGGCGCAGACCGGCCCCTCGGCGCCCCGGTGCACCGCCGAGTAGAGGGCCTCCACCAGGACCCGTCCGTCGTCCGGCGTGGGCAGCGCCTCGCCGCGGAGCTCGCCCGCGAAGGGGCCGGTGATCCAGAAGGCCCGCGCCCGCCGCACCCGCATGCCGCACTCTCCACCCGCCGCGCTCCTTGTGCCGCGTGGTTTCCACGAAGGGAAGGGCGGAGACGGCCCGATGTTCCGGAATCGGAATTATGGAGAATCGAACGTGCCGTGGGAGGTGCGGAACGGAAGGGGCACGGACGGTGGAAAGGAAGGACAGCCGGGACAAGTGGGAGCCCGTCGGGTCGACGGCGGTCGCGGATCCCGTGCTTCCCGCGCTTTCCGCGCCCGATCCACCGGCTTGCCGACAGGGAAGTCCACCACGCTGTGGAAAACGCCGGATCCCGCACCGGAGGGACGGAGACGATGCGCCCACGACGCCTGGTGGTCGCCCTCGGCGCCAATCTCGGGCCCCGCGAGGCCACCTTCGCCGCCGCCCTCGCCGCCCTCGCCGCCGAGGTGGGGCCGATCCGCGCCCGCTCGCGCTGGATCGAGACGGACCCCCTGGTCCCCCCGGGAGACGATCCCGCCCGTCATCCCCGCTATCTGAACGGCGCGGTGCTGCTCGTCTCCCGCCTCGATCCCGCCGCCGTCCTCGCCCGTCTGCTCGCCATCGAACGGCGTCTCGGCCGCGACCGACGGCGCGAACACGGGCGCTGGCAGCCGCGCCCCATCGACCTCGACCTGCTGCTGATGGAGGATCTGGTGCGGGATGCCCCCGATCCCGTCCTCCCCCATCCCCGGCTGCACGAACGTCGCTTCGTGCTGGAACCCCTCGTCGAGATCTGGCCCGACTGGCGTCATCCCCGTCTCGGTCTCACCGCCCGCGAGCTGCTGGCGCGCCTTCGAACCCGAGCGTTTCCACTTGGACGCCCCCCGCTTTCGGGCTATGCGGAGGAATGATCGGCCATCCGCCCGGAGGGAGGACGTGGCATGCGCGCATCCGGCACGACCGTGGTGATGGTGGTGCCCGAGCCGGCGGGCGCGCTCGGCGGCCATCTCGTCTACGACCGCCGGCTGGCGGCGGAACTGGAGGGGCGCGGATTCGCCGTGCGCCTCCACGAGGCGCGGGGATCCTTCCCCTTCCCCGCCGAGGCGGCGGTGCGGGCGCTGGCCGCCGCCCTCGACGTCCTGCCGGCGGGAGCCACGGTGATCCTCGACAACCGGATCGGCGGCGCCGTGCCGGAACTGGTGGCCTCCCTCGCCCCGCGCCTGCGCACGGTGCTGCTGGTCCACCATCCCCTCGCCCTCGAGTACGGGCTGCTGCCGGAGGAGAGCCGCACCCTCCGCGTGCGCGAGCGCACCGCCCTCGCCCACGCCGCCGCCGTCCTCGTACCCTCCCGTACGGTCCGGGACGTGCTGGTGCGGGACTACGGCGTGCCCCCCTACCGTCTGACGGTGGCGGAGCCCGGCATCGAGCCGGGACCGGTGGCCCGGGGATCGGACGGGGGACCGGTGCGGCTGCTGTCGCTGGCGGCGGTCACCGCCCGCAAGGACCACCTCACCCTCGTGCGCGCCCTCGCCCATCTCGTGGATCTGCCGTGGGAACTCGACATCGTCGGCAGTCTCGACCACGACCCGCTTTCCGTGCGGCGCCTGCGCGAGGCGATCCGCACCTTCGGGCTGGAGGCACGGGTGCGGCTCCACGGCGAGCGCACCGGCGCCGCCCGCGAGCCCTTCTTCGCCCGTGCCCATCTCTTCGTCTCCGCCTCCCGCTACGAGGGTTTCGGCATGGCCCTGCTGGAGGCGATCGCCCGCGGTCTGCCGGTGGTGGCCTGTCGCGGCGGGGCGGTGGAGGAAGTGCTGCCGCCCGGTGCCGCCCTGCTGGTGCCCGCCGGCAGTCCGGCCGCCCTCGCCGAGGCCCTGGCGCGGGCGATCCGGGATCCCGGGCTGCGCCGGGAGCTGCGGGCGGCGGCCCTCGCCGCCCGCGACCGCCTGCCCCGCTGGGACGAGACGGTGGAGACGGTGATCCGCCGGCTGTTCGCGGCCCCGCCGCTGGCCGCCGGCGGCTGAGGACTGGACCGGCGGGGCGATCCGCGGCATGGCGGGCGTGGAGAACGTGGAAGGGGGAGGTGTCGCCGTGAGGATCCGCGCCGCCGTGCTCGACGAGATGGGGCGGCCGCGCCCCTACACCGATTCGCGACCGCTGCGCATCGCCGAGGTGGAGCTCGACCCGCCGGGCCCGGGAGAGGTGCTGATCGAGGTCCGGGCCGCCGGCGTCTGTCATTCGGACCTCTCAGTGGTGGACGGCAACCGCCCCCGTCCCCTGCCCATGGTGCTGGGTCACGAGGCGGCGGCGGTGGTGCGCGAGCCCGGTCCCGGTGTCGACGATCTCGCACCCGGCGATCACGTGGTGGTGGTGTTCGTGCCCGCCTGCGGGACCTGTCCGGCCTGCGCCGAGGGGCGTCCCGCCCTGTGCGCGCGGGCGGCGGAGGCCAACACCGCCGGTACGCTCCTCTCCGGTGCCCGCCGGCTCCACGAGAACGGACGCCCCCTCCATCACATGGTGGGCTGCTCCGTCTTCGCCGAATACGCCGTGGTCTCCCGCCGCTCGCTGGTGCCGGTGGATCCCGATCTCCCCTTCCCCCACGCCGCCCTCTTCGGCTGCGCGGTCCTCACCGGCGTGGGGGCGGTGCTCAATACCGCCGGCGTGCGACCGGGCCAGACGGTGGCGGTGGTGGGGCTCGGCGGCGTCGGCCTCAACGCCCTCCTGGGCGCGGTGCTGGCGGGGGCGCGGCGGCTGGTGGCGGTGGATCCGGTGGCCGAGAAGCGCGCCCTCGCCCGCGAGCTCGGGGCCACCCTCACCGTCGACCCGCGGGAGGCGGACGCGGTGGCCCGGGTGCGCGCCCACACCGACGGCGGCGTGGACGCCGCCATCGAGGCGGTGGGCAGCGTGCCGGCGCTGGAATTCGCCTGGGAGATCACCCGCCGGGGTGGCGTCACCGTCTCCGCCGGCCTCGCCCATCCCGACCATCGCCTCTCCCTCCCCCCGGTGCGCCTCGTGGGCGAGGAGCGGACCCTCCGCGGCAGCTACATGGGCAGTTGCGTGCCGGTGCGCGACATTCCCCGCTATGTGGAGCTGTTCCGCCGCGGCCGGCTGCCCGTCGACCGGCTGGTGGCCGAGTGCCTGCCGCTGGAGGAGATCAACACCGCGCTGGAGCGGCTCGCCGCCGGCACCACCCTGCGCCAGATCGTCCTGCCCCACGGGGCGTGAGCGGACGAGGCCGATGGTGCCGTCAGCGGCCGCGCGCCTTCGACGCGGTCGTCGCCGGCGCCCCTTCCGTGGACAGACCGAGGGCCGCTCTCAGTTCCGCCGCCGGGGCGGCGAGATCGGCCAGGGTCCAGCGGTCCAGACTCGCGAGGAAGGCCGCCCGCGCTTCCAGGAGGGCGGTGCGGAAGCCGCACACCTCGCGGATGCGGCAGTCGCTCCCGTCCTCGAAACACGCCGCCAGATGGAGGTCCGGCTCCAGCCGTCGCACCAGTTCGCCGAGGCGGATGGTGGACGGATCGCGGGCGAGCTCGAGGCCGCCGCCCTTGCCGCGGGTGGTGCGCACGAGGCCGGCACGGGCGAGATCGTGGGCGATCTTGGTGAGATGATGGCGGGAGATGCCCCAGATGCGGGCCACCTCGCTCACCGTCCACCGCCGCCGGGGCGTCGCGGCGAGATGGAGCAGCAGGCGCAGGGCATAGTCGGTATAGTAGGTGAGCCGCATGGCAACCTCCGGCGGACCGCCCCGCCTCTCCGCGGGCCCGGGGGTCTCCCGATCCCGCCGCGGCACCGTCTCCCGGCATCACCGCCGGCACGCGCGGGCGTAGCCCAGTCGTACGCACTCCCGCGTCCCGAGGTCGCTCCGGCGCCCCACCCGCCGGGGTGCCCGGAAGTGCGGCGGTCGGAAGTCGATGCCGTAGCGCGCATAGAGGGCCGCCAGCTCGCCCGAGACCAGCAGGTCCTCCAGGATGTCGTCGACGGCGCGACGCAGGAAACGGTCCGAACGCCGCATGCCCACCGCCAGATTCCAGGAGAGCTCGTCGTCGCCGGCGAAGGGATCGAGCACGGCGAGGTCGAGATCCGGACGATGGTGGCGGAACCAGCCGAGCGTGATGGGCGTGACCGCGGCGGCGTCGATCTCGCCCGCCGCCACCGCCTCCATCATCTCGTCCTCGAAGCCGAAGGGGACGGTGACGAATCCCGCCCGCTCCAGCCGGCGGTGGGCGAGGGAACCGATCAGGACGCCGACGCGCAGCGTGCGCGGCAGGGCCTCCAGTCCGCGTCCGGCATGTTCGGGAGGCACCGCCAGCACCACGCCGCTGCGGAAGTAGGGGCGGGAGACCCGCAACCGCGGTTCGGCGGCGGCGAGGGCCTCGCGATCGACGATGACGTCCATCACCAGATCACAGTCGGCATAGCGGATCTGCCAGCGGGTCACCACCCAGTCGACGGCGAGGTCCACGCCGAGGCCCCGGGCGATGCGCTCGGCCAGTTCCACCTGCAGTCCCCGCACCGGCCCCCGGCGCTTGGCGAAGGGCAGGGCGTCGGGATGGGCGCAGAGCTCGATCACCCCGCGTCGCCGGATGTCCTCCAGCGGTCGTGCCACCGCGGACGACGGCGGCGGGAGGGTCGCCAGCACGGCGAGGACGAGGGCGGCGGAGAGCGCGCCGATCACCCCTGCCCTCCCCCCGTCCGGGTGGCCGGTGGACAGGGACCGAGGGCGCGGATGTAGGCGACGATCTCGTCGACGGCGGCATCGTCCAGCCAGCCGAAGGCCGGCATGCGTCCGGGCTTGCCCCGCTTGATGCGGTTCGCGAGGAAGGCGTCGCTGCGGGTGGTGCACATGAGCCGCGGCCCCTTGCCGGCCTTGCGTCCGCCCGCCTCGTGGCAGAAGCCGCAGACGTTGAGGAAGAGCTGTTCGGGATCGATGTGACCGGCCGCCGCCGATCCGGTGGTGGAGAGAAGGATCGTCACCGCGAGGATCGATGCCGTGCGCATGCGCCTCTCCCGGGGCGGGAGCGGGGGCCGAGGCCCCCGCTCCGTCCGTGACGACGGGTTCCCCCGCGATCTCATTTCTCGGGCAGGGTGAAGGTCACGAGCCAGCCCTGGTCGTTGGCCATGCTCTCGTACGGTTCGCCCCAGAGATCGGGGAACAGATCGCCCACCAGCGATCCCCAGCCCACCGCCACGGTGATGTACTGCTTGCCGTCGACGGCATAGCTGATGATGCCGCCGTTGTGACCGAGGCCGTTGTTGTGGGTCCACAGCAGCGCGCCGGTGCGGGCGTCGTAGGCGCGCAGCACGCCGCGCGGATCCGGCACGAACAGCAGATTGCCGCCGGTGGACAGGAGGCTCGCCAGCGGCGGTTCGGGGAAGTCGATCCGCCAGGCGAGTTCACCCGTGATGGGATCGCGGGCGTCCACGTGACCGTAGGCGCGACCGCCCTTGGGATGGGCCATGGTGAAGTTGGCGCCGATGTTGAGCTGGGCCATGGGTTCGAGAATGGGCTGGGTCTTGACGATCTCGAGGTCCATGCACCATTCGTTGCCGACCTTGTAGTAGAGACCCGTCTTGGGATTGTAGGTTCCGGAGTTCCACGAGATACCGCCCGCGATGGCCGGACAGAGATTCTCGTGCTTGCCTTCGCGCATGTCGCGGCGGCCGACGAGGTTCCCCTTCTCGTCCACGCCCTCGATGAAGTTGATATGATCCACCAGTCGCCAGGCACGGATGAAATTCAGCATCTCGTCATAGACGTAGACGAATCCGCCCTTGTTGGGATGGACGATGTAGACCTTGCCGTCGCGCTCGATGCGGACGAACTCGCCCACGGCACTGTCGAAATCCCATGCGTCGTGAGGGAGCTCCTGGAAGTAGGTGATCAGTTCTCCGGTATCGGGATCGAGCCCGATCACCGAGCTGGTGTAGAGATTGGTGCCCGGCCGGGGTCCTTCCGTCATCCAGTCCGGTCCGGCCCAGTCGTAGAGCGGTGCCGGATTGCCGGTCCCCCAGTAGACGATGTCCCGGTCCGGATTGTAGGTGCCGGGCATCCAGCCGCCACCGCCGCCCGTGCGCCAGGACTCGCGGCCCCAGGTCTTCTTGGCCTCCTCGGTGCCGGCCACCGTGTAGAAGCGCCACACCTCCCTGCCGGTGGCGGCGTCGACGCCGAAGATGGGGCCCCGCCACGGCCACTCGCCGCCCTGGGCGCCGATGATGACCTTGTCCTTGACCACCAGCGGGGCACCGGTGAAGCCGACGGTGAGCTTTTCCGAATCGATCAGCTTGGTGTCCCATACCGGTGTGCCGGTCTCCATGTCGAGGGCGATGAGCCGTCCGTCGACGGTTCCGACGAACACCTTGCCGTGGCCGAGGGCGACACCGCGATTGTAGGGAGAGTGGGTCTGCTGGGCGATCAGATCCTCGTTGAGCTCGGGGAAGTAGGACCAGATCACCTCGCCGGTGGCGGCATCCAGTGCGAAGACACGGCTGTAGGAACCGGAATAGTACATCACTCCGTCCGCCACCAGGGGCGTCGACTGCAGCCCCCGGGTGGCGCGTCCCGGCGTGTGCATCCAGGCGACCTTGAGGTCCCGAACGTTCTCGGTGTTGATCTGGTCGAGCGGACTGTAGCGCCAGCTCTTGTAGCTGCGGTTGTAGGTGAGCCAGTTGTTGGGATCCTTGTCGGCGTTCTCGATCCGGGTGGGATCGAGGGCCGTCGCCGGCATCGCCAGCATCGGACCCGCAAGCACGGCGCCCGCGAGAAGCAGAGAGCGTCTCATGCGGAAAGCCTCCCCTCCGTTGCCGTGGTGCCGCGGCCCTCGCCGCGGCCGCGGCCACCCGCACGATCGCGCGGATGGCGCGCGCCTCCCCTCGATCATCGAGGCTACCACATCCTTCCGGCGAGGAAAAGCGGAGGGGCGGCGCGGATTCCGGCGCCGCCCCTCCGCTTCCCGATCCGCCCTCAGGCGGCGCGCAGGGCCGCCACCACCTCGCGGACGCGATCGCGCAGCTCGCGGGCGCGCGCGCTCACCTCGCCGGCCAGGGCACGCACCGAGCCCGCCGCCCGGGCCGCACCCTCGGCATTGGTGCCGATGTCGCGGATGGTCGCGAGCTGCTCCTCCACCGCCGCCGCCACGGTCCCGCTCATGTCGCGGAGGTCGCGGGTGACGGTCCGTACCGTGTCCACCGCCTCCACCGTGCGCCCGCTGGTCTCGCGGATGGCGCGGATGCGGCCGGTGATGGTGTCGGTGGCCCGGGCCGTCTGTTCCGCCAGCGATTTGACCTCGCTCGCCACCACCGCGAAACCGCGGCCGGCCTCGCCGGCCCGTGCCGCCTCGATGGTGGCGTTGAGGGCCAGCAGATGGGTCCGCTCGGCGATGTCGGCGATCAGCGTCACCACCTCGTCGATCTCGGCGATGGTGGCGTCGAGTTCGCGCATCATGGCCACCGAACGTTCACCGCCTTCCGCCGCCGTGGCGCCGATGTGCCGCGCCCGCTCCATCTCCTCGGCGATCTGACGGGACGCCTTCTCCAGCTCCTGGCAGGCGATGGCCACCTCGTCCACGCGTCCGGCGTCGTCCCCTTTCTCGTCGCGGCGCGAGAGCTCGCGGGCCCGTTCGCCCAGCTCCGCCGCCATGCCGGCGAAGGCGTCGGCGAGTCTCCCCACCTCCTGCTCCAAACGGGCGGCGATCTCGGCGCGGGCCCGCCGTTTCTCCTCCTCGGCCCGGGCCTCGGCCGCCCGCCGCTCCGCTTCCAGGGCGCGGGCCTCGGCGGTGCGATCGCGGAAGGTGGCGAGGGCCCGCCCCATGTCGGCCAGCTCGTCCCGGCCGCGGGCGGGAATGTCCACCTCCAGCCGCCCCTCCGCCACCGCCACGGTGGCGGCGTGGAGGGCGGCGAGACGACGCGCCAGGGAACGGCGGACATAGAACCAGCCGAGATTGCCGGCCACCGCCAGGGTCAGCACCACCGCGCCCACCAGGAGCCACAGCCCCTGCCGGGCATGGTCGGTGCTGGCGACGAGCGTCTCCTCCAGCCGACGGCGGGCTTCGGCCGTCCGCCGCTCCACCACGGCCACCACCTCGCGGGCCAGCTCTTCGGCCCGCCGCGCCTCCTCGGCGAGGGTCGCCCGCCGCTGCAGGAGGGCCCGCTTGAGGGCGGGAATGCCCTCTTCCCCCGTGCCGGCGGCCATCAGCGCCCGGACGTCCGCCTCGATCGTTCCGCGGATCTCGCCGGGCAGTCCCGCGAGGCCCTGTTCCACCGTCTCGCGTACGGCCTGGAGCCGCTCCTCCAGGGGGCCGAGGAGCGCCGGATCCTCGACGGCGGCGATGGCGTCCAGCAGATTGCGCAGACGATCCAACCCGTTGGTCAGTCGCACCAACGAGGCGAGAGCCTCGTACCGCCCGGAGAGATCTCCCAGGACGGGATCGGTCCGCTCTCCGGGTTCGGGCAAGGTGCCGGTCCGGAGGATGCGCGCCATCTCACTCAGGTGCTCGTCCGCCTCGTCGAGGGCGAGGACGAAGTCGAACTCGGCGGAATCCAGGGGATCGGCCAGGAGGTCGCGCAGATTCTCCTGGCGCGCGCGCATGGCCTCGATCGCTTCCCGCAGCCGCGCGCGCGTCCCGAGATGGGCCCGTTTGTGGGCGGTGAGACTCCGGAACAGCGCGTCGAGGGCGCCCGTGGTCCCGGCGAAGGCCTCGCGCTCGGCACGGGGCAAGCCGTCGAGGAGTCCCGCCAGCCGCCGGCGCCGCGTCTCGTAGTCCTCCACCAGAGAGTCGACCCGCGCCCGTCGCTCCGCCGTCACCAGCACCGGCGCGAGGGCCGCCAGTTCGCGGACCCGGCGTCCGGCCTCCACGAGCTCCAGTGTTCGCGGAACCGTCTCGCGTCCAAGGGTGGCGAGGGCCCGATCCAGGGTGGCGAAGACGTAGAGGCCCGCGGCGCCGGTCAGGGCCGCCAGCAGGAACACCGCGAGGAAGGCGAGCTGGAGACGGGCGGTGACCCCGAGGCGCCGCCGCCCGTCGGCGCCGCCGTCCCGCCGGTCCCCGCGGGGCGCGAACATGGGGCGTCGCGCGAACACGGCCCCGCCTCCTCAGCCCGCCGCCCGGAGCAGGGGGCGTACGCCGCCGCGGCCGTCGAGCTCGGTCAGGAACACCAGATCCATGCCCTGATTGTCGCCGGCACCGTAGGTGAGGGTCACTCCGCCCAGATCGAAGGGGCCGCCTTCGTAGATGGCCTTCAGGAAGCGTGCGCGATCGAGCGCCCGCCCCGCCCGCCGCAGGGCCTCCACCACCAGTCGCCCGGCCATGTAGCCCTCGAGGGACACGAAGCCGGGCTCGCCCCCGTCGAAGCGGGCGAGCGCCCGGTGATAGGCGGCCACCAGGGGCACCGAGGTGTCTTCCGGGAAGGGGACCACCTGACTCACGACCACGCCCTTCCCCGCCGCGCCCAGGGCCTCCGTCAGCGCCCGCGTGCCCACGAAGGAGACGTTGGCGAACTCCGCCTCGAGGCCGATGCGGCGGGCGAGGCGGATGAATTCGGCGCAGGGGGCATAGGCGCCGATCATGATCACCGCCTGCGGCCGGCTGCGGCGGACGGCGACGAGACCGCGCTTGACCCGCAGCGTGTTGCGCTCGTAGGTCCCCTCGCCGGCGATGCTCGTGCCGCGGCGCTCGAGCGCCCGCCGCACCCCTTCGCGGCCGGCGCGGCCGTAGGAATCGTCCTGATAGAAGACGGCGATCCGCGTATACCCTTTGCCGCGGACGAAATGATCCACCAGCGTCTCGGTCTCCTGGAAGTAGGAAGCGCGCACGTTCACCACCTCGCGGCGGAACGGTTCCCGCAGCAGCTGGGCGCCGGTGAAGGGGGCCAGGAACGGCACGCCCGCCTCCACCGCGAGGGGCACGACGGCCTTGGACGTGGGAGTCCCCACCTCGCCCACGAGGGCGAAGACCCCGTCCCTCTCGATCAGTCGGCGGGTGTTGGCGATGGCCTTCTCCGGCTCGTAGCCGTCGTCGTAACTCACCAGCTCGAGACGTCGACCGTGCACGCCGCCCTCGGCGTTGGCCTCGGCGAAGGCGAGCTCGAGGCCCGCCTTCATGCCCCTCCCGAGGGCCCGCGCCGGCCCCTCGAGGGCACAGGACTGACCGAAGAGCACGCGGGCATCGTCGACCCCCGGCACGCCGGCCCGCGCCGGCAGGACGGTGGTCAGAACCGTGGCGGTGGACGCGAGGAGGAAATGGCGGCGGTGGAGTCGCATGACGACCTCCGTCGAGGGTTCGGCCGTCACCAGAGTGACAGCCGAATCCCAACATCCGGTTAACGCATGATCCGCCCCGCCGGCCGCGTTCCGATGGTCTCGCCGTTCTCCCCGCCTATGTTGGAGGCGATCCGCGGGAGGGAGTCGATGCCACGCACACGGTGGGTTGCGATCCTGACGGTCTGGCTGGCGACCGTCCCCGTCGTCGCGACGGCGGGCGAACCCTTCGACGCCGCCGAGGAGACCCGCATCCGCGAACTGGTGCGCGAGACGCTGCGGGAGAATCCGGAGATCGTGCTGGAAGCGCTGCAGATCCTGCGGGAGCGGCAGCGGCGCGCCGAGGCGGAGGCGCGCCGGCAGGCGGTGGTGGATCAGCGCGAGCGGCTGCTGGCCGATCCCGATTCCCCGGTGGGAGGCAATCCGAAGGGCGACGTGACCATCGTCGAGTTCTTCGACTATCGCTGTCCCTACTGCCGGGCGGCCTTCCCCATGGTGCGCGAGCTCCTCGAGCGCGACGGCAACGTCCGTTTCGTCTACAAGGAATGGCCCATCCTCGGCCCCGACTCCGACTTCGCCGCCCGCATCGCCCTCGCCGTCCACCGCACCGCCCCCGATCGCTACGAGGCCTTCCACGCCCGTATGTACGAGAGCGAGCGGGTGGACCGCGAGACGGTCCTCGCGGTGGTGGCGGAGCTCGGGCTCGATCCGGTGGAGATCGAACGGCGCGCCCTGGAGGATCCGGCCATCGAGGCGGAGATCCGGGAGGTGGCGGAGCTGGCCGACAGCCTCGGCATCTCCGGGACTCCCGCCTTCGTGGTGGGGGACCATCTGATCCCGGGACTGCCCGAGGCGGGAATGCTGGAACGGCTGGTGGAGACGGTGCGTCGACGGCGTACGGGAGGAGAGGAAGGATGATCCGGATCACGCGACGGATCCTGCTGACGGCGGGCCTGCCGGTGCTGGTCGGGCTCGCGGGTACGGGACGGACGGCGCCGTCCGAAGTGGTCCTCTACAAGAATCCCTGGTGCGGCTGCTGCGAGGGGTGGGCGCGCCACATGGAGGCGGCCGGCTTCACCGTCCGGCGCGAGAACGTGGAGGATCTCGCCCCGGTCAAGCGCATGGCCGGCGTCCCCGCCCCCCTCGAGGCCTGCCACACCGCCCTGGTGGACGGCTATGTGGTGGAGGGGCACGTCCCGGCGGCGGCGGTGCGGCGGCTGCTGGAGGCGCGACCCGACGCCCTCGGCATCGCCGCCCCGGGGATGCCGCCGGGCTCGCCCGGCATGCCGGCGCCGGAGCCCGCCACCTACACCGTCTATCTCTTCCGCACCGGCGGGGTTTCCCCCTTCGCCCGCTTCCGCGGGACGGTGCCGCTGGACTGATCCGGGGCGGGATCCGCCGGACCGCGCTCCGTCCGCGGATCCGGGTCCCGCACGGAGCGGCACCGGCGCAGGACCTCCACCAGATCCGCCGCCGCGCTCTCGGCCGGGAGGCCGAGTTCCAGCCGGATCTCCTCCAGCCGCTCCGCCTCCTCGGGGGTGAGGCGACCGTCGGCGAGCGCCAGCTCCAGCAGCCGGCGGTAGGCGCGACGGCGCACCCGCAGCTGTTCGACGAAGCCGGCGGCGAGGATGGCGGTGGGGATGGAGAAGAGCGCGATGCCCAAGAGGCTCGTGAGTCCGGCGAACAGACGCCCGCCGGTGGTGACGGGGACCACGTCGCCATAGCCCACGGTGGTGACCGTCACCACCGCCCACCACAGCGCCCGGGCCACGGTCCCGAAGTGTTCGGGCTGCACCTCGGCCTCGAACAGATGGATGCCGGTGGCGGCCAGCACCAGCACCACCAGCACCAGGGTGAAGGCGGCGAAGAGCGCCTCCGCTTCGGCCCGCAGCACCCGCGTCAGCAGCTCCAGCGAGCCGGCGAAATGGGTGAGGGCCAGCACCCGCAGCAGACGAAGGATGCGCAGGCTGCGCAGGTCCACGCCGAACAGCCACAGCACGCCCGGCAGGATCGCCAGCAGATCCACGAGGGCTCCCGGCGTGAGGGCGTAGCGCAGCCGCGGGAAGCGACGGCCGGCGAAGCGCGGGTCCTCCACGCACACCCACAGCCGCAGCGCGTATTCGCCGGCGAAGAGGACCGTCACCAGCCCCTCCACCAGCGGCACCCACATCACGGCGGCATGGCCGTCGCCGTAGGTCTCTTCCACCATCACCCCGAGGACGGCGGCGAGGGTGACCCCCACCAGCAGCATCCGGGCCAGTCGTTCGCCCGCCCGCAGCACCGGCCAGGGTGCCTCCAGGGCACGATGGATGCGAAAGCGCAGACGTCCGTTCACCGTCGCTCCCCCGCTCCCCGCCCCGCCCCTTGTGCGCACGGCGGGGCATCCCATCTGGCACGGCCGTGATCCCACATCCACGGACGACGGGAAACGGTCCGCCCATGTTCACCGGCCTCGAGAGTCTGCTGTGGCGTGCCCGCCTCTTCGTGCTGGCGGCGGTGGTCGCCAGTCTGGTGATGACGTCGGCGCTGCTGGCGGTGGCCCTCGCCGACACCTGGGTGCTGGTGCGCGAGGCCTGGCACTACGTGGCCGGATCCGGCACCGGCGCGGCCGAGGAGGTGCGCGGTCTGGTGGTGGCCCACGCCGTGCGCGCCATCGACGGCTTCCTGCTGGCCACCGTCACCTTCCTCTTCGGGATCGGTCTCTACGATCTCTTCGTCCGCCGCATCCGCGCCATCCGCGAGGACGGCCGCCATTCACGCGTGCTCGAGATCCGCAGCCTCGATCAGCTCAAGTCCAAGCTCGGCAAGGTGCTGGTGCTGATCCTGGTGGTGAAGCTGTTCGAGCAGACCCTCGCGCTCCGCATCGGCGCCGCCCTGGACGTGCTGGTGATCGGTGCCGGCGTGCTGCTGATGGCCGTGGCCCTCTATGTCTCCCACGCCGAGGGCAAGCGTTCCTTCACCCATCACGCCGAGGAGGAATGACGGCGGGCGCCCGATCGGGCGCCCGCTTCCGGACTTCCCGCCGGCGGTGCGGTCGCTCAGGACCCGAGCGCCTCGGCCACGTGGCCGGCGATGGCGATGTCGGGCCGCAGCACCCGGGCGCCGGGCTTCCAACCCGCCGGACAGGCGGCGCCGGGATGGGCGCGCACGTACTGGAAGGCCTCGAGCTGGCGCAGCGTCTCCTCGGCGTTGCGTCCCACGTCGTACCAGGTCACCTCCATGGCCCGCAGATGACCGTCGGGATCCACGACGAAGGTGCCCCGCAGGGCGGTGCCGTCCTCCTCGTTGTAGATGCCGAGCCGGCGGGCGAGAGCGCCGGTGTGATCTGCGGCGAGGGGAAAGGTCACGTCCCGCAGCAGCTTCTCCGTCTCCAGCCACGCCTTGTGGGTGAAGACGGTGTCGGTGGACACCCCCACCAGCTCGGCGCCGAGCTCGCGGAAGCGGGCGTAGAGACGGCCGTAGTCGGCCAGTTCGGTGGGACAGACGAAGGTGAAGTCGGCCGGATAGTAGACCATCACCACCCATTTCCCGGCCTCGATCAGCGATCGCAGCCCCAGCGTCCCATCCCGCTTCTCCGCCGGGAAATAGGTGGGCAGCTCGAAGTCGGGAAACCGGTCGCCGACACGCACCATCTCGCTCATTCCGTCTTCGTCCCTCGTTGCGGTCTTCGCGCGAATCGTCCGCTCCGACGGCCTCCCCGTCGGCGCTCCCCATCTGCGGGGACTTTCCGGCGGACACAAGTCCGGTCACCCGTGGCGGGTGGTCGCGGATTGGAACCGTTCCACTTCAATCCCCCACCACCCGCGGCGAGCCGAGCCGACGGCATCGTCCCCGCGTGTCCAGCACCAGCGGTGCCAGCTCCACCAGCCGCGCCCAGTCGACGGCGTCGTGGTCGGTCACCACCACCGCCGCGTCGAGCGCGCCGAGCCGGTCCGGATCCAGCGGCACCGACCGGATGCCGGCGAGTTCGGGATATCCCCGGGTCCGCGGGATCTCCGGCACGTGCGGATCGTGGTAGCACACCCGCGCCCCCCGCGCCGCGAGTCGCCGCCAGATGGCGAAGGCGGGACTCTCGCGCACGTCGTCCACGTCGCGCTTGTAGGCCACCCCCACCAGCAGCACCCGGGCGCCGTTGAGCCCTCTCGCGAAACGCCGGTCCATCTCCTCGGCGAGGCGCCCCACCACATAGTCCGGCATCATGGCGTTGATCTCGCCGGCGAGCTCGACGAAGCGGGCGGACATGTCGAAGGCCCGCGCCCGCCAGGCGAGATAGAAGGGATCGACGGGGATGCAGTGACCGCCGAGCCCGGGGCCGGGCCAGAAGGGCACGAAACCGAAGGGCTTGGTCGCCGCCGCCTCGATCACCTCGAAGACGTCGAGCCCCATCTTCCGGCACAGCATCTTGAACTCGTTGACGAGGGCGATGTTGACCGCCCGGAAGACGTTCTCGAAGATCTTGGCCGCCTCCGCCACCTCCGGCGAGGAGACGGGGATCACCCGCCCCACGAAGCGCCGGTAGAGGGCCGTCGCCCGCCGCGTGGCCGCCTCGCCGTCGCCCCCCACCAGTCTGGGAATGCGGGCGGTGGTGAAGTCCGGATTGCCCGGATCCTCCCGCTCCGGGCTGTAGGCGAGGTGGAAGTCCGCGCCCGAGCGCAGCCCCGTGGCCTCGAGGATCGGTTTCACCACCTCGCGGGTGGTGCCGGGATAGGTGGTGGACTCCAGCACCACCAGCTGGCCCCGGCGCAGCCGGGCGGCGACGGCCCGGGCCGTGGCCTCGACGAAGGAGAGATCGGGCTCGCGGTGCCGGCCCAGTGGCGTGGGCACGCAGATCAGCACCGCGTCCACCGCGCGCAGCCGGTCGAAGTCGGTGGAGGGGACGAGGAGGCCCGATGCCACCGCCTTCCGGATCCGGGCGCCGTCGATGTGGCGCAGAGGACTCTCACCGCGGGCGAGCCGCGGGATCTTGGTCGCGTCCGCGTCCAGCCCCACCACCTCGAGCCCGGCCTCGCAGGCGGCCAGCGCCAGCGGCAGTCCCACGTAGCCGAGGCCGATGACGGCGATGCGGCGGTCCTCCCCCATCTCCTCTCCTCCGAGGGACTTGCCGAGGCCGCGGGCCGGTGCAAGTCGGCGGCGGGATCCCGGACGGGCTTCGCGATCCGTGGACCTCGCCTTCGCGCTGCACGAAACCCGTCGCGCGATCAAGACCGTCGTACGCCTGCTGGCGAGCGACGTGATCGTGCTGTCGCCGGCCAAGAGCGGCCGCACCTGGCTGCGGGTGATGATCTCCCACTACTGGCATCTCACTCGCGGCGTGCCGGCCGACCGGCTGGTGCGCTTCGACAATTTCCACCGCCTCGACCCGCACATCCCCGTCGTCCATTTCACCCATCTCTTCAACGAACCGCCGCCGGTGCGGTGGACGGTGGCCCGGGCGGCGCGCCATCCCCGCCGGCGGCTGGTGCTGCTGGTGCGCGACCCCCGCGACGTGGCCGTCTCCCACTACTACCACCTGCGTCACCGCGCCCGGGAGCGGGACCTGCGCCGCTACGGACTCACCCGCACCCGCCTCGCCCGCCCCCTCCCGGAGTTCCTGCGCGATCCCGACTTCGGCCTGCCGGCCCAGATCGCCCGCACGCGGGCGATGCTGCGCATCCACGACCGGGCCGCCCGCGCCCATCTGGTGCGCTACGAGGACCTGCGGCGCGACCCCGCCGCCGGCCTCGCCCGCCTGCTCGCCTTCCTCGGCGAGGCGCCGGTGGACGCGGCGGCGGTGGCGGGGGCGGTGGCCTTCGCCGCCTTCGACCATCTGCGGCGACTGGAGGCGGCGGGCTTCTTCCGGGACGAGGTGTTGCGCCCGGGCGATCCCCGCGATCCCGAGAGTTTCAAGGTGCGGCGGGGCCGGAGCGGATCCTGGCGGCGGGAGTTGCCGGCCGAGCTGGTGGCGTGGATGGACCGGCTGGTGGCGGAAGGGCTGGACGGGCGGCTGGGCTACGGCGGGATCGCCGGGGAGGCGAGCTGATGCCACCGGTCCTCCTCCATCCGGGTTTCGTCAAGACCGCCACCACCAGCCTCCAGCGCAATCTGCTGGCCGCCCATCCCGCCATCCTCCACCTCGGTCGCCCCGCTCCCGACGCCGGGCTGGAGCGGGCCATCCACGCCATCGCCCACGACGACTCCACCGTCTACGACGAGGCGGCGGTGCGACGGGTGCTGGAGGACGCCCTCGCCGCCGCCGGGCGCCATCGCGTCGTCACCCTCTCCAACGAGAACTTCGCCCTCTACGAGGCCACCGACCGGCGGGTGGTGGCGGAGCGGCTGGCCCGCCTGTTCCCGCGGGCGCGGGTGCTCTTCACCATCCGCCGCCAGGACGAACTCCTGGGCGCCTGGTATCTCCAGAAGCTGGAGAAGTACCTCAAGGGCGGCCACTTCGTCCCCTTCCCCACCTGGGTGGCCATGAAGGCCCGGGAGCCGCACAAGTCCATCTTCTCCGACCTCGACTTCTGGCCGGTGGTGCGCACCTACGTGGAACTGTTCGGCCGCGACCGCGTCCACGTCCTCCCCTTCGAGCGGCTGCGCGAGGATCCCGCCGGCTTCGCCGGCGAACTGGCGGGGCTGCTCGCCCTTCCCGCCGACGAGGTGCGGGCCGCCCTCGGCCGGCGCGTGCGCAATCCCACCCTCACCCGCGAATACCGGGCGGTGATGCGGGTGGTGGGAAGGCTGCTCACGCCCTGGCTCGCTCGCAAGATCGGCAACCGCCTGGTCCACCTGCCGGGACGGCGGCTGCGGGTGACGGTGGACGAGGCCACCCGTCGCCGGATCCATCGGTGCTGCGCGGCGGGTAACGCCGCCCTCGCCCGCACCTTCGGCCTCGATCTCGCCCGTTACGGCTATCCGCTGCCCGAAGACGGATCCGTCTCCTCGGCCCGATAGCCGAAGCCCGGCGGCATGCGGCGGGCGATCTCCGCTTCCATCCAGGCGATGTCCCCGGCGCGGAGATGGTCGCGGAAGCCACCGATGCGCCCCTCCCGCACCTTGAGGGCGGCGGGATCGTCCCCGCCGGCCGAGAAGCGGCGGCTGCGACCGGTGGCGAGTTCGCCGCGCCGCTCGCGCTCGCGCATGCGGGAGAACTCCGTCTCCGCCACCGCCCGCGCCACCGCTCCCGCATCCACCGGCGTCTCGCCCAGATGGATCAGCACCCGGGTGAAGACGCCGGCGGGATCGCGCCGCAGGTCCTCGTAGCGCACGCGGAGCGCCCGCGGCAGACGCGGCAGCCGTTCGGCCCAGCGTTCGTAGAAGGCGAGGATGCGGGGGAGCCCCCATTCGGGATGGCGGAGGAAGCCGGAGAGATCGGCGAGGGCCGGATCGTCCTTGCCGAGGATACGGCGCTTCGCCGGATCCGTCCGTCGCCGGGTCTGGAAGAAGGCGGAGACCACCACGTCGCGGGGATCGCGGGTGAGCAGCACGAGGGGACGGGCGGCGTAGAGGGCCTCGAGCCGCGCCGGGCCCAGCCAGTCCACCGGATAGTTGTCGTGGGTGAAGAGAATCCGCGGGACGGTGGGATCGAGACGGTGATAGTCGTCGAAGCCGAGCAGCGCCTCGGTCGCGAGCCCACGGGCGGTGCGCCAGTACCAGGACAGCAGCGCCCGCAGCCAGGTCCGGCCGCTCTTGGGATGGGAGACCACCACCGCATCGGCGCGCACCAGCTTGCGGCTCTCGGCCAGGCCGCGGACGCGGCGGTCGATGCCGCGGCGCAGCGGCAGCGGCAGCGGCGCGATCAGCGCATAGAGCAGTCTCCGAGCCGGTTTGGTGGCCACCGTCCGCTCCCCGGACCCGGGGCGCAGATGGCACGGTGCGGACGCCGGCACAATCCCGACGGCGGAGGGTTCCGGGGGCGGAGCGGATCCGGCCGGCCGAACGGCGCGCACGCCGCGTGTCCCGTCGCGGTCTCCGCCACACCCGTCGCCACCCCCCTCTCCCGCCGCTGTCGGCGGACTCGGTACATCGTTCACATCCCCCGCCGGCAACGGATCGGGGCGTCCCGGAGCGGCGGGGGATCCGGGCTCCGGCTCACGCCGCCCGCGACCTCGTTCCCTCTCCGGCGAGGAGGCCATCGAGGGCGGCGCAGGCGGTCCGGACGCCGTCGGCGATCCGCCGTAGCCCGCAGCCCCCCTCGCCTTCTTCTGCGCCTTCGAGTACACCCTCCAGTTCGCGGGCGGCCCGGGCCATGCCTTGGAGACGTTCGGAGAGATCCCGCACCACGGCGTGCTGCTGTTCCACGGCGCTGGCGATGGCCGCGGTGGCCCCCTCGGACTCGACGAGGGAGGCGGTGATGATCGCGGCCCGATCACAGGCGTCGCGCACGCCGGCCTCGATGCCGCGGGCGGCCTCGCCGATCTCGGCGGCGATCTCGTCCACCCGATGGGCGAGGGCCTTCACCTCCTGGGCCACCACGGCGAATCCCCGTCCGGCCTCGCCGGCCCGGGCCGCCTCGATGGTGGCGTTGAGGGCGAGGATCTTGGTGCGCTCGGTCACCTCCCGGATGGTCTCGACGAAACGGCCGATGCGCGCGGTGGCCTCGCGGGTGCGCCGGATCGCCTCCGAGGTGTGCTCCATCTCCGCCACGGCCCGGCGGGCGATCTCCGCCGAGGTGGTGGCATTGCGGCCGATCTCGGCGATGGAGGCGGAAAGCTGCTCCACCGCCGAGGCCATGGTGGCGGTGTTGTCGGCGGCCTCGCCCGAGGCCCGCACCACCGCCTCCATGGCGGCCCGGAACTGCCGGAGATCGCGCGCGAGATCCGCGCGGATCCGGGCGAGAACGTCACGCCAGCGGGCCAGGGTGGACCCGGCGGCCGCCGTCCGTGGGGACGTCTCCCCTCCCGGAGTCTCCGGGGTCCCGGGATCTCCCGCAGGCCATGTGGGCCCGTGACGGGGCGAGGTGACCGTCTCCGGCGAATTCGCGCGGGCCCGCTGCCCGGAGGACCCGCTCCGGGGCCGGAGATGCCGCACGGCCACGATGCTCGCGCCCGTGGTGGTCAGCGCGACGAGGAGGGCCGCGGGCGCGAGGGGATGGCTCCAGCCGGCGGCGAGAGCGACCATGACCGCGAGCGTGCCGGTGCCCGTCGCCACCGCCGCGGGGAGCACGACGGGCGCACGGCGTGGAGGAGTGGGGAGGATGGTGATCACGGCCTGTCTCCCGCTTTGCCCGGACGCACGCATGCACCCGCATAAGCGGGAGGGCTTAACGAGTCGTGAAGGCGAGCGAGGCGCGATTCGGTACATCGTTCACGCGCCGCGCCGGAGGGACGCGCCGGCGGACGTTCCTCCGGCCCCCTCCCCCCATCCTTCCGGTCGCGGGATTCGGTACATCGTTCACGCCGCCCGCCGCCGGAGACGGATTCGGTACATCGTCCACACCCCGGAGGACTCCGGGATCCGCGCCGCGAACGCCGCGCCATCCGTACCCGCCGCGGACTCGACACATCGTTCACGGGGGTCGGCACGCGGAGGGGCGGACTCGGTACATCGTTCACACCCCGCCCGCCGGAGGCCGCGCGGTCCGGTCCATCGCCCATGCCGCCCGGCGGGGACTCGGTACATCGTTCACATCGAGGGCGCGGGAGTTATCCACAGCCCCCCCCGGCGGGAGGCGGCGGCGATTCGGTACATCGTTCACGAAAGTTCGGTACATCGTTCACGCCTCGATTCGGTACATCGTTCACGAAGATTCGGTACATCGTTCACGCTTTCGCCCCTCAACCCGTTGAAAGACAAGGACAAATCGCGTCCTCTAACGTTCTAACGTAAAGAATCTAACGTTCTAACGGAGCCGCGCCCGCGCCGCCTGTGGACAACTCGCCGTGGCACCCCGTCATTTCGCCGGTGGAGTCGCCCGGAGTCCCTCCAGGAGGAGGGCCTCGACGGTCCCGTCCACCGGCGGCTCCACGCCGCCCCAGTGCCGGAACCCCGGCACCGCCTGCCAGATCAGCATGCCGAGGCCGTCCACCACCGGATGACCCCGTTTCCGCGCCCGTCGCAGGAGATCCGTCTCCGAGGGCACGTAGACCACCTCCGCCACCACCGCCCTTCGGGGCAGGGAGTCGAGGGGGAGTTCGAGGGACGGCATGCCGTGCATGCCGAGACTCGTGGTCTGCACCAGCAACGCGGCCCCCGTCAAAGCCTCGCCGCGCGCCGTCCAGTCCACCGCCGAGAGACGCGCCGTCGGGAAATGGGGCGCGAGATCGGCGATCAGGCGTTCGGCCCGCGGGCGCGTGCGGTTGACGATCCTCACCTCTCCGACACCCGCCTCCAACAGGGCCGCCACCACCGCCCGCGCCGCGCCGCCGGCGCCCAGGACCACGGTGGGACCCGCTTCGGGACGCCAGCCGGGAACCCGCCGCCGGAGATGGGCGAGGAAGCCGAAGCCGTCGGTGTTGAGACCGGTGAGGGAGCCGTCGGCCTCCACCCGTACGGTGTTGACCGCCCCGCACACCTCGGCCGCGCGATCACGTCGGTCCACTGCCCGGAAGGCTCGCTCCTTGTGGGGAATGGTGACGTTGAAGCCGCGGAAGCCCAGGGCCGGCAGCAGCCGCAGCGTCTCGTCGAAGACCTCGGCCGGGACCCGGAGGGCCAGATAGACGCCGTCGATGCCGAGGCGCGCGAACCAGTGGTTGTGGAGGAGGGGCGAGAGGGAATGGACGACGGGATCGCCCAGCACGGCGGCGAGACGGGCACGGGCGGTGGGAGGGGACACGCTGATTCTCCGGGAGGGCTCGCGACCGATGCGGAAGAAACCAGAGGGGCCGGGCCGAGTCGAGAGGGCATGATTGAACGCGGATACGGTTATACTTGTTCAAATTGACGCAGGTATTGTGGTACACGGGGATCCGTGTTAGGACGGGGGCGGATCCGTGGGAGCCCGCGTCGTGCAGGTGGTGAGCCTGGTCACCCAGAAGGGCGGCAGCGGCAAGACCACCCTCGCCGTCAATCTGGCGGTGGCCGCCATCCGGACCGGCCGGCGCACCCTCGTCCTCGACCTCGACCCCCAGGGGACCGCCGAGGCCTGGTACCAGGACCGGGAGAGCGACGAACCCCGCCTCGTCCGGCTGGAGGCGGCCGATCTCCCCCGCGCCCTCGACCTCGCCCGGCGCCAGCACTTCGCCCTCGCCTTCGTGGACACTCCCGGGCGCGACGCACCGGCCGTCGCCACCGCCATCCGCCACAGCGACTTCTGCCTGGTTCCCTGCCGTCCCACACCGCCGGACATGAAGGCGCAGCCGGCCACCGTCGCCACCATCCGCCGCCTCGCACGGCCCTTCGCCTTCGTCCTCACCCAGACGCCGCCGCGCGGCTTCCGCATCCGCGAAGCCCAGCAGGGGCTCGCCGTCCTCGGCCCGGTGGCGCCGGTGCCGGTGGTGGCCCGCAGCGTCTATCAGGACGCCCAGGGCGCCGGGCTCGGCGTCGTCGAATACGAACCGGCCGGAAAGGCGGCGGAGGAGATCGGCCGGCTGTGGGACTGGCTCCGCCGCAGACTCGAGAGGATCGCCCATGACGCGCAAGCGCACCTCGCTCGACGCCCTGCTCCGTGAGGAACTCCCACCCGCGCCGGCGGCGCCGCGCGCGGAGGAACGCCCGCGGCGGCGGCCCCACGTGCGCCAGCAGACCGTCTATCTTCCCCTTCCCGTCTACGAACAGCTGCGCCGGCTCGCCTTCGAGGAGCGGGTGAAGATGCACGCCCTGCTGATGGAGGGGCTGGACCGGGTGTTCGCCGATCGGGGACTCCCCTCCATCGCCGAGCTGCGGGCGCGGGAGGAGGAGATGACGGCCTCTCGCCGATAGGTCGAAAAAATGACTTGATCTTTCATCCTGTGCGTTTATAGACGCCTCGAAGGGGTGTCGCGCCGGGCGGGCCTGCGTCGTGGTCGAACGCCTCCCGGAAGACACCCGGTCTTCGAGCCTCCCTTCTCCCTGTCGCGAGCGGCGGCCGGCCGGCCGACACCCCTTCCCTCCCCTCGCCTTCCGGACACACCGCTCGACGGCCCCTTGTCCCCGCCGGGGATCGCCCCTTTCTCGGAGAGGGTCCGCAGGGGAAGGGTCATGACGGGAGACGGACGACTGGAGGAGGCCTGGCGACGGGTGGAGGCGGAGGGGGAGCGGCTGCGGCGGGTGCATCTGCGGACCCTCCTCACCGACGATCCCGGCCGGTTCCGCCGTTTCCACCGGTGTTTCGCCGACCGGCTGCTGGTGGACGTGGCCAAGCAGCGCATCGACGGGCGGGCCTGGGCGGCGCTGCGGGAGCTGGCGCGGGCGGCGGACACGGAGGCGGCCATCGCCCGTCTCTTCGCCGGGGCCCACGTCAATGTGACGGAGGACCGGGCCGCCCTGCACATGGCCCTGCGGGCGCGGCCGGAGGACCGTTTCACGGTGGACGGGGAGGATGCGACGGCGGCGGTGTGGGCGGTGCGCCGGCGCATGGAGGCCTTCGTCGAGGGCGTGCGGACGGGCGTGATCCGCGGCCATACCGGCGCGCACTTCACGGACGTGGTCCATCTCGGGATCGGCGGCTCGGAACTGGGGCCGCGGGCGGTGTACCGGGCGCTGGCGCCGCTGGGTGGCGACGGCCCCGTCGTCCACTTCGTCTCCAACGTGGATCCCCAGGCGCTGGCGGCGGTGCTGGAGGGCCTGGATCCGGCCCGCACGCTGGTGGTGGTGGTCTCCAAGACCTTCACCACCCAGGAGACCATGGCCAATGCCCGCGCCGCCCGCGCGTGGCTGGTGGCGCGGCTGGGGGAAGCGGCGGTGGCGGATCACTTCCTCGCCGTGTCCACCGCCACGGCACGGGTCCGGGCGTTCGGCATCCCGGAGGCGCGCAGCTTCGGCTTCGCCGAATGGGTGGGTGGGCGCTTCAGCCTGTGGGGACCGGTGGGGATCCCCATCGCCCTGCGCTACGGGACGGCGGTCTACGGCGAGCTCCTCGAGGGCGCGCGGGCGATGGACCGGCACGTGCGCGGGACGCCGGTGGAGGACAATCTCGCGGTGTGGCTGGCGCTGGTGGAAGTGTGGAACCGCAACGTGCTGGGCTGCACGAGCCGGGTGGTGGTCCCCTACGACGCCTCGCTGGCGGAGCTGGTCCTTCACCTCCAGCAGCTGGAGATGGAGAGCAACGGCAAGTCGGTGACGGTGGAGGGCCGGCCGGTGACGCGGGCGACGGTGCCGGTGGTGTGGGGGTCGCCCGGCACCGACGGTCAGCACGCCTATTTCCAGATGCTCCATCAGGGAACCGACCTGGTGCCGGTGGAATTTCTGGTGGCGGCGGAGAGCCGGTGTGGCGACGGGGAACGCCATCGGATGCTGGTGGCCCACGCCCTGGCCCAGGCGGAAGCCCTCGCCTTCGGCCGCGAGGAGGCGGAGGTGGTGGCGGAGATGGAACGGGCGGGCGCCGATCCGGCGGAGATCGCCCGCCTCGCCCCGCATCGGCGCATGGCCGGCAACCGTCCCTCCACCACCATCCTCGTGCGGCGATGGGACCCGTGGACGCTGGGGACCCTGCTGGCGCTCTACGAACACAAGGTGTTCGTGCTGGGCCAGCTGTGGCGGACCTGCAGCTTCGACCAGTTCGGGGTGGAGCTGGGGAAGCGTCTGGCGGCGCGGTTGGTGGAGGAACTGGTGGAGGGCCCGGTGGAAGGGGCCCACGACTCCTCGACGGAGGGTCTGCTGCGGACGGTGCGCGCCTGGCGTGGGGAGAACGGGGAGACGGTTGGACGCGGAGACGCGGATCCGCGGTGACGGGGCCGAACCCGGTCGCGAGCGCGCGAAGAAAGTGCCGGGGGCGGCATGGACCCCTCCCCTCCCCGGCATTTCCGGAAACGGCGGATCGGATGCGGTCCGAGCCGACGGCGGAACTCCTGGCCCGACGTCATGATCTGGCAGGACAGGGCGGTCCGTCGAGGGTCCGCTTCCGGAATGCGGGAGTCGGCGCCGGGGCCGAGCCGTCCCGCATCCGGGTTCCGTGAGCGAATGGGCTCGACCGGAACACGGTTCGAGAAGACAGATGCCGTGGATCCGTCCCCGCGGGGACGAGGGGATCCGCGGGTACGCGGAAACGCGTCGTGGAGCCTCCGGGATCCGCGAAAGGAACGGGACCCCGGTGGGGCAGCGTGCAGCGGCTGGATCCGGTGTGCCGGTGGGCGCGTCTCGGGCGCGGCGGGGTGGTCCCGTCCGGAGGCCCGGCGAGGCGAGGTCGGACGGCGATGCGAGGGGACGCCGCGATCCCAGGGAAGAGAACCGTCGTCGGCCCGGAATCCGGAGGCGGGAGCCCGACGCGCACGGAGGAGGCGGTTCGGAAGGGGTGGGGACGGGAAGGGAAGGCGTGGAGACCGGTGTGATCGGAACGGTGCCCTTGGGTCCGGACGGTGCGGATGCCGGAATCCGGACTGCGCGGACATGGGGCAGGTGGTATACACGTATACCCGGGACCTGTGTTCAGCGTACCCGCGGATACGCCTGTCTTTCAGAGGAAGGTTGGAGAGGGCGAACCGTCGTGCGACGGGGCGGTCGCGGGAGCGCGGGGTGGAGCTCCGCGGCGGACCACGGGTGGAGATGCGACATGGGCAAGGAGGGACCTCGAGGGGCCACCGGGCCGCCCGGCCGGTGGGCACGGGATCCGTCGACGTCGGGGATCGGGGCGGAACCTCGGGATCCCGGTCCCGCGATGGGCGAAGGCGGGGACGCCGCCCGTCGCGATCGCGCCGACGCCGCGCGGACCGGGTCCGGAAGGGAGCGGCGATCCCACCTGCGGGACGCAGATCCAGTGCCCGTGTCCCGCTGGTCCGAAGGCGCGGCGGACGATGTCCGCGCCCCGGAGGGCGTCGCATCACGTTCCGCCACTGGGAGGGATGTGCCGGAAAGGGAAAGTGGGTGTCCGGACGGTCGTGGATCCCGTCGGCGGGCCTGCCGCGTGGGTCCGGATCCACGTTTTCGGGTGAAGCGCGGAAGGTATCGGCGGCCGCGGCGTTCGACGGCGAATCCAACCCCCGTGGGCGAGACATCCAGACTTCCCGCGCGGTCCGGGCTCTCCATTCGGGGGAGTCGCGGGCGGTGCGGAGAGGAACGCGGCGCCGTCGCTTCCGGCCGGGCATGGGCCGTAGAGGGAACACGCGGCATGGGGACCCGGTCGCCCGACGCCATGCACATCCTCCCGGATCTTCAGGCCGGAGGATCGGGGCGGCCCGCGTCCGCTGCGACGTCTCGCTGGAACCGGGATCCGTCTCCCGGTGGGGTCAGCGGTGAGGGCCCCGCGTAGGCGTCGGAGTCCGGCGGGACTCCGAGGGTCTCCGGGCATCCCCGGATCGCGGATCGCAGCGTCGGCCAGGTGCGGGCGGCAGAGGCCTCCGGTGCCTTCACCGGCGGCCTCCTCCGCCCCGGGGAGCCGGCAGCCCCTGCTGGATCGGGAGCGCGGGCGAGCCCTGTGATTCAAAGACATTGCGGAATGCCGTCGATTCACCGAACGCGCCGCGGCGCGCCATGCATCGGGATCCGGCGCCAGCCGGCGGCACGACACGGGATCGGCACGGGAGTTGGAGTGCGACGAGGGAGGCGGTGGCATGCGCGCCGCATCGGCGGGAGCGGCTTCCAGGGTCGGCGGGAAGCCCGGGTCGGGGGAGATCGGATGCGCGCCGTTCCGCGGGCCCGGACGGGACGACGAGGGGAAGGGACCGCCGGGCGTGGAGGGGGCCCGTGCGGTCATCGGAAAAGGACCGGGAGAAGGGACTCGGAGGTCGGATCCCCGGGTCGTGGGGCAGGGCGATCCCCGAGGTGCCGCGCGGCGGAAGGGCGACCGTGCGCCAGGACGGGGAACGGGCGTGGATCGCGCCCGCGTGGCACGCCCCGCAGCATGCAGCCTGTACGCGGAACCTTGGTTGAGCCGAAAATGGGACCATCGGATCACCGTATCCGCGTCTCGCCACTCCGTCCCGTGGACCGCGGCGGGCCCTTCTGACGTCGCTCGGTCCATACGCCACCGACGGGCCATGCGACCGGTACCGGTCGGTGCACCGGCCACGCCCCCGCACCGTCCATCCACTCGGATGTCGCGGCCTCCGCGTTTCCCGCCGCCGGATCCCTTCCGGCTCGCTCTGTCCCCGCGCGGACTCGCCGGGCCGCTTGTCGTGGTCACCGTATATGAATATAATCCTAGATGCTCGCAGCCCGGAGTCCGACCATGTCCCGCGTACTCTTCCTTCTCCCCCTGTTCGCCACCCTCACCGCCTGTGCCCAGGTGCAGCAAGCGGGGCTCGCCCTCGTGGAGAAGCGCCGGCAGATGAACGACATGGAAGCGCGCGCCATCATGGCCGCCACCTGCGACATCGCACTCGGCGCCTATTTCCGCGAGCTCTCCGACATCGAGCGTCAGTACGCGGCCCTCGTCTGCGGTGGCCAGTTCCCGCGGGGCATCCCGACCCCGGTCACCGCGGCGCCACCGGCCCCCTGAGGCGGGGAGGGCAGGGGAGGAGGATTCGCTCGTCGGGTCCATCCGCCCGTCGCCACCGAGGATCCGAACCCGACATCCTCCGGAGGCGCGCGTCCACCTCCGGCGAGGCCCGCGCCTCTTTCCGGATCGATCACGGAACCGGCGTGCGCGACGGCGCCGTCCCCGGTCCGGGATCCTCGCCCGGGGGCGGACCACCCCACGGGCGCCGCATACCCCTTCGCACGAACGCGATCCGGCGTCGTCCGACGGAGCCCGGCGGCCACGCCAGCGGCCCGTTCCGCCGGAGCCGGGAGCCCCGATCCCCGCGCTCCGGTCCATCCCCCGGGTGGTGCGAGAGGGGACGGTGTCGGGCGGTCTCCCGATCGCTCGTCACCCGGGGCCACGGCCCGATGACGGCGGTGGTGGGTGCCACGTCCGTAGCGACGGCTTGCACGGTATCGTCGTGCGCCCGGCACGGAAACGATGTCGCCCCTCCCGGGGCCGGGCTTTCGTCGCCGGCGCACGAGGCCCGGCCACACCGACCTCGCCATCGGTCCACTCCACCGCCCGCAGCGGACGTCCGCGATCGACCGCCGGGGAGTCCGAATGCGTAACCGCGTATCATGTTACACAGTCCTAACCGTATAGGCTTACACACTCACCGTTGTGTAAATTGAGCGGGATCGGAACCCGCCGTCCCTCTGGAGGCCGACGAGGCTCCCGCCGCTCCGGGAAACCGTCCATCGGTCGGCGACTCCGGTTTTTTGTCGTTCGGTTATCGTCGTAATCTATCAATTACCGAGTGAGATCGCCATGGTCGACATAATTTAATTGATAATTTCAAATATCATTAACAATTGTGAAACGCAAGATAAAAATATACTTCCTTACGGATGGTTCGGCCGAGCGCGGCATGGACCCCGCACGATCGACGCGCGCCGCGGCGGCCGGGACCGGAATCCGCCTCCGCACGAACGAAGGTGCATTCCGTCCCTGACACCCCCGGACCCACCCGGTCGCACCCGTCGCGGACCTCCCCGTCCCCGCCGTGCCCCCATCCGGCCGGTCCTGGGTCCGTCGTTTCCGGATCGTCGCCACCCCATTCCCCTACGATCGGCGGTTCCGTGACGACCGGTCGCGATGCGTGCCGGAGGGCGCCCCGGGTCCGGCCTCCGGCGCCGGGATCGGGGCCCTCGCGACCGATCCGCGGGGCTCGGGAGCGCATGTCCCGCACCCGCACCTCCCCCGTGACCCGCCGGGATCCGGGGTCGATCTCTCACTCCAGGTCCCGACCGCGCCCCGACCCCGCGTCCTCGCCCGGCCACCTCTCGTCCGACGGCCATCCTCGCGCCCATGGCCGCGATCGCCGCGCCTCGGGCATCGGCACGCCATCCCCGGTCTCGCACTCCTGCCGCGTGAACTTCCCATCCGGTGTCGACTGCGGCCCGGCGGTGGGTCCCTCTTTTCCTCCGATCGTCGGGGGCCCCCCGATTCGCCTCCTCGCGGGACCCGCCCCGCGACGTCCCCGGATCGACATGCCCCCGGGGCGCCGCCGGAGGACCACCCGCACGGTCGCGCGGCTCCGGCTCCCGCACGCCGCGGGTGGGGAAGGGAGAGAACACCGGATCACCAGGCGTGCGCGGGCCCGGCGCTCTGCCGATCCGGACGGTCTCCGGGGGCCGCCCCACCGCCTCCCGTCCCTCCCGGATTCCGGGTCGTGTTCCGCCGGCCCGGTCCCGCGAGGCTCCCACCGCCTGGGGCCTCCGATGATCCCGCACCGACCTTCGGCACGCGTCCGCCCCGATCTCCGCGGGAGGCTGGGTGCCGGGCCCGCCGCCCGGCGGCCGGCGTCTCCGCCGACCGCCCCCGGCGGTGCGCTGCCCCGTGGCCGCCGGCGGTCCACCGCGCGCACGTCCCGTCCGCCGGCAAGGTCCCGTCTCCGCTCTGCCCTCGCGAGTCCCGGATCCGTCCCGGCCCGCCACGGCTCCCCTCGTCCCCCAACCCGGACCTTCGTCCGCCCCGGACGGGGGACCGGCATCGACCCACCCCGCGGCTCATACCCGCCGCCGCTCCCAGGGCGTCCGCATCGGGATCCGGAGAAGACCCGCGAAATGGCGCCGCCTCGCGGCCCGCGCGGTCCCGAAGGCGGTCGTCCGGCCCGTCGTGCCCGGGCCGCGGTCGACCGTGCCGCCGGTGTGTCTCCACCAGCGGCCGCCGGACCGCACCGGGCGTCCGTGAGGGCGACTCCGACACCGGGCGGTCCACCGTCTCCTCCCGCACCGGCCCGCGGAGGCATGCACCGGCGGAGGCTCCACCAGCCGGTTGCCCGGATGTGGCCGCTCCCGGCCGGTCGTCGGGGCGGCCGGCGGCGGGAGCGGCCGGGACGACGGCGGTGCCGGCGACGAGCATCGCGGGAGACGACGGAGGATCGCCGGACATGTCCCCGGCGGGAACCGCTCCGTCCACCGCCCCCTTTCCGGATCCGTCCCGCCGTCGAGGGCGGTGTGCTCGCGTCGGGATCCGCCATCGGGCCGGGCAGCCGTGCTCTCCGGGTCCGCCTCAGGCCACCTGCCGCACCTCGGTGCCGAACTGGCGCACCCGCTCCGCCAGCTCCGCCGCCGCCCGGGTACAGCGCTCGGTGGTGCGGTGCATCGCCTCGGCCCGCTCGCCCGTGGTCTCGAGGGCCCCGCGGATGTGGCCCACCCGCCGGTCCACGTCCTCCACCCCCGAGGCACCCTCCTGGGCACTGCGCGCCACCTCCGCCACCGTCGCCGACTGCTGTTCGGCGGCGGCGGCGATGGCGGCGGCGATCCGCTCCAACTCCCCGATGGCCTCGCGGATGTGACTGCCGGAGGCCACGGCATCCCCCGCCGCCTCCTGCACCGCCCGGATGCGGGCGTCGATCTCCTCGGTGGCCTGGGCGGTCTGCCGGGCCAGGTTCTTGACCTCGCTCGCCACCACGGTGAAGCCGCGTCCGGCCTCGCCGGCCCGCGCCGCCTCGATGGTGGCGTTGAGGGCCAGCAGGTGGGTCTGCTCGGCGATGTCGGCGATGGTGCGCACGATGGCGCCGATGTCGGCCGCCGTCTCCTCCAGCCGCCGCATCACCGTGCCCGTCTCCCGCGCCTTGTCGCCGATCTCGCGGCTCATCTCGCTGGCGCGGGCGATCTGACTCGCCACCTCGCGCGAGGACTGGGAGAGCTGTTCGGCCGCCGCCGCCACCGCCTGCACATGGGCGCTGATCTGCTGGACGAAGCGGGCCGCCTCATCGCCCTCCGCCCGCGAGCGGCCCGCATCCTCGCGCATGGCCTCGGCCGCCCGGTCGAGATCGCGGACGAGGGCGCTCACGCCCTCGACGAGGCTGCCCACCTCCCGCTCGAAGCGGCCGGCGATCTCCTCGGCGAGCCGCCGCCGCTCGCGCTCCGCCTCCGCGCGCGCCTCCTCCTCGGCCCGCCGCATGCGCCGGATCTCGCGGAAGCCCTGCAGCATCACGGCCGTCGCCAGGGCGAAGAGGAGCAGGAGACCGCCACCGAGGCCGACGGTGAGCATCAGGCTGCCGCGGGCCACGCCCTCCGCCCGCGCCCGGGCGCGGGCATCCAGCTCCGTGACGATGTCACGCAACCGCTGGCGGAACGCCTCCACCCGCTCCAGATAGCCGCGGGGATCGCGTCCCTCGGTGCTGAAGGTGCGCGCGGTGGCCTCCAGCACCGCCCGCCAGCTCTCGAGCTCGGCGGTGGCGGGGTCGGCCGTCAGGGAGTCGAGGCGGGAGCGCAGCGCCTCCGGCAGGTCCTCGCGCACCTCCCGCAGCGCCGTGCGTCCACGCGAGATGGCGCGGATGTAGCGGTCGTAGGCCTCGGGATCGAAGGTGCCGTTGCGCAGGAGCGCGAGCCCGAAGGCCTCCTCGCGGAAGAGCTGGTTCTGGAGCTCGGCCAGCAGGGCCAGTGCCGAGAGCTCGCGCCGCAGCGCCGGATCCGGCAGATCGAGCGTCCGGCGGTCGACCGCCCGGGCGAGACCCGCCACGGCGTCGAAATAGGACTTCTCCACCTCGGGCCGGGCGATCTGCCCCATGTCGATCTCGCCCCGCACCATGGCGAGGGCGGAGATGCGGTTGATCAGTTCCCGGAATTCCGAGCCGAGCCCCGCGAGATCGAGGGCGTCCACCCGCTGCCGCGCCGCGTCCACCGGGCCGCGCCAGTCCTTGCCGCCGCCGCTGAGCCAGGCGATGCTCTCGCGCCCCTCCACGGCGAGGGTCTCGGCGACGCGCTCGGCGGCCTCGAAGCGTTCCAGGAAATCCGGCAGACCCGCCACCCGCCGCCAGGCCTCGTACTTCTCCCACATCAGCCAGGCGGCCACCACCACCAGCCCCAGGACGGGGAGCAGGATCATGGTCAGGATGCGGCGCTCCAGCGTGGACACGGCGACCTCCGACGGCTCGGCCGCCCCGTTCCTAGTGCCGAATTCCCAAGGAACGGTTAAGCTGCCGCCGGGACGGCGGGGGAGGGGCCCGGGATGGGCGGAAACGCGCATATGAAACGTATCGTCCTGCGGCGGCGGCCGGTGGGCGAGCCGGCGCCGGCGGACTTCGCGCTGGAGGAACTGCCGCGGCCGCGGCCCGGGGCCGGCGAGGTGCTGGTGCGCACCCTGTGGTTGTCCATCGACCCCTACATGCGCGGACGGCTGTCGGACGCGCCCTCCTACACCGCGCCCGTCGGGCTCGGCGAGCCGATCCACGGCGAGTGCGCCGGCGTGGTGCTGGAGAGCCGGGCCGAGGGGTTCGCCCCGGGCGACCGGGTGGTGGGGATGGGGGGCTGGCAGGACCATTTCGTGCTGCCGGCCGCGCGCCTGCGGCGGGTGGCGGAGCGGGATCTGCCCCTCTCCTTCCAGCTGGGCGTGCTGGGCATGCCGGGGCACACCGCCTATGCCGCCCTCTTCGGCGTCGCCCGCCCCGAGCCCGGCGAGACGGTGCTGGTGCCGGCGGCGGCCGGTGCGGTGGGGGCCGTGGCGGGACAGCTCGCCCGCGAACACGGCTGTCGGGTGGTGGGAGTGGCGGGCGGTCCCGACAAATGCCGCTACGTGGTGGAGGAACTGGGCTTCGACGCCTGCGTCGACCGCCGCGCGCCCGACTTCGCCGCCCGCCTGCGGGCGGCCTGTCCCGAGGGGGTCGACGTCTATCTCGAGCTGGTGGGCGGCGAGGTGTCGTGGACCGCCCTCGAACTCTGCAACCTCCACGCCCGCATCCCGGTGGTGGGCGGGATCGCCTGGTACAATCTGGCGGCACCGCCCGAGGGTCCCGACCGGGTGCCGCGGCTGATGCGCACCGTCCTGGTGCGGCGGCTGCGGCTCGAGGGCTTCCTGGTGTGGGACTGGGACCATCTCGAACGGCCCTTCCGCACCCGCGTGGGCGGGCTGCTCCGGGCCGGCCGGCTCAGGTACCGCGAGCACGTCTACGAGGGGTTGGAGCGGGCGCCGCGGGCCCTGATCGATCTCCTGGCGGGGCGCACCTTCGGCAAGGTGCTGGTGCGGGTGCATCCGGAGCCCGCGGCGGACGCCTGAGATCGAACACCGCCCGGCCGGGCGGGGGATCGTCGCGGGCGAGGAGCCAGAGGGCGTCGTCGGGGACCGCCGAAGACGGACACCAGAGGCCGGCGAGGTCGGCGGCGAGCCGGGCCGGGTCGAGGTCGGGGTCGGAGAGGGTGAGGCGATAGCCGGCCGCCCGCAGCCGGCGGGCCAGCTCCGGCCAGGGACTGCCGCGGAGATCGCCGGTGCCGGGTTTGAAGGCGAGGCCGTGGAGGTGGAGGCGGGCGGGCGGTGGCCGCAGGGTGCGGATGCGCGCCTCGAGCCACGCGAGATGCCGGCGGTTGCTGGGCGCGACCGCGGCCAGCAGCGGCAGCTCCACCGCCCGCGTGCCGGCGATGGCGAGCAGGGCCGCGAGGTCCTTGCCGAGGCAGGGCCCCCCGAAGGGCTCGCCCGGGCGCAGATAGGCCTCGGAGAGGTTGAGCCGGCGATCGGCGAGGAACAGCTCCGCCAGCCGCCCGGCGTCCACGGCGAGGGCGTGGGCGAGGCGCCCCAGTTCGTTGGCGAAGGCCACCTTGGTGGCGTGCCAGGCGTTGTCCACCAGCTTCAGGGTCTCGGCCAGCCGGAGCGGGACCGTGCGCGGCATCACCCCCAGGGGAGCGAAGAGATCGGCGAGGAGGCCGCCGGCGCCGGGCACGCGCTCGCCCACCACCAGCCGGTCCGGATCGCCGAAGTCGGCGAGCGCCTGCCCCTCGCGCAGGAACTCCGGCAGATGGACGAACTCCCAGGAGCTGCCCGGAGGCGTGCCGGCGGCCTCGGCGAGGAGGGGGATCAGCACCTCTTCGGAGGTGCCGGGCGGCACGGTGCTGCGCACCGCCACCAGCAGCGGCCGCCGCCGGTCCGTACCGCGCAGCGCCCGGCCGACGGCGGCGAGGGCGTCGGTGAGGGAGGCGAGGTCGAGACCCGCCTCCGCCGGCGGCGTACCCACGCACACCAGCACCAGATCGAGCTCCTCCGGACGGTCGAACCGGGCGGCGGGCGTCAGCCGTCCCGCCGCCCGCGCCGCCGCCACCAGTTCGCCGAGACCGGGTTCGGGGAAGGGACTGCGACCGGACGCCACCGCCGCCCGCACCGCCGGGTCCCGGTCCACCGCGCGCACGCGATGGCCGGCATCCGCCAGCACGGCGGCGCTCACCAGTCCCACCCGTCCCAGTCCGACGACGGCGAGGGCGAGCCGTCGCACCGGCGATGCCTCCCACGGCTCCGCGCTCCGCCTGACCCATCCCTCGGCTCCTGTCCAGACCGGGGGGGCCGGGGATGACCATCCGGGTACGCCGTGGAGTTGACCATCCATGTGCCCATGGAAAGCTACAAAGAGATATTCTCAATTCTTGATCGAAAACATTCTTGTGATCTGATCTTTCTGATAAATTAGTGCGAAACGACCTGAGAATCATGTTGACATTTCCGAGAAATCATTGGAGTATCCTACTTGGATAATCGTTCCGTTCGGGAGAATCGCGTGACGATCCGCTTCGCCCCCTGGATGCTGCTGGGCACGATCCTCCTCGTGCCGCCGGCCGCCGCCGGCTTCCGCGAACAGACTCCCTGGCGCTTCCGCTCGGCATCGGAGACCCAGGTGCGGCTCAATCTGGAGGTGCGGCGGTTGGAGCTGCGTGGTGGCGCCCGCGACGGCGGCGGCACCGCCGTCACCCTGGGGGGCGCCGCCCTGGCGGCGGGGGTCGGCGGCGGCCGGAGCCAGTCCGGTTCCAGTGCCCTCAACGCCGTCTCCGCCGCGCCCACCTACAACGTCACCGTGGAGGGCAGCGACAACCGCATCACCGTCGACGGCTATCTCAACCTCTCCACCGACCAGCAGGCGGACCGGGCCCGCTCGCGCATCCTCAACCGCTGAGGGGACCGACCGATGCGCCGCGCCGTCCTGTCCGCCCCGCTGTTCGTGCTCCTCGTCGCCGCCTGCACGGGACCGCCGCCGGGGGAGGCGCCGCGGGCTCCCCTGCGCGGTCCGGTGCCGGTGCGCGGCACCACCCCGCTGGATCCGGCCCTGGCCTGTCTGCGCACGCGGATGCCGGAGGGGGTGGATCTGCGCTTCGCCGTCTGGCGGATCCCCGATCGCACCGGCGTCACCGACTACGACGGCCCCGGCAGATACGTCCCCCAGGCCGCCGAACTGATGCTGACCACGGCCCTGGCCCGCACCGGCGTGCGGCTGGTCAACCGCACGGGGGTGGCGGTGAGCGAATGGGAGCTGAAACAGGCGCTGGAGAAGCGGCTGGGTGAGGGAGAGCCGGTGACGGTGGGCGAGAGGCGTTATCCCTTCCGTCCCGTCCGCATGGGGCAGCTGCTGGGTTCCACCCACACCGTCTTCGGGGCCGTCACCGAGCTCGACTTCGACATCCTCTCGGGTGGCGTGGAGGCCTCGGTGGGCGGTCTCGGGGCGCGCGCCCGCAGCTACTACGTCGCCCTCGGCGTCGACATCGTGGTGGCGGACACGCGGACCACCGAGATCGTGTGGGCGCGTTCCTACCGCAAGCAGATCTGGGGGCGGGAGGTGGAGGCGGGGCTGTTCCGCTTCTTCGACGTCAATCCGGGCGGCAACGGCGGCGGCGTCGGCGGGATCGGCGCGGAGCTGTTCGACATCCGCTTGGGGCGTCGGGAGAACGAGCCGGTCCACGCCGGTCTGCGCTGGCTGCTGGCCCAGGCGGCCTACGACATCGTGCGCGACTTCACCGGCGCGGGCACCGCCTGCGACGCCCACGTCCCCGCGCCCAGCCGCAGCCCGCCCCTGCGGGTGGTGGCGACGGGAACGGTGGAGGACGTGCTGGACGAAGGGACGAAGGCACCGGCGGCGGACGAGGCGTTCGCTCCCGGCGCCGCGGAACCCCCCGGTCCGCCGGTACGGCGGCTGCCGGGTGGTCGCATCGTTCCCGCCGACGGGAACGGTGCCGGGAACGGCGGCTCGTGAGGAGCCGCCGGCCGTTCAACCGACGGAGTGTCGAACCATGAAGCGTCTTCTCGCGACCACCGCGGTGGGCCTGTTCCTCGCCGCCGGACCGGCCCTGGCCGACCACGACGTCTGGACCATCCTCCAGGACTTCGACATCACGAGCGGCGTGCCCGGGGATCAGAACGTCATCAACGAACTCACCGGTCTCGACGTCGGCGTGACCCAGAGCGGGTCGAATCTGGCCAACAGCGCCGATCTCGTCGATCCCGGTGCGGAGACCGGGACCACGGGCGATTCCTACATGGTGGACCAGATCTTCGACGAGGACCAGTCCGTCGCCAACACCGTCACGGCGGCCGGTCACGTCACCGCCGATCAGTCCGGCGTCGGCATCGTCAATCTCGCCCAGATCGCCGATGCCCACGGCGGCACCACCGACGGCGACACCTACGACATCGACCAGCTGGCCTCCTCCGATCCCGGCGCCGAGGCGGGCAGCCAGACGGTGACCAACACCGTCGGCGGCGGGGCCACCGGCATCGGCGGTTCGAACCAGAGCGGCACCGTCCAGGTCAACGCCCTCACCATCACCGACTCCGCGGGCGGAACGAGCACCGCCGGCGTCTACACGGTGAACCAGCAGGTGGCCACGGTGGACGACTTCGATCAGTTCGTGAACAACAACGCCACCGCCGGCACCGTCGACGGTCTCGTCCAGACCGGCACCACCAAGGCCAATCTCCTCACCCTCGGTCTCACCGGTCAGAGCGGAGGGGCGACGGCCACCGTCACCCAGAACACGTCCGAGGGCTTCGATCAGTCCGTCCGCAACGTCGCCACGGCGACCGGTTCGGCCATCGACGTCACCCAGAGCGGATCCAACGCCGCCAATGTGATCACCGCCACCACCCAGTGAGGTGGGGGACGGTCCGCCGCGGGCGGACGGGGCGGCCTCCGGGCCGCCCCTTGCCCGCGCTTGTGCCGGGAGCGGCGCGTCCCCACCTGTGGTCCGGAGTGCGGACCGTCGGAGGGGAAGGCATGATCGTGCCCGGCGCCACCCACATCGAGCGGCTGTTCCGCGAGGTCGCCGGTCTGGATCTGGACAAGAGCGACCTCGCCCGCGTGCGCGCCTTCGTGGACGGCATCGTCTACGACATGCTGGTGAGCGCCGTCGCCCGGGCGCGGGCCAACGGTCGCGACATCGTCCAGCCGCAGGACCTGCCGGTGGGCAAGGGTCTGCAGGAGCGCATCCACGAGTTCCGCGGCTACCGGGTGGCGGTGGAGCTGGAGCCGCTGCTGAGGAGCCTCGAGAGGCTGCCGCCGCTGGAGCTGGACTATGCGGTGGAGGTGGAGGAATTCCTGCCGGAACTGATCGGCGGCCTCACCGTCGCCCTCGCCCGGACGTTCACGGTGATCGAGCCGGACCTCCGCAATCCGCGGACGGAGCACTGGGAGCGGGCGGAGCGACTGTTCCGGCTGATCCTGTGAAACCGGGGGATCCGCCTCAGGAAGGCGACGTCTCCGCATCCGTCTCCTCCGCCGCCAGCACCGCCATGGCCGCCGGCAGGCCGGATCCGCGCAGGGGCACGCCGCAGGCCCCGAGTCCCGTCTCGATGCCGGCCAGGAGACCGAGGAGGGTCACGCCGTCCAGATCGCCGAGATGGCCGATGCGCAGCACCCGCCCGGCCAGCCGGCCGAGCCCGCCGCCGAGGGCGATGTCGTGGCGGGCGCGCAGATGCGCCCGCACCGCCTCGGCATCGTGTCCGGGCGGCAGGCGCACGGCGGTGAGGGCCGCCGAATGGGCGCGGGGATCGCGGCACTGCACCTCGAGGCCCCAGGCCGCCACCGCCGCCCGGGTGGCGGCGGCGAGACGGGCGTGGCGGGCGAACACCCGCTCCAGCCCCTCCTCCTCCAGGAGGCGCAGCGCCTCCTCCAGGGCGAAGAGCATGGCGGTGGCGGGCGTGTAGGGGAACAGCCCCTCGGCGTTGGCCTCGATCATCCGCTCCCAGTCGAAATAGCCCCGCGGCAGCCGGGCGTGGCGCCGCCGCGCCGCCCGGGCGCGCGGACCCACCGCGAGGAAGGCGAGGCCCGGCGGCAGCATCAGCCCCTTCTGCACCGCCCCCACCGTCACGTCCACGCCCCATTCGTCGTGGGCGTAGGGGGCGATGGCGAGGGAGGAGATCACGTCCACCATCAGCAGCGCCGGATGCCCCACCCGATCGAGGGCCGCCCGCACCGCCCGCACGTCGCTCGTCACCCCCGTGGAGGTCTCGTTGTGGAGCAGACAGACCGCGCGGATGCGTCCCTCCCGGTCGGCGGCGAGGGCGCGGGCGATGCGCTCGGGATCGGCGGGGGTGCGCCAGTCGCCCTCGAGGATCACCGGCTCCAGGTGGCATTCGCGGGCGAGGGCCGCCCAGGCCAGGGCGAAGTGGCCGGTCTCCGGCACCAGGATGCGGTCGCCGGGTGCCAGGGTGTTGACCAGGGCCGCCTGCCAGCCGCCGGTGCCGGAGGCCGGATAGAGCACCACCGGATGGCGGGTGCCGAGGAGCCGCTGCAGGCCCGCCAGCACCCGGCGGGTGAGGGCGCGGCCGGCGGGGCCCCGGTGGTCCACCAGCGGACGGAGGAAGGCCCGGCGGATGCGCTCGGGCACCGGCGTGGGACCCGGGATCCGCAGATGACGGGATCCGGCATCGCGCGACAAGCTGCGCCCTCCCGCGATCACGGCCGCACCACCCTTCCCGGCGGGTGCCGCGATCCGCGGAAGGGCGCACGCAGCCTCCCCCGACGAAGACGCACGGATTGCATGCAATCCGCGTCCGGCACCATGCCCCACTCCCCTCCGGCGATCAAGCCCCGCCTTGCCGGCCGTCGCCCGTCCGCCTAAGCGGGGAGGGAAGAAGGGCCTCCGCGGAGGATCCGCGCATGGAGATCCGCACCGTCGCCACCGTCCCCTGGGACGACCAGAGGCCCGGCACCTCCGGGCTGCGGAAGAAGACCCGCGTCTTCGCCGGACGCCCCCACTATGTGGAGAACTTCGTGCAGTCGGTGCTGGACGTGGTGGGAGAGGTGGCGGGCGCCACCTTCGTGCTGGGCGGCGACGGCCGCCACTTCGCGGACGAGGCGCTGCGCCGCACCCTCGCGGTGCTGGTGGGCAACCGCGCGGGGCGAGTGATCGTGGGGGAGCGGGGCCTCTTCTCCACCCCCGCCGTCTCCTGCGTGATCCGCCGCCGCGGCGCCCGCGGCGGCTTCGTCCTCACCGCCTCCCACAATCCCGGCGGTCCCGACGGCGATTTCGGCATCAAGTACAATGTCGGGAACGGCGGTCCCGCGCCCGAATCCCTGACCCGCCGCATCCACGCCCGCACCCGCGAGATCCGCCGCTATTTCCTCGCCGAACTCCCGCCGGATCTCGATCTCGCCCGCCGCGGCACGCGGCGGGTGGGGGAGACGGTGGTGGAGGTGGTGGACCCGGTCGCCGACTACGCCGAGATGCTGGAGGGGCTGTTCGACTTCGCCGCCATCCGCCGCCTCCTCGAGGGCGGCTTCCGCATGGCCTTCGACGCCCTCCACGGCGTCACCGGTCCCTATGCCCGCCATGTCCTCGAAGCGCGGCTGGGGGCACCTCCGGGCACCGTGCGCCGCGGCGATCCGCGGCCCGATTTCGGCGGTCTCCACCCCGATCCCAATCCGACCCGGTGCCGCGAACTGGTGCGCGAGGTGGTGGAGGAGGGACGGCTCGACTTCGCCGCCGCCTGCGACGGTGACGGCGACCGCGCCATGATCCTCGGCCGCGGCATCTTCGTCTCGCCCTGTGACGGCATCGCCGTCCTCGCCGACCGCGCCGATCTCGCCCCGGGCTATCGCGGGCGGATCCGCGGCGTCGCCCGCTCCATGCCCACCTCCCGCGCCCTCGACCGGGTGGCGGCGGCGCGGGGCTGGGACCTGTACGAGACCCCCACCGGCTGGAAGTTCTTCGGGAGTCTGCTGGATGCCGGCCGCATCCAGATCTGCGGCGAGGAGAGCTTCGGCATCGGTTCCGATCACCTGCGCGAGAAGGACGGACTGTGGGCGGTGCTGTTCTGGCTGCAGATCCTCGCCGCCGGTGGCGGGGACGTGGCCGGCGTGCTGCGGGCCCACTGGCGGCGCTACGGCCGCGACTGGTTCACCCGCCACGACTACGAGGGGGTGGACCCGGCGGCGGCGACGGCGCTCGTGGAGGAGCTGCGCGGGCGCCTGTCCGGGCTCCCGGGGACGGTGTGGGGCGGCGTGCGGCTGGTGCGGGCGGAGGACTTCGCCTATCGCGATCCCGTCACCGGCGAGGAGGCGGTGCACCAGGGGCTGCGCTTCCTCTTCGCCGACGACTCCCGCATCACCCTCCGGCTCTCCGGGACCGGCACCGAGGGGGCGACCCTGCGGGTCTATCTGGAACGCCACGGTCGCGAGGATCTCGACCGTCCGCCGGCGACGGCGCTGGCGGCGGTGGCGGCCCGCGCCCGCGCGCTGGTGGAGCCGCGGCGGCGCTTCGGTCGCGATGCGCCCGACGTGGTCACCTGAGGGCCGCCGCCGCGGCGACCGGGCAGCCCGGCCCTCTGCATATCCGATCCTCTACATATCATGATATGAATGACGCCGCTCGTCGGTCCCGGCGGGGCATGGTAGTTACGGGAATGCAGGGGCACAGGGAGGAAGACGTGTCGGAGGCGGAGGATCCCCTCGACCTCTCGGTGGTGGTCCCCCTCTACAACGAGGAGGACAATGTGGAGCCGCTGCACGCGGCGGTGGCGGAGGTGCTGCGGGACCTGCCGCTCCGCGCCGAGCTGCTGCTGGTGGACGACGGCAGCACCGATGCTACCTTCACTCGGGCCCGTCGGCTGCCGCGCGATCCCCGCCTGCCGGTGCGCATCGTCCGCCTCCGCCGCAACTGCGGCCAGACCGCCGCCATGGCCGCCGGCATCCGCCTCGCCCGCGGGCGGGTGATCGTCACCATGGACGGCGATCTCCAGAACGATCCGCGGGACATCCCGCGGCTCCTCGCGAAGCTGGAGGAGGGACACGATCTGGTGGTGGGCTGGCGACGGGACCGCAAGGACCACTGGTCGCGGGTGCTGCCCTCGCGCGTCGCCAACCGGCTCATCGGCTGGGTGACGGGTGTTCCCGTGCGCGACAACGGCTGCTCCCTCAAGGCCTATCGCGCCGATCTCATCCGCCGCATTCCCCTCTATGCGGAGATGCACCGTTTCATCCCGGCCATGGCCTCGCTGGCCGCCCCCCGCATCGCCGAGATCGAGGTGCGCCACCACCCCCGTCGCTTCGGCCGCAGCAAGTACGGCTTCTCGCGCATCTACAAGGTGCTGCTGGACCTGCTGGCGATCCGCGCCATCCTCGACTTCGCCCGCCGGCCGCTGCTCTGGCTCGGCGGACTCGCCCTCGCCGCCTTCACCGTCGCCCTGCCCCTGGCCTTCCTCGCCCTCGACGGCCTCACCGGCGACGGGCGGCCGAGCGTGGTGTGGAGCG
>Ga0256839_1000339_pt1 | contig 60405 bp, 45 predicted proteins | sample 354166metaG_FD_185968 | JGI IMG/M metagenome (GOLD analysis project Ga0256839, IMG submission 185968) | Hydrothermal vent microbial communities from Mid Atlantic Ridge, Atlantic Ocean - 354-166 | ecosystem: Environmental > Aquatic > Marine > Hydrothermal vents | place: Atlantic Ocean: Mid...
CAACGATCGCAGCCGGCTTTCGATGGAGTCACAAGACCCAAGTATTTCCCGTGCGCTTTTGGGCAGTTTGCGCCAGGCTGCTTCGGGAAACGCTTCCAGCGCCTCTGCATTGTATTCACCCTCGAGCCGGGTAAAGCCGCGCCGGTTGAGGAGGAAACCCCACACTTGTGCATGATCCCGGGCCGGAAAATCAAAATAGTGTTCCAGAATCACGAACAGCAAGCGCTTGGCCATTTTGCTCCTGTCGTTGTTCCGGCGCATGTGCCGATTGGCGGTGCGATCGCGCATCAGCAAGGTATAGTTGCTGCTGTCAATCGTCAGCACCTCGCCATATCGTTTGTCAAGTCGGATGATTGACGTTCCCTTTTCGTAAAAGGATCGGTATACGCCGGTATGCTTCGCACCCATGTCTATCGCCACCGGCGCAATAAAACATGCTTTGTTATTTTGTCTGGTTGCTTTTTGCTTCTTCATAACTATGCTCCCATTTACATTATTACGTTGAGTTGGCTCAGTGACTTCCCACGCCAAGACATTCCCATATGGTTGATAAACACATCCAGCACTCTGCGGGTGCGGTTTAGGGCTTTTTTCTCGCATTCGGAGATGAAGGTGACCATCATAAAACTATCCCGCTCATGTTTTCTTGAATATGGATTAAATCAGATGCATGATGATGTTTTATTCTATGCATAGGTGATAAATATGCGTACCACGATAGATATTGATGATGAGTTGTACCAACAGGCCGCCCAGTTGACCGGCATAAATGAAAAAACCGCTTTGGTGCGAGAAGCTTTGAAGGCCCTGATCGAAAGAGAAAGTGCCAAAAGGCTGGCCAAACTAGGCGGAAGTGAGCCTCAACTGGGAAATATCCCCAGGCGACATGCCATAAATGAATGATTCGGGTTGATACGTCAGTCTGGATTAATTTTTTGCGCACGAATTTACTTACCAAAACGTTACACATGGCTTATTCACCCTCCTGAGGCTTATCCCAAGGTTGTAACGCGGCCTTTTTTACACAGTCAAACATAAAATCCAGCGCTTTGTGCTGGGTGAATTTTTGCAGGATTTGCTGGCGAAATTCCTGTTCGCTCATGCCTTCTTTGGCGCAGATAAAGGCCCAGGGCAGGACGATGGCGTCTTTGATTAAGTCCGCGACATCAAATACCAGTGCGCCGCGGCGGGTTTTTCCGTGCATCACGGCAAAACCGTGTGGAATACCGAGCACCCATAAGGTGCTGGCCGCCAGCCCATAGGCCAGGTAATTGCCGTGATTCAGAAAGGCATTGGCGTCATCCGTGCTGTCAAAATTGCGGACAAAATCATCGGTTTGAGTGCGCAAGACAGTGATTTTATAAAGCCGCTTGGTGAGTTGGGCTTCGGCCAGTAATAATTGGGTAACATTGGGGGTGCGCTCGATTTTATCGGCAAAGCCAGTCAAGGCGGTGGCGGTGTCGTCATCCTCCGATAAAAAACCTTCCAGCTGTAAATCCTTGTCTTTTGCCCAGCTTTGGCGGATAAATTGAATGCGTTGTTGCTGAAACTGTTTGGCGACCCGCAAGCGTTTTTGTTCATCAAACCAGAAGGACAGCCAGCCCTGCACATATTCAGTTGGCCGGTATTCGCTTTGTGGTGACAGCCATTCGACTTCGTTGGCCATCAATAACGGTGTGCCGCCACCGCCACAAAAGCCAATCAACACACCGGCCTGAGCCAGCATTCTGACCGCCGCCTGGGTAATGGACGTGCCTGTACCGAGCAAGATGACGGTGGTATTGGCAATGGGAATATTCCAGTATTGCTTCTGCTCGCTGGCTTCGGTCAAATACAATACGCGACCATCTTTTTGCATCACCCGGCATTTTTCCAGGTAATAGATATTGGCGCGTTTTGAGTGCAGTATGGCTTTGAGCTGGGAAAGTGGTTGCATGTTTTTTATGTGTGTGGTGTTTAATCTAGCTCATTTTTTATGCGGTTAAAAGTGGATTTTTGCGTTACTGTGTGGATTTCTGTTGTTTTTTTGTTCGTTAGTGCAGCTTTTATTTCCAGTTACCGGCGGTGATGGCCGGGCGCGGTTGGGTTTGGCAAAATTTGGCGCTATCGGTACTGATGCTGTTATTTCTTAAATTGCGGGGCCGTGGATTCCCGCTTTCGCGGGAATGACCTTTCTGCTGTTTCTTTATATTGCCGCTCCAGTCATGGATTCCCGCTTTCGCGGGAATGACGGGATAAGGCGGGAATGACGTCCAACGGCACCCTCTGCCTAAAATTCCCATGGACTCCCGCGTTCGCGGGAATGACTCCCAGTTCCCCCGCCTCCGATCTCCCCCTGTGGATTCCCGCGTTCGCGGGAATGACAGGAGAAGGCGGGGATAACGGGGAGGAGCAGGCATGACGCTCAGGGAACAAGCTACGCCATCACTGTCTCAAATTAAGCTACGCCACCGTTGTTTCAAATTAAGCTACGCCACTGTTGTCTCAAATCCTGAGACAACACAATTTTTTTTGGTTTTTTTTGTGATTAGCCCTTGAATTGGGTTTTTGCGGCCCTATATGGGTAGCCTGTAGATAGCTTTGGCTTGTGCGCCAGCGGGCGTGCGGGCTGATTACACCAACACTTAAGGAGTTGAAAAACCATGAATATTCGTCCTTTACACGATCGCGTGATTGTCAAGCGCATGGAAGAGGAACGCACCACCCCCGGTGGCATTGTGATTCCGGACAATGCAGCCGAAAAGCCTATCAAGGGCGAGGTTGTTGCCGTTGGCAATGGCAAGATCCTGGAAAACGGCGAGGTTCGCCCCCTGGATGTGAAAGTGGGCGATAAGGTGTTGTATGGCAAATATGCCGGTACCGAAATCAAGATTGACGGCGAGGAGTTCCTCGTGATGCGCGAAGACGATATTGTCGGCGTGATTGAATAAGCGTCTTTTGGCCTTATATAACGAACAAATACCGAACAATCAGGAGATCAACCAAAAATGAGTGCTAAAGAAATCAAGTTTGCTGAGTCAGCCCGGGCCAAGATGGCTACCGGCGTCAACACGTTGGCCAACGCGGTCAAGGTGACTTTGGGCCCCAAGGGCCGTAATGTGGTGCTGGAAAAATCTTTTGGCGCCCCCACTGTAACCAAGGACGGCGTTTCCGTGGCCAAGGAGATCGAGCTGGAAGACAAGTTCGAAAACATGGGTGCGCAAATGGTCAAGGAAGTGGCCTCCCGCACTTCTGACAATGCTGGCGACGGCACCACCACCGCCACAGTATTGACCCAGGCGTTTGTGCGCGAGGGCATGAAGGCGGTGGCCGCTGGCATGAACCCCATGGATCTGAAGCGCGGCATCGACAAGGCCGTTACCGCTGCTGTGGAAGCCATCAAGGACATGGCCACACCATGCACTGACGAAAACGCCATTGCCCAGGTGGGCACCATTTCCGCCAACAATGACCCCACCATCGGCAAGCTGATTGCCGAGGCCATGAGCAAGGTGGGCAAGGAAGGCGTGATTACCGTGGAAGAAGGCTCTGGCTTGCAAGACGAGCTGGAAGTTGTGGAAGGTATGCAGTTCGACCGCGGTTATTTGTCACCCTACTTCGTCACCAACCAGGAAAACATGACCGCAGAGCTGGATAATCCATACGTTCTGCTGGTTGACAAGAAGATTTCCAATATCCGCGACTTGCTGCCGGTGTTGGAAGGCGTGGCCAAATCCGGCCGTCCTTTGCTGATTATCGCCGAGGATGTGGAAGGCGAAGCGCTGGCCACACTGGTGGTGAACAATCTGCGCGGTGTGGTGAAAGCCGTGGCTGTCAAGGCGCCTGGTTTTGGCGACCGCCGCAAGGCCATGCTGGAAGACATTGCCGTACTGACCGGCGGCACTGTGATTTCCGAGGATATCGGCCTGTCTCTGGACAAAGCCACGATTGAAGATCTGGGCTCTGCCAAGAGCGTACAGGTCACCAAGGAAAACACCACGATTATCGATGGCGCTGGCGACCCGGATGCCATCCAGAAGCGCGTGGCTCAAATCCGTGCGCTGATTGAGGAAGCCACCAGCGACTACGACCGTGAAAAACTGCAAGAGCGTCTGGCCAAACTGGCCGGTGGCGTGGCGGTTATCAAGGTCGGCGCGGGCTCTGAAATCGAAATGAAAGAGAAGAAAGCCCGGGTTGAAGACGCCCTGCACGCGACCCGTGCAGCCGTAGAGGAAGGCATTGTGCCTGGTGGTGGCGTGGCGCTGGTTCGCGCCCTGCAAAAAATTGCCGACTTGCGCGGCGACAATGCCGACCAGGATGTGGGTGTCACCATCACCAAACGCGCCATGGAAGAGCCATTGCGCCAGATTGTGGCCAATGCCGGTGAAGACGCTGCCGTGGTATTGAATGAAGTTAAAGCCAATGAAGGCAGCTACGGCTACAATGCCGCCACTGGCGAGTATCTGGACATGGTCAAAGCCGGTATCATTGACCCGGCCAAGGTGACACGCAATGCGTTGCAAAATGCTTCCAGCGTGTCTGGCATGATGATCACCACCGAAGCCATGATTGCTGACAAGCCAAAGAAAGAAGAAGCCGCTGCGGCCATGCCTGACATGGGCGGCATGGGTGGCATGGGCGGCATGATGTAACATCCTTCGGGATAGCACCGCCCGGGCCAGCCTGACTGGTCCAACCCTTTCACGGCCCCGTCAATACGACGGGGCTTTTTTTGTGGCTTTTTTGGGGACGGGGGCACCCCATTTTCAGTTGACCTAAATGCTGCCTTCATTCCCACCTTCTCCTGTCATTCCCACCTTCTCCCGTCATTCCCGCGAAAGCGGGAATCCACAATCCGCAGTGGCGACACACCCAAGCCGCACGCGTCATTCCCGCGAAAGCGGGAATCCACCCACATCCTGCCACCTGGACCACTGGATTCCGGGTCTCGCTACGCTCGCCCGGAATGACGAAGAAGGAGATACGCTCGGAATGACGAGAAGATGGGCCGAGCATGATGACGCGAGGGAAAATCGCGCAAGAAAGCGCCAGACACAAATGTAACAAAATTTTACATAATTTTTCACCCAGTCACTATTTTGTGACCCACGTCACGTTTTTTTCTTTGGGGCTGCGTAGAATGGCTTCCACAGTTTGAAACCGCATCCCATCCCTCCCCATTCCCTCTCGCGGCTTCAAACTTTAGAAAAAAGACCGCCCCTGTTGCGGTCTTTTTTTTATTTCTGTTTTTCTTTCCTGCTTGTAAACAAATGTTTGCCCGACCCAAACAGGTGTTTGAGAGTGTTATGATGAGTTTTTGCTCCGTGTGTGCCGGTGCGTATCTGCGGAGCTTTCAAGGCAATTGATGAGGGTATGAACATGAGCGGAATAATGGACATGATTACCAGCCAGCTGGATAACGACACACTGGGTCAACTGGCTCAGCAATTTGGTGGCGACAAAAATGCCATGCAAAACGCGGTGACAGCAGCCATTCCGGCCATTGTGGTGGCCATGAAGCGCAATGCCAGCCGTCCTGATGGTGCTGCTGCACTGGATCGGGCGCTGGAAAAGCACGATGGTGGCGTTCTGGATAATCTGCAAGACATGGTGAGCGGCAATATGGGCGGCATGATGGGAGAAGGGCAAAAAATCCTGGGACATCTTTTTGGCGCCAAAAAGGAGACTGTGGCCGTACAATTGGGAAAGGCCACCGGCCTGGGTGACAAGACCAATGATCTGCTGGCCATGCTGGCACCGATGGTGATGGGCGCTTTAGGTAAGGCCAAACGTCAAAGCGGCATGGGCATCGAAGACTTGCAAAACATGCTGGGGCAGGAAACCGCCAGTCTCCAGAAAAAGGTGCCACAAATGAGCATGATGGAAAAACTGCTCGATAGCGATGGCGACGGCGATGTGGATATGGGGGACATTCTTTCCCGTGGCTCCAGTATTCTCGGTGGCTTTTTCAAACGCTGACCGCGGCATCTCCGGGACTTTTCCACTGGAACTTGAAGGCGGATAGCTTTCTCATGGTATGGATTCCGGGTCTCGCTACGCTCGCCCGGAATGACGAAGGAAGGGAACTCGCCCGGAGTGTCAAGGGAAATAGAGAAGAATGACGACGAGAGGAAGGGGGAGGAATAACGAAGGTAATATCCACCGGAAGTGACTGTGCCCCGCCGTTCCCACACTTGCTCCGTCATTGCCGCTCCGCCCCGCCATCTCCAGTTTCCCCGTCATCCCCGCCTTCTCCTGTCATTCCCGCGAAAGCGGGAATACACAATCCGCAGTGGCGACACACCCAAGCCGCACGCGTCATTCCCGCGAACGCGGGAATCCATGCCATCAGCCGTTCCGTTCTCATGGAGTGTTTTGCGGAAAGTCTCTGCAAACCTTTCCCCGGAGATTTCAAAAAGCACCCCTTCAGCCCCTGCCCACCTGCTAAAGTCGGGGGGTTGACAAAGCAATCCACCAGAGTGGTTAAAATCCGGTTAATTTGCTAGTATCAACCAGGCACGGTGAACAAGTGGATGAGGGAATCATGAAACGAGCAATTTTAATGCTGATTCTGCTGGCATCCTGGACGGCCATGACCCAGGAGTTGCGTTATGGGGCGGACTATGCGGGATTTCGGTCCTTTTTTCCGGATTTGATTCACTTAAGCCAGACGCCAGCCAGCAATACCAAGCCCCGCATTTCCCTGCTGCCAACTGCGACGGCGTACCGCCAAGTGGCGGATAACCAGATCGACTTTGCCGCCGTGGGCCGGGAGCCGCTGGATGGCGATGCATACGAGGCTATCGCCATATCCCTGCCTGTGGCCTGGGATGCGATTGCGATTATCGCGCATCCGGATAACCCGACGGCAAATCTGTCTTTGCAGCAATTGCGGGATATTTACACCGGGAAAATCACGAACTGGAAGGCCCTCGGGGGCGCCGATCGCCCTATCCGGTCGGTATATATTCAAGACACCGCTGACAGTGCGCAATATCTGATGTCGCGCTTTCTGTTTGGCAAGCCTATCCATGCCATGCACGGGGAGGCTGTCAGCACGGCACAAATGGCCGAATCCATTGTCGAGAGTAACCCGGATGCCCTGGCCTTTACCTTTTACTCCAGCGCCCGTGAGCGCACAGTCAAACTGCTGCCCATAAACGAGATAACGCCTTCTTATCCCAGTATTCTCATCGGCCAGTACCCCTTCTTTACCGAAGTGTATCTGTTGGCCCGCCCGGGCGTTGACCGCACGCGCGCTGGTCGGGATTTGGTCAAAAAGGCCGGTTCAGCCGGGTTCAGGCGCATTTTACGGCGCATTGGCATTGTTCCTTACACCTCAGCCCCGGACCTTATCGCACACAAGAGCACCCGAGACGCTTTCCTGGCCCGAGATCTGGGTTATTAACGCCCTTGATGATTAACCCTTTAATCCCTGCTATTGAATGGAGCCTGCATGTCCCAGCACAAACATGATTTGACCCGAAAAATTATCATTTACATGATTGCCGGTGCCGTTTTTGGCGCCATTTTGTATAGTGTTGGCCGCTGGGGCATGGGCTATGCCATCGACCCGGTCAAACGGCAACTCCTGTATCCGGCGGTTGTGACGACCTGGCTATTCGATGGTGTTTTTCGTCTGGTGGGCCAGGTTTTTATCCACTTATTGCAAATGCTGGTGGTGCCCCTGGTGTTTGTGTCACTGTTTTGTGGCACGGCGTCCCTGAAAGATCCGGCTCAATTGGGCAAGCTGGGCATTAAAACCCTGGCGTTTTACCTGCTTACCACCGCCATTGCCATTTCTGTGGCGCTAATGGCCGCGGCCCTTGTGCAGCCTGGCGCGGGGTTTGACCTGCCCAATGAGCTGGCTTTTACGGCAAAATCCGCTCCCTCTCTGGTGGATATTCTGATTAACATGGTGCCCAAAAATCCTTTGGCGGCCATGGCCAGTGGCAATATGTTGCAAATCATTCTGTTTGCCATTTTGTTTGGGCTCAGCGCCACGTTGGCTGGAGCCGCCGGACAACGGCTGATCGCCTTTTTCAATGATGTTAATGCCGTCATCATGCAACTGGTGACCATCGTTATGAAACTGGCCCCCTACGCGGTGTTTGTGCTGATCGCCAGCGTCTTTGCACGCTTTGGTTTCGATGCCCTGGGTAATTTGTCCAGTTACTTTTTCCTGGTGATTGCGATATTGTTTTTTCACGGTCTGGTGGTGTACCCGACCCTGCTACGCTTGCTTGGCGGCCTTAACCCGGTGGTTTTTCTGAAGAAAATGCGTGCCGCCATCGCCTTTGCTTTTGGCACCGCCAGTTCCAACGCCACCATTCCGGTCACTTTACGTACGGTGACCGAGCGGCTTGGCGTCAATCGCGCCGTGGCCGCTTTTACCGTGCCTTTGGGCGCCACCATCAACATGGACGGCACAGCCATCATGCAGGGCGTGGCCACGCTGTTTATCGCCCAGGCCTATGGCGTAGACCTGACGCTGGCCCAGATGGGCATGGTGGTGATAACCGCGACGCTGGCTTCCATTGGTACTGCCGGAGTGCCTGGAGTGGGGTTGATTATGCTCTCCATGGTGCTGCAACAAGTGGGGTTACCAGTGGAAGGCATTGGCCTGATTATCGGCATTGACCGCCTGCTGGACATGACCCGGACGGCGGTGAATGTCACCGGCGATGCAGCAGTCACTTGCATTGTCGCCAAAAGCGAGGGCCAGCTGGATGAGACGGTATTTTATGACCCTGAAGCCGGCGAAATTGAAGATTAAAGCGATAAGTATTCCAGCGCCATCCTCCGTATCCGTATCACGTTTCGGCGTGCCTGTGGCACAAGCCGGAACAACTTGGATAGCCAAGGCACCATGGATGCGGTAAAATAGCCTTCCTTTCAGGCATCGCTCTTTTTCTCTTGCCGCGATGCCCACCATAATCTTGAGATTTCGAAATATGACCTCGTATGTATTTGTCACCGGTGGCGTGGTGTCTTCCCTGGGCAAGGGCATTGCAGCTGCCTCGCTGGCCTCTTTACTGGAAGCCCGTGGCCTGAAAGTGTCCCTGATGAAGCTGGACCCCTATATCAATGTCGACCCGGGCACCATGAGCCCTTTTCAGCACGGCGAGGTCTTCGTCACCGAGGATGGCGCTGAAACCGATCTGGATCTGGGCCATTACGAGCGTTTTGTGCGCACCCGCATGAGCCGCAACAACAATTACACCACCGGCCAGATTTATGAAAGCGTCATCCGCAAGGAGCGCCGGGGCGATTATCTGGGCGGCACCGTTCAGGTCATTCCTCATATTACCGATGAAATCAAGTTTCGTGTGCGCCAGGCCGCCGAAGGATTTGATGTCATGATGGTGGAAATTGGCGGCACGGTGGGCGACATTGAATCCTTGCCATTTATGGAGGCCATTCGCCAAATGGGTGTGGAAGAAGGTCGTGATAACAGCTTGTTCATTCATCTGACCTTGGTGCCGTATCTGTCCGCCGCCGGAGAGTTGAAAACCAAGCCCACGCAACACTCTGTCAAGGAGTTGCGCTCCATTGGCATTCAGCCCGATGTGCTGTTGTGCCGTTCAGAACAGGAGGTTCCTGCATCCGAGCGGCGCAAAATCGCCTTGTTTACCAACGTGCCCGAAGCCGCGGTGATTTCCATGCGCGATGTAGACAATATCTACAAAATCCCGGCGCTGTTACATACACAAGGTCTGGATGAAATCGTGGTCAAACAACTCAGTCTGGGCGGCCATGATCCGGATCTGAGCGAGTGGCAACGAGTGATTACCGCCGAAGAATCCGCCACCGACAGCGTCACCATCGGCATGGTCGGCAAATATCTGAACCACTCCGATGCCTACAAGTCTCTTAATGAAGCCCTGCGTCATGCGGGCATTCCCAATCATGTCAAGGTGCGTATCAAGCGCATTGACTCCGAGCACATTGAAAAAACCGGCGATACTTCTGCACTGGATGACGTGGACGCCATTCTGGTGCCCGGCGGATTTGGCAACCGCGGCTTTGAGGGTAAAATTCAGGCTGTGCATTATGCCCGGGAAAACAAGGTGCCCTATCTGGGTATTTGCTACGGCATGCATGCGGCGGTGATTGAACACGCCCGCTATCGCTGCGGACTGGAAAACGCCAATACCACAGAAAACGACCCGGATACACCCCATCCGGTGATCGCCATGATTACTGAATGGCAAGACAGACAAGGCCAGGTGGAGCGCCGTGATGCCAATAGCGATCTGGGCGGCACCATGCGCCTGGGCGCCCAGCCCACACGCCTGCAACCGCAATCACTGGCGCACCAATTGTACAACCAGGACATCATTTTTGAACGTCACCGGCACCGCTACGAGCTTAACAACGCCTACCGCGAAACCCTGGCTTCCAGTGGCCTGCGGCTTTCTGGAACCTCCGAAGACGGACAACTGGTGGAAATCGTCGAAGACCCCGCTCACCCGTGGTTTCTGGCCTGCCAGTTCCACCCGGAATTCAGCTCCACACCGCGTGACGGGCACCCGTTATTCGCCGGTTTTGTACAGGCCGCTTGCGCACACAAGGCCGCCAGAGAATCCTCTCAAACAGGACAAACAGCATGAAATTATGTGGCTTTGATGTGGGACTGAAACAGCCTTTTTTTCTGATCGCCGGTCCGTGTGTGATTGAGTCTGAACACCTGGCCATGGATACCGCCGGTCAGCTTAAGGAAATCACCCAAAAACTGGGTATTCCCTTTATTTTCAAATCGTCCTATGACAAAGCCAATCGCACATCCCTGAACAGCTTTCGCGGGCTGGGAATGGACGAAGGTTTGCGTATCCTTTCGGAAGTCAAAAAACAGGTGGGTGTGCCGGTCTTGACCGATGTGCATGAAGACACGCCCATTGATGAGGTGGCTGATGTGGTGGATGTGCTGCAAACGCCGGCTTTTCTCGTTCGCCAAACCAATTTTATTCTGCGGGTATGTTCCGCCGGTTTGCCGGTGAATATCAAAAAAGGCCAGTTTATGGCGCCCTGGGACATGCGTAATGTGGTGGAAAAAGCCCGTTCCACCGGCAATGAACAGATTATGGTCTGCGAACGCGGCGTAAGCTTCGGTTACAACAACTTGGTTTCGGACATGCGCGCCCTGGCCATTATGCGCGACACCGGCTGTCCAGTGGTTTTTGACGCCACCCACTCCGTGCAATTGCCCGGCGGCCAGGGAGGCTCATCCGGCGGCCAGCGCGAGTTTGTACCCGTACTGGCCCGGGCTGCCGTGGCCGTGGGGGTTTCCGGCGTTTTTATGGAAACCCACCCAAACCCTGAAAAAGCCTTGAGCGACGGCCCCAATGCCGTACGCCTGGCGGATATGGAAAAACTGCTGTCCACCCTCAAAACCCTGGACAACACGGTTAAATCTCAACCCTTGCTGGAGCAGGAATGGCAATCATGAATGACGCTCGAATCACCCATATTAGCGCCCGGGAAATTCTGGACTCCCGCGGTAACCCCACACTGGAAGCCGATGTCCGGCTGGCCTCTGGCGCCTGTGGCCGTGCTGCGGTGCCTTCTGGCGCTTCCACCGGCGCCCGCGAGGCCATCGAGTTACGCGATGGCGACCCCGGTCGCTATAACGGCAAGGGGGTGCTTAAAGCCGTGGCCAATGTCAACAGCGAAATCGGTCAGACCTTAAGCGGCATGGACGCCCTGGACCAAACCGCCATCGATCAAAGCATGATTGCCCTGGATGGCACTGAAAACAAAGGCCGTCTGGGCGCCAATGCCATTCTTGGGGTTTCCCTGGCGGTGGCCAAGGCCGCTGCGGCCCATAAAGGCGAGCCGCTGTTTCAGTCCATCGCCACAGGCAACACATTCGAGCTGCCCGTGCCCATGATGAACATCATCAACGGTGGCGCCCATGCGGACAACAACGTGGATATTCAGGAATTCATGATTCTGCCGGTGGGTGCGCCCAGTTTTTCTGAAGCGCTGCGCTACGGCACGGAAGTGTTCCACGCCCTGAAGGCCGTACTTCAGTCCCGCGGGTTGAGTACCGCGGTGGGTGATGAAGGCGGTTTTGCGCCTGATTTGCGCTCCAATGCCGAGGCCGTGGAAACCATTTTGCTGGCCATTGAGAAAGCCGGTTATCAGGCAGGCAAGGACATTTACCTGGGGCTGGATTGCGCCAGCTCGGAATTTTATGCCGATGGTCATTATAAATTGACTGGCGAAGGCCGTACGCTGAATGCCGAAGGCATGGTGGCCTTTCTGAAAAAATGGGTGGATGACTACCCCATTATCACCATCGAAGACGGTCTGGCCGAGGATGACTGGCATGGCTGGAAAGTGCTGACAGCAACCCTTGGCGAGCGTGTACAACTGGTGGGTGATGACCTGTTTGTCACCAACCCGGCCATTTTCCGCCAGGGCATCGAACAGGGCATCGCCAATTCCATTCTTATTAAACTGAACCAGATTGGCACCTTGACCGAAACCCTGGCAGCCATTGACATGGCCGCCAACGCCGGCTACTCCGCCGTGGTCTCACACCGTTCCGGCGAAACCGAAGACACCACCATTGCCGATCTGGCCGTGGCCACCAGCGCCAACCAGATAAAAACCGGATCTTTGTGCCGGTCCGACCGCGTGGCCAAATATAACCAGCTCTTGCGCATTGAAGAGCAACTGGGTGATTCCGCCCGCTATGCAGGGACAGCCGCGTTTCGGCCTTATCTGTAAACATGACGGCGTGCTGTCAATGGCGCTGCCGTCACATAAACAGGCACAAAAAAGGCGCGAAGTTCGCGCCTTTTTTGATGTTTCGATGCAGTATCCAGCCTAAACAGCCACCTTCCGGCGCATAAAGAAGGCCAGCGCCAACATGCCAAGGGCCAGACCACCGAGGCTCATCCAACCTAAAGAAGGCACCGGCTTGGGCGAATGAATGCCCAGGGTGCATTCCGGGCCCGTGGCCACTTGCAGGTTAATACCGGCCACCATTAACAGGCCGGAGTCCCAGTTGGCGTCAATGGCGTCAGCCACGTCGTCAAAACCTTCAAAAAACTCCAGCCGCAAAGGATCACTGCCCAGGATAATGTCCGGCAACGCATTATCAGTCAAGTCGACAATGCCGCCGGAAGACAATCCACTTTCTGAGCCAGGCGCACCTGTTACACTGGGAGCCACTGAAATTTGCGCTGGCGTGGTGGGTGTGCCGAACAGGATGCGTGCCTCGCTGAGCCAACTGGCGCCCACCGTGGTAATGCCCACATTGTCCCAGCCGATACCGGTGACCGAATCGCCAGTGATACACGTGGCCACCTGGTTATCCGGATCGCCCTGTAGATCCCAGGATTCCGCGCCGCCAAGCTTCAGAACCACCAAGGAGTTGGGCGTGCTGTTGGTGGCGTCGGGGCTGGCGGTATTACCCGGTGCGGCCACCAAAGGCGCGCTTTGCATGTCCCCTTTGGCGCCCCAAACCGGGCCGGTTAACATCAAAGCCAATACTGACAGGGTCGTCGCTAGCGTTTTTTTCATGCCTCATTCCTCTTTAGTTGTTAGCGGTTTAAGTTAAGTCCGTTTAACGAATACTACCTGCCTTCCGCCCTGTGCTCAAGAGGAAAGGCGACCTAAACGTGAAAAAACCGCTAAAAAACAGGACAATTGGCACATTTTTCCAGACAGATACAGTCCTATAATGGTTTACACTGCAAAAACTGCCGTTAACACCGTAAAGGAGGTGCTAATGATCCCCAATGAAATTCTGACTTTTGTGCTGCTGATTCTTGGCGTCCTGACTGTGGCCAAAATGGTCACCATTGTGCCCCAGGGTTATCAATATACTATTGAGCGTTTCGGCAAATATGTCCGCTCATTCAACCCCGGCTTTCACTGGAAGATTCCCTGGATGGAAACAGTGGGACGCAAAATGAACATGATGGAGCAAGTACTGAACGTGCCTTCCCAGGAGGTCATCACCAAGGACAATGCCGTGGTGACGGTTGACGGCGTGGTGTTCTACCAGGTGCTGGATTCAGCCAAGGCTGCTTATGAGGTCAACAACCTGGAATACGCCATTCTTAATCTCACCATGACCAACATCCGTACCGTCCTGGGCTCCATGGATCTGGACGAATCCCTGTCCAAGCGGGATGAAATCAATCACCGCCTGCTGGCGGTGGTGGATGAGGCCACATCCCCGTGGGGCATCAAGGTAACGCGTATTGAAATCAAGGACATCAAACCCCCGCACGATCTGGTTCAGGCCATGGCCCGGCAAATGAAGGCCGAGCGTGAAAAACGCGCCGAAATCCTGGAGGCCGAAGGCAAGCGCCAGTCAGAAATTCTGCGTGCCGAAGGGGAAAAGCGCGCCGCCATTCTGCAAGCCGAAGGCCAGAAAGAGGCGGCATTCCGGGAAGCCGAGGCCCGCGAACGCCTGGCCGAGGCTGAAGCCAATGCCACCAAGTCCGTTTCCGCAGCCATCAAGGAAGGCGGCACCGAAGCCATTAACTACTTTGTGGCTCAGAAATATGTGGACGCCTTTGGCAAGTTTGCCGATTCGCCCAATCAGAAAACCCTGATTCTGCCCATGGAGGCCACGGGTATTCTGGGCAGTTTGAGCGGCATTGCCGAAATCGCCAAAGACGCCTTGGGCTCCAACACGCAAGGGTCGTCATCATGATGGCTTTTTTATCCCACTTAAGCACGGCGGACTGGTTGGTGGCCGCGGGTATCTTCCTGATTCTGGAAATGCTTTTACCCGGTTTTTTCTTTCTATGGCTGGCCGCAGGAGCTGTGGTTGTGGCCGCTGTTGTAGCGCTGTTTCCCCTGGGCTGGGAGTGGCAACTGGTTCTGTTTTCCGTCCTGTCGGTTGTGGCTGTCCTCATCTGGCACCGCTATTTTAGCCGCAGCCAGAATCAGCCCGAAGTGCTCAACAATCGGGCCGCCCGCTATATTGACCGCATATTTGTACTGATTGAACCCATTGGCCCCGGCGACGGGCTGATTCAGGTGGACGACACTTTCTGGCGTGTGCGCGGCCCGGAAGCGCCGGCAGGAACCCGGGTCAAGGTGGTGGGCGTCACAGACGGGGTAATCCTTAAAGTGGAACCGGTTCAGCCTGCCGGGACCACAAACCCTCCAGGCGCATCCTCGCCCGAACCAGCACCTTCGCTCAAGCAACCCGAAAAACTTTAACTGGAGAACACCCATGAGCATCCCCGCAAACCGCACCAGCCCAGTGTGGCTTCTTATTGGCACCTGGCTATCTGTCTTGTTACTGGCAAGCTGCAACAAGGTTGAAGAAAAAATCAGCGCCAGTGAAATCCTCTCCTATGTCCCAGCCGAAGCGCCGGTGGTTATGGCTTTCGAGGTCAATGATGACATTTACCCAAAGTCACTGATCAAAAAACTCAGCCAGGCTTTTGACGCGACCGTACTGTTTCAGCGTGAGCAATTGAAGCTGCAACTTGCGCAATTGCAGGCCCAAAACCCCACCGAGAACCCTGAAGTCATCAAAAAACTGCAGGCGTTCCTGTTCAAATGGATGGACCCGGCAAAAGTCCGCCAGTTGGGGATTAACCCCGCTGACATGGCCTCAGCCATTTATACCGTGCAAATGGTTCCGGTTATCCGCGCCAAGCTGCAACCCGGCCACCACATGGAATCATTCTGGGATGAGTTATTCACCCTGGTTGAGGATCTGTATACCCAGTCCGGCGCATCGGGCAGCTATGCCATGGAGAAAATCAAAGTTAATGATGACCTGCGTTACCTGGTAAAAATCAACGATGTAAGGATTGCTGTTGCCATTAACGACCGCTGGCTGGTGCTTTCAATGGCGCCGGTGGCCGTTTACGACAAAATACAAAACCAGATCCTTGGTATTGAAAAGCCGCAACAGACCTTTGGTGACAGTGACAAGTTCAAAAAACTTCGCCAACAATATGGCTATCTGCCTGGACAGGTGCTCTGGGTGGACATTGTGGATTTGGTGGCACATATGGTTGACCCGGCCAACCACCCTTCAGCCATGGTGAGCTACTATGTTGATACAAAGCAAACCTCGCCTGTCTGCGCCAAAGAGGTTCAGTCACTGGTCGGGCACTTTCCCCGTATTGTGGGCGGTTTGACCGACATTGATGAGCACCACATGGCCAGTCAGGTGCTATGGGAAATGGACAAGACGCTCACCGATCCGCTGCAAGCCATGGAAGGTGAAGTGCCTGCCTTTTTGCCTGATACATCCATGGGCTTTGGCGTCAGTATCAATATTCCCGGCAGCATTCAGGCCATCACCCAGTTGACCCAGACCATTGCTGAGGCGCCTTTCCAGTGTCCCAAACTTCAGCCTTTCAATGACACAGCCAAGCAACTGAGGCTGCTGGCCATGCGGCCATTGCCGCCTTTCGTGAGTCAACTCAAGGGCTTCGGCCTGTCACTGAGGAGTGTTTCATTAAACCTTGAAAACGCCAATCACAAATCACTTGACGCCAACCAGATAAGCCAACTGGGCAGCGCTGAAATCGCCATTGGAGTCAGCTTTGAAAATGTCCCTGCCCTGCTGGGACTGGCGCAATTGGCCAGCCCGGGACTGGCCAAGCTGAATATTAAAACCGATGGCACACCAGTGGACCTGTCAGAGCTGCCGGAGTTTCAGGCCTTGTCGCTTCCTGCATCGCTCCAACCGCTGTGGCTGGCGGCCAGAAAAAACCATCTGGTCATAACCGCCGGTATCAAGGATCCGGACGTGGTCAGGCAATTAGCCACTGCGGCGGGTGATGATGTTGCGCTGAAAGCTGAGTTCAGCGCCGAACTCTACCAGATGATGATGCAGGAAATGCAGTCTGTGGAGAATCAGCTCAACTCCCAGAGTGCCCCGGCGGAAACGCAAAAAATCATGACGCTATGGAGAAAATACCTGCAAGACACTCTCTGGTGGCAACACCAGCAAGTCACCCTGGATTTTTCTCCACGGGGGCTGGAAACAAATATGGAAACCCGTTACTAGACCATTCGCACAAAGACCCATAAAAGAAACATACACGCCCGGACCAGCCCTTGCTGAACGCCGGGCGCGTATGTTTTTGACAACCAGTTTTCTGAATAGCACCATGACTGGCTCACATTACCTTATCGACTGCGTTACAAACCCCGGCGGCGTTCATTCCCAAAGGCCATCAAGTGGTGTAAACTAGTGCGTCGGAATAACCCAAACCAAGCGGAGTGAGTCATGAAACTGTCTGTGAAAATTGCTGCCCTGTTGCTCATCGTGGCCTTGAGCGCCTGTAAGAAAAAAGAAGAAATCAAACCCGACACCGAAACGGCCACACAAACCACCAGCACTGAAACCACCGGGGTTGAAACCCATCGGTCCCCAATGGATATTTGTTGCTCTGCCGAGGATCTTGACGACCCTGAAAGCCTGCTTTCCAAACGTGTTATTTACTTTGATTTTGACCAGGCCACTGTCCGCCCGGAATATCGCGATATTGTCGCCATTCATGCCCGTTACCTGAGCCAAAACCCTGAAGCCCATGTAACACTGGAAGGCCATGCAGATGAACGGGGTTCCCGCGAATACAACCTTGGACTGGGCGAGCGCCGGGCCAAGTCCGTGGCCAATCTGATGAAAGCCCAAGGGGCTTCCAGCAGCCAGATTGACATTGTCAGCTACGGTGAAGAACGGCCCGTATGCACTGAAAGCAACGAAGCATGCTGGTCCAAAAACCGCCGTGTGGAAATTGTTTATAACCACAAATAAAGACCACGCCTTTAAAAAGCCTGTCTTGCCACTGGTGGAATTTTTTTCTGCCATACCGGTCAGAATATGCTGAAAGCGGGTTCTGCATGCACAGGTTTTACCGATAAAGCCCGGATTCTCCGGGTTTTATCGTTTATGTTTATGCAAACACCAGCCTGTACAGGCGCCCACAAAGGCAACACGCAAAAAATAACACAGGTTTACTGCCATGAATAACCGTCAACGCATGATTTCCTTTCTCCTTCTGCTGTGTTTTTATCAGGCGGCCGCTGCCCAGCAACTCACCATCCAGGAGCGGCTGGCGCGGCTGGAGCGAAACAGCGGCAACGCCCAGGGTATCGCCGAGCTGGTCACCCAAGTCCAACAGCTACAACAGGAAGTGGCCGAACTGCGCGGACAGCTTGAACGACAGGCTTTTGAATTGGAGTCTTTGAAAAAACGCCAAAAAGTCCTGTATGTTGACCTTGACAGCCGAGTACAAGCCCTGGAAAAATCTGCTCCGCAGACGCCCCGGGACAATGCTGAAACAACTGCGGAAAAGCACAACACACCCGCCCTTGTCACCAGCCATGAAACAGCAGAAACAACCAAGCCCGAGGTTCAGCCATCCACCGCCACCCAGGCATCCTCCACCGGAACCGATAACGACACACAGGCGGCGGTCTTGTATGAGGAGGCCTTTGCTCACCTGAAGGCTGGCCGTTATACGGATTCGGCCCGTTTGTTTGAAGACTTTATCCAGCAACACCCAAACCACGAACTCACAGACAATGCCTACTACTGGCTGGGTGAGTCCTATTACGTTACCCGTAATTACGAACTGGCGCTGGATGCTTTCGAACAGTTGAAAAGCCGTTTTCCCAACAGTCACAAACTGGCGGATGCGCTGTTAAAAATCGGTTATACCCAATACGAGTTGGGCTTGTATCCCCAGGCCTGGGAGACCCTGCAAACCGTGGTTCGGGAGTTTCCGTCCAGTGCCGTGGCGCGGCTGGCCCAAACCCGTTTGCGAAAAATGCAACGCGAAGGAAAAACCGGCTAATGCACGGCAAACCATCGGCCCTTCCTGTGGAAAAAGCCACAACCGGTGTCTCGTCACGCGAGCGCCAGCTAAAAGTCAGTGAGATTTTCTTTTCCTTGCAGGGGGAGTCTTCACGAGCTGGCTTGCCTACGGTCTTTATCCGCCTGACCGGGTGCCCCCTGCGCTGCCGCTGGTGCGATACCGAATATGCCTTTCATGGCGGACAATGGCTGCATTTTGACGACATTCTGCAACGGGTCAAAAGCCACCAGACACCTTATGTCTGCGTCACCGGCGGCGAGCCACTGGCGCAAAAACGTTGTCTGACGCTGCTTGAAGAACTGGTTCAAGCGGGATTTTCCGTATCGCTGGAAACCGCCGGAGCCTTGCCCATCAAAGATGTTCACCCAGCCGTAAAGATTATCATGGACCTGAAGGCGCCCGACTCCGGCGAAGCCGGCCGCAATCACTGGGCGAATATCGACGCCCTCAAGCCTGAGGATGAAGTCAAGTTTGTCATTGCTTCGCAAGCCGATTACCACTGGAGTGTGACGCAACTGGAAAAATACCGGCTGAGCGAGCGCTGCGGCGTGCTTTTTTCACCGGTGGCTCAAATCATGCCTCCCCGGTTGCTGGCCGAGTGGATACTGCGCGATCATTTGCCGGTGCGTTTTCAAATGCAATTGCATAAAATCATCTGGGACGATGCCCGGGGAAAATGAGACATGAGCAAAGACGATACACAGGATAACAACCAGGAAAAATGCGTGGTGCTGCTTTCCGGCGGCCTGGATTCAGCCACCTGTCTGGCTGTGGCCCGCGACCAGGGATACGCCTGCCATACCATGGCCGTGGACTATGGCCAACGGCATCGGGCCGAACTGACCGCCAGCGAAAAGCTGTCCCGCGCCATGGGCGCAGTGGATCACAAGGTATTGCACATTGATTTGCGCCAGATTGGCGGCTCGGCCCTGACCGATGACATTGACGTCCCGCAACAACGGGAACAGGGTATTCCGGTGACTTACGTTCCGGCGCGCAACACGATTTTTCTGTCCATGGCACTGGCCTATGCGGAAACACTGGACGCGCAACGTATTTTTATCGGCGTCAACCAGGTGGATTATTCCGGCTACCCGGACTGTCGGCCGGAATTCATCCAGGCTTTCGAGAATCTGGCCCAACTGGCCACCAAGGCCGGTGTGGAAGGCCGCCCGATCACCATCGAAACACCCCTGCTGACACTCAACAAGGCCCAGATCATCCGGCTTGGACACGACCTGGGCGTGGACTACAGCCTGACGGTATCCTGCTACCAGGCCGATGTACATGGCCGCGCCTGTGGCCGCTGCGACTCTTGCCATTATCGCAAGAAAGGCTTTGCCGAGGCTGGTATCGCTGACCCGACTCCCTATCAACCACAACACGGTTGACATGGAAAACAGGCTGCATGTAGAGGGCCTGTACCGCTATCCGGTCAAATCCATGGCTGGAGAGTCCCTGAAAAAGAGCTCCCTGGATGGCTGTGGTCTGACCGCTGATCGCCGCTGGATGCTGGTCGACAAAGACGGCCACTTTCTGAGTCAACGCCAAATTCCCGCCATGGCGCTGATACAGGCTGTCTGGGAAAACGGCCATGTGCGCCTGCGGCGGCGCCAAACAAGTCAGGCCAGCCACACAACCCGGCACACGGTATTGCATATTCGCCCGGAAGACTTTTCCCGCACAACGGTGGCCTGCCATATCTGGCGCGATACCGTGCCGGCTCACCCGGCCCAGGATTGTGTCAATCAGTTATTAAGCCAGTGGCTACAGACAGAATGCCGGCTGGTACAGCTGGCCGATACCGCCTGCCGCCACGTGGATAAAAGGTATGTACCCCAAGGTGTTTATACGGGTTTCGCCGATGGTTTTCCCCTGCTGGTCATTTCCCGAGCATCGCTGACGGACATCGGCCGCCGCTGTGGCCGACAGCTGGATGCCCGCCATTTTCGTCCCAATCTGGTCATTGGCGGCTGCCATGCCTATGCAGAAGACGAATGGCGCGAATTACGCATAGGCCCGTGGCGGATTCATCTGGTTAAACCCTGTTCCCGCTGCGCCATTACCACTGTTAATCCCGATACAGGCCGCTTTAACGGCCCCGAACCGCTGGCCACTCTGGCCACCTTTCGGCGCCAGGGTAACAAAGTGTTCTTTGGCCAGAATGCCTGGGCCCAGTGGGTCTGTGGGGAGAGTCACAAGACAGAAACGCCCGTTATCCATGTGGGCCAAACCGTCTTGGCTACCAACCGGGCATTAAGCGCCTGCCAAACCAGCTGAACTGGCGGGAATTTGTGCTTTTTTCGCAAAAAGGGCTTGTCAGAATCACTGGATTCCCATATCATACGCATCCTTCGCAGATTGCGGCGAAGTCACCGAATCCGCTTTTGTGGGTCGTTAGCTCAGTTGGTAGAGCAGTGGACTTTTAATCCATTGGTCATAGGTTCGAATCCTATACGACCCACCATCTCTCCCGCTAATAAAGCATATCTTCAGGCGCTTCCTTAACGCCGGCGCGTGAGTGATTTCCATAACAAATTAACCACTTTGGTGCCCAGTGATCGGGCGATGCTTTTTCCTGCCGCTTCCCAGACACTTTGGCGCGAACGGCCTTTTTTGTGCCCTTTGCTGTTTGCTTTTTCCTCGGCCAGGCGGGCTTCGGCTTCCGCCTTCTGGCGGGCAATCATCTCGGCGCGCGCTTTCAATTTTTCATAGGCGGATTCCCGATCCAGCGGCGTGTCATACTTACCTGCCACCGGCGAGCGCGCCATTACCTGTTGCCGTTCCTGTTCGCTGACAGGCCCCATGCGGCATCGCGGCGGCGCGATCTTGCAATAATCCACCACAGAAGGCGCTCCGCCTTCTTCCAGCGTCGAAACCAGCGCCTCGCCCACGCCCATCCGGGTGATGATATCTTCGGTTTTGAAACGGGGATTGGGGCGGAAACTGTCAGCTGCTGCGCGAATGACCTTTTTATCCCGGGGCGTATAGGCGCGCAAGGCGTGCTGTACCTTATTGCCCAATTGCCCCAAAACACTTTCGGGAATGTCTCCGGGAGACTGGGTGCAAAAGTAAATGCCCACGCCCTTGGAGCGCACCAAACGGGCCACTTGTTCGATTTTTCGCAGCAATGCCTTGGGGGCGTCATCAAAAATCAAATGCGCCTCATCAAAAAACAACACCAATTTCGGCACTGGCAGGTCGCCCACTTCCGGCAGAGACTCAAATAACTCGCTCATTAGCCACAACAAAAAAGTGGCATAAAGTTGCGGCTTCTGAATCAGTTCGCGCGAGTCCATGATGTGAATAATGCCGCGGCCAGACAAGTCCTGCCGCATAAAATCCTGTAACTGCAAGGCGGGTTCGCCAAACAGACGATCGCCACCTTGTTGTTCCAGCTCCAGGATACGCCGCTGAATGGCGCCAATGGATGCCGGTGTCACCCGGCCATATTCCTGGGAAATCTGGCGATGATTATCCGCCAGATGAATCATCAGCTGTTGCAAGTCTTTCATGTCCAGCAGCGGCAGATCCTGCTCACGGGCCAGTTTGAAGCCCACATTCAGCACGCCTTCCTGGACATCAGACAGACCCAGCAGGCGGCCAATCAGCATGGGGCCCAGTTCGGCAATGGTGGTGCGCACCGGATGGCCGTAACGGCCAAAAATATCCCAAAAAACCACCGGCGATGGCTCAAACCTGTAACCGGCTATGCCCAGCTTTTCAGCCCGCTGCCGCATTTTTTCCTTTTCCGGACCGGCTTGGGACAAACCGGCCACATCACCTTTAACATCGGTGACGAATACCGGCACGCCCATGCGCGAAAACCCTTCGGCCAACACCTGGACGGTGACCGTCTTGCCTGTGCCGGTGGCGCCGGTAATCAAGCCATGGCGGTTGGCATAATGCCCCAGAATCACCGCTGGGCGTTCGCCGGTGCCAAAGTGCAGTGTTTTAACAGAGTCTTGCGTTTCACTCATGGGCGAACTCCGTAGCGCTTTTTCAACCACTGGTAAATGGCGCTCATGCCCATGGCTTCCCCGCCAATGGGCCGCCCGGGAATGCCCCGGTTATTCCAGCCAAAAGTATCAATATGAATCCAGGGAATGTCCTTTTCCACAAAGTGCTCCAGAAACAAAGCGGCCGTAATGCAGCCGGCCATGGACAGTTTGCCGACGTTGCTCAAGTCGGCAATGGTGCGGGTAATCATGCTGTTGTAGGGCTGGTAAAGCGGCATGGGCCAGACAGGATCGAAGACTTCATTGGCGCAAGCCACCACTTCGCTGCTGATGCCGTCGGTATTACAAAAAATCGGCGGCAGTTCTGGCCCCAGCGCCACCCGCGCGGCTCCGGTGAGCGTGGCAAAGTCGATAATCATGTCCGGATTCTGCTCTGCTGCCAGCGCCAGCGCATCAGCCAGAATCACCCGGCCTTCCGCATCGGTATGGCCAATTTCAATGGTCAACCCCTTGCGGGAGGTGACAATATCCCCCTGGCGAAAAGCATTGGCCGAAACCGCATTTTCCACCGCGGGAATAATGACCTGCACACGCACCGGCAAACGCCGGTTCATAATCATATGCGCCAGGCCCAATACATGCGCAGCACCCCCCATGTCCTTTTTCATATGACGCATGGAAGATGCCGGCTTGACATTAATGCCGCCGGTATCAAAACACACGCCCTTGCCCACCAGACAAATCAGCGGATCTGAGGCTTTCCCCCACTGCATTTGAATCAGACGGGGCGCCTTGTGGCTGGCCCGCCCCACCAGGTGCACACCGGGAAAGCTCTCCTTCAGCAAGTCATCACCAACAATTTCACTGAATTCAGCCCCATGGTTGGCCGCCATATCCCGCACCACTTGCGCCAGCTCCGACGGGCCCATGTCATCCGCCGGCGTATTGATCAGATCGCGCACCAGCGTGGTGGCCGCCACGCGTTCGGCCGCCTCGGCGTATTCTGCTTGCAGACCCGGCACCACCAGACTGGCCGGTTGCCGCTCTTTGTGCTTGTAGCGATCAAAATGATAGGCGCCAAAGCCCCAGCCCAATATGGCCGCTTCGGTTAGTCGGCCATCGTTCGACTGCAAGCGGTAATGCGCCAATGGCAGTTTATTGGGTAATTGGGAAAAATCATAAGGGTTATAGTCATCCCCCACCAGCGCAATCACCCGCTCCATGCGACCGGTTTCATCATGAATCCGCAGGTGTTTCAGCGGCTGCTTCCCAAATTGATTAACGGCCACCCAATTGCAGGTTTTTTCGTCCTGTTTTTGCAGCCATTGCTCAAAATCGGCCTGCCGCACAGGCTCGATGGGCACGGTGGCTTCGGCACTGTTGGCCAGTACATACTCAAGCATGAATAATCCTTGCTAAGTCTAAAGAGAGGGATTATACACCGCTATGCGCGTCCCGATCGGGGATGACGGCGTTGTCAACCGTTTTGCTTGTGGCCCGTTAATCACCTGTCCGACACCATACAGGGAATGGACACATGATTAATCTGCTTTACCTGACCACAATGGAGATAAACCATGACCCCTTTTCTGAAGACTCTTACCGCCGCCGGTCTCTTGCTGAGCCTTTCTTCATGCACCGCGCATCCGCCCAAAAAAGTGGTGATTGTGGATGACCATCCCAAACATCGCACTTACGTAATTGTTCACAAAAAACCGGCCCGGCACCGGCACTGCGTCAAACATCGCAAGCACTGGCACTGCTTCAAAAAATAACTTTCCAAATGAGCAGTCAAATGACCACCTGAGCCCAACTGTGACCCTTTTCACAAAACGCGCCGGTGGCCGTTAAGTATCGGTTCACCCGTCAGCGGTACAGTATACAGACAGAAACAGCCAAACTCGCACTCACGCGGCTGCGGTTGTATACTCGGAAAAGACACCGACGGGGGAAAGGGGAATGAACAAGCAATTCGGACACTACGAAGTACAATGTGAACTCGGCCGCGGCGGCATGGGCGTGGTCTACAAGGCATGGGAGCCGTCATTAAACCGCCATGTGGCCATCAAGGTGTTGGGGGAGCACCTGCTGTCTGACTCGGCGGTTCGTGAGCGTTTTGTGCGTGAAGCCAAAAGCATGGCGGCTCTCAACTCTCCTCACATTATTCAAATTTACTTTATTGGCGAAGAAGAAGGCCGTCCCTACTTTGCCATGGAATATGTCGAAGGGCAGCCCCTGAGCGAGCTGCTTAAAGATAACAAGGTTCTGCATGTGGAGCATGCCCGGGAAATCTTGCGTCAGTGCTGCAAGGGATTGGGCGCGGCGCATGATGCCGGTGTCATTCACCGCGACATTAAACCGGCCAATATCATGATGACGCTTGACGGCCAGGTCAAAATCGCCGACTTCGGCATCGCCCGCACCCGCGAACTGGGTGATAAACTCACAAACACCGGCGAGTTTGTCGGTACACCTGGTTACCTGTCACCAGAGGTTTGTATCGGCCAGGAAGTCGATGCCCGCGCAGATATCTTCTCCTTAGGCATCGTTTTCTATGAAATGCTGGCCGGTGGCATGCCTTTCAATAACGACAGCCCTTTGGGCCTGATGCTGGAAGTGGTGCAGGCGGAAATCCCCGATATTCGCCAAATCAATAAACAGGTGGATGGCAAAACCAGCCGGATTTTGCAGAAAATGATCGCCAAATCTGTCACCGACCGTTATCAGCATTGCCAGGAAATTATCCGTGATCTGGGCCCGGCCAAAAGCCAGCTCAACCTGAAAACCATTGAAAACGGACGGCAAGCGGCACCAGCCACCACGGCCAAAACACGCACCTCATCCACCGGCGACGTGCCCACTGCGCCGGCCCTGGCCGCCCTGACCGGCAGCCATACACAAATGATTCCCGCTACCAACAAAAAACACACCAAAGGCTGGCTGACTGCAGCCACGGTGTTTGTTATCGCCGGCGCCGCTGCCGCGGGTTATTACAGCGGGTACTTGCCCATGCCTTTCAAAGGCGCAAGCCGACCGGCAGTAGTGTTGGCTGGTGACAATGCCCAAATACCGCCTGCATCAACCAATGCACATTCTCTCTTGTCCTTGCCATCGGAGACTGTAAACACGCCATCGGAACCTGATGGGGATGCAGACTATCGCACACCAGATCTTGAACCAGCCGGTGAGGGTGAGTTAGTTGACCTGCCCAACAAGTCCGGCTTCCGGGTCGCCCAGCTTCCTGCCCGTATCGATGATAACGCGCCCCCTCAATCGGCAAAAAACCCGCCAGAACCCAATGAAACACCAGGCCATACCCAACCTGCCCGGCCCATTGACACCGGCATACCGGCACACACACAGCCACTGGTGGCGCAGGTCAGCCCGGCGACCGTCACAGCGGCAATCAGTAAGACTGCCGCTACCACCGGCGGCCATGTGCCCGGCACGCATCAGCCGGCAGCCATGCCGCTTGACAAAGGCGTGGTGGTGCTGGCTTTTGGCGATCCGGCCGTGGCCAATGCCATCGAAAAAATCATTGAGTCGCAACTGCGGGCGGAAAACGTCAAAGTCCTTAACGAGGCCTTTATTCCCGGTTTTTCCCGCCTGCTGGAAAAGGGCGCCGATTTGCCCACCCTGCGCCAGGCCATTCTCAAAAATGGCGGCCAGGCACTGGTGATTGCCAATGTGAACCCCACCGGCACCCAGGAGTTGCAATATTATGGCCGCAGCAGCACCCTGAACACGGCGCAACTGGATGTGGATGGTTATGATTTGCGCAATGGCGAATCTTTGGGCGGATATGGTAATACCTTAAGCTATACCGCATTGAATGCCACTGAAAAAGCCACCGAAGCGGTTATGCCATTTGTGGACAGGCTCACCGCCTCGCTGAAAAAAGCCACAACACAATAGGTCAAGGCCTGCGCGCACACCACAGCGGCTGCCAAAAGCAGCCGCTTTTTCTCGCCTTGCCGCACGCTCGCCCCTTACAGCCCCAGCGCTTCCCGTAATTCGGCTTCCACCTGCTGCTTGTAAACATCGGTGAAGTCCTCGGGTGTCAGGTACTCAGCCACCATGCCATCTTCGGCCGGGTTAAAACCAGCCTCGGCCAGTTTTTCGTACAGGAAAGCCCTGGCTTTTTCCAGCATGTCTTCAAGCGCCTCCTGGCTCACCTTGAGACATTTGGCAGCCTGCTCGGGGCTTACCTGGTTTTGATAAACCAGTTCCAGCGCCCGCCGCCAGCGAGCCGGCAGCTGTTGCAATACCTGCTGAAAATAATGCGCCATACTCACGTTTTCCACGTATTTTTCCGGGTCGGCTTCGTAATCCGATTCCAGATCTTCTATGTGAGCGCCATCATCCGGCTGGTAAAACTCCCAAAATTCCTCGTCTGTTACCTGATCCAGCGGGTCATACCATTTTTCCTTGGGCGTCATCTGGCTTTCGGCCTTGAATTTGGCGGATTCTTCGGCCAGTACGTCAATGGAAAGCTGAATCAGCCAGTTTTTAATTTCGTCTTTGCTTTCTGATCGCTGCTCGGTTTCAAACGCACGAACCAGAACCTCGTCCAGCACATCCTGTACTTCCGGAAAGTCCCAGGGCAGATCGCCTTGTGAACGCATATAGTTCAACTCATGCTCAATAAACTTTTTGACCTCGGGCATGAGCGCATTCACCGCGCTGAAAAAGTCTTGCTTGTGCTCGGCGCTGCGCTGGCTGGCCGCTTGTTGCAATTTGTCCAGTTTGTGCGGGTTTTCACGCGTCCGGCGCTTGCTGTCTGCCTTGCGTTGCAATCGTTCCAGATATTGTTCAAGATTCCAGGCCAGATCATCGATAGCGCCCAAAATCGACACCTCCAGTTCGGCGTCTTCCTGCTGGGAAAACAGAATCTTGCCCGGCAACTGCATGCGCGTACGAACGCTGTAACTGTCGGACAATGAATACCGGTCAATATGCACATGCAAGTGCGCTTGTTGGCCACCGGTATAACGGTTCAGCAATGGCACTATTTTTTCTTCAAAAGCCGCGTGGGCGATATCCTCAGCCAAGGCTTGCAGGTCCTTATCCAAACCCAGCACATTGGCTTTTTCTTCTTCCAGGAAATTCTTCCAGGTCACCGTCAGGTGATAGTCGTTGTCGGTATGTTTCTGTTGCATCATGTTATTGCCTCGGGGTAATGTGATGTTATGGGGGCATGATAAAGCGCATTCTCCTATGGGTGATTATGGAGCCAGTTTACACCCTTTCAAGCCCAAAAAACGTTGAGCTGATGCCCGCAGATCGCCAGTCGTTCCAGGCTTGCCTAATTGGCCGTTTTGTCTATGATGTAAAGTGTGTTTTTCTCACAGGGGGTATTCGACATGCGCGCGAGCCTGCTTTTTTGGCTATTGACTGCTTTCAGCGGCGCATTGGTCGTCTTCCCCACAAAAAGCCTGCCGCAATCCTACGCAGAGGAAAAGGCGCCAGCTGGCCAACGGATACTGTATATTCCCGGCACCCATTTTGGCATCAAGGAAGGACTGCCTTCCCCCAATACCAACGGCATCACGCAAACACCGGACAAGGTGCTGTGGATCAGCACCGAAGAAGGGCTGGTTCGTTATGACGGCGTCGACTTCTCCACGATTCAGCGTGGCGATGTCACAGGCCAGGACTTTCCCACCAATACCCTGAATACAGTCTGGGCCGCATCCACCGGCGAGCTTTGGCTGGCTTTCAGCAACACTGGCGTGGGCGTGCTGAACCCGATTACCCGACAATTACGCCTTTTTCCGGTGCGTGGCCAAGGGCCACATGCCCTCATGGGCGATGATGTCTGGCATTTTGCTCAAGACAGTAGCGGCCGTATTTGGATGATGGAATATGGGGAAGGCTTCTCGGTCTGGAACCCCGCGCATCAAAGCATGCAGCATATCGCGGCTAAAACCACTGACAAGACATCCTGGCTGAGCAGTAACCAGTTATTTGATTTTTTTATCGATGAGGACGATATTCTCTGGGCGGTCACCCTGGATTCACAAGTCATTCGGCATGATTTAGCCACTGCAACCACACTGACTTTTGACCTTAAAACCGACGCCAGTGACCCTTTTAGCAATCCCATGTACACCATCCGCCGGGTGCATGGTGCCATTTATGCCGCAGGCTATGACGGATTGTTTGTCTATGAACCAGACCAGCAACGGTTCAGGCAATTGCTGCAACGCAGCGATTTAGAACGCCTCACCGGCCAGGGACAATCACTGATGACGCTGGCCGAAAGCCGCTCCGGCGGTATCTGGATTGGCTCAACCAACGGCCTGTTTTACTGGAATCACGGACAAATCGCACCGGTTTCTTTGTTTGAATTTGGCCAGTTACTGCCGCTCAAAGACACGGTGATGGCCATTTATACCGACCACCAGAGCGGAATCTGGGTTCTGACTGACAGTAACGGCGTTTTCAAACTGGCCAATAACTGGGATCAGTTCACCTACTTTTTGCCCTTTACCGAAGAAGACCGCTTGTCAGGAAATCATATTCGCAGTGTGGCAAAAACACCCAGACATTCCTTCTGGCTGGCATATATCAAAGGCGGCCGGCTGGATGAGGTGAAACTGGACAGCACAGGCTTTACCCCACTTCGGCATAGCCGCAACAATCCCGAAGTGCCTTCCCGCCCCATTTCCCTTTATTACGACACGAACAACAATCTCTGGCTGGGCTCGCTTGACGGCCTTTATATGCTGCGTCCCGAAAAATCAGCCAAAACCCAGCGCCTGCGGCTGCCAGAAGGCCTGGCCAAAGCCCCTTTGGTGGGCCGCATCCCCAGTCTGCAACAACATCAGCAACGATTGTGGTTAACCGTTTTTGATGCCGAGCATCCAGCCTATGTCAACCTGGATGAATCGCCCAAGAAAATCCACCCGTTTTTCGCTGTCACCTTTAACCCTCGCGACGGGGAGCAGCGTTTTCTTCCGGCGGCCAGTACCGACTCAAACCGGCTATGGCTATTGTCACCCACGCGCCTGAGTGAAATGGACACCGTCACAGGAGCGTTAACCCCCCTGCTCATAAACCAACCTTCCATCCAGGACTTGTCATTTGCACCAGACGGGCAACGGGTTTGGGTCCTTATCAACGGCCGCCTCAAGGCCTACCACTGGGAAAATGGCCAACTGCGTCCGGCTGAGCAGGAAAACCCGATGGCTGTTAATTCTTCAACAGAGCCGCACACGGATGTTGGGCAGCCTTTTTACACCCATGTGGTGGAGGATAAACAGGGCAATCTCTGGCTGGGCAGCAATGTGGGGCTGCTTCACATTCACCTGCCCAGCGGCAAAACCCGTTTTTATACCGAAGCCGAGGGACTGCCCAGTCGGGAAATCTTTGACCTGCAACTGACCGATGAAGGCCAGGCACTAATTGTGACAAAATGGGGACTGGTGACACCCAATCCTTCGTATCGCCCTGTGATTTCGCACAAACCGCCATTGATTGTGCGCGGACTTTACCATGGTGAACAGCCCTTGCCAGTCCATCAGCCTGTGACCTTGCCGCATGACTATGGGCTATTGCGGCTGGAGTATGCCCTGCTGGCGTTTAACAACCCGAAATCCATTGAATACTTTTATCGCCTGCACCCGCAACAACCCTGGATGCGCGCCGATGGACCGCAATTGAGTCTGATGCAATTACCCCCTGACCAATACCAGTTGCAAGTCAAAGGCATAACGTCTAGCGGACAGGAATCCGATATCATCACTGTGTCGGTGACTGTTTTGCCGCCACCCTGGCTGAGCCCGGGCGCATTTACCCTGTACGCCGCCCTGGCTGTGATTGTGCTGGGCCTGTCTGCCTGGTTCTGGCGGCGCAAGGTAAACCGGGATTTTGCCCTGCGGCAAGCCAACGAAAAACGCGAATTTGCCGAAAACCAGCTGGCTTTGACCCGCTCGCTGGTGTCCACGCTGGATTTCGATAAAGTGCTACACCGGGTGGTGGAACAAATCCAGCAAAGGGTTCGCGCCGATAACGCCCTGTTGCTGTTGTGGAACACCAAAAACGATCAACCCATCGTGGCCACCAGCTCGGGGATAAAACCAACCGATAAGGCACTTCGTGCCCTGCAAGCCATGCATCCGGCCATGCACAGTCAGCAGACACAAAAAATCACCCTGCAAGAAAACGCCGTTCTGCAAACCACTCAAAACAACGAACATGCCTTGGTTGTGCCCTTTTCCAGCACTTCCCACGGTTTTGGTTTGCTCATGCTGAGCCGTAAAAAACGTCCTTTTTCCGAGCGCCACAAGGCACTCTTACAAGCTTACGCCGCTCAGGCCAGCGTGGCGCTGGAAAATGCCCGGCTGTTTTCCGAAGTGCAGCGTCTGGCCAAGGAAGCCAACGCGGCCAGCCAGGCGAAAAGCGACTTTCTCGCACGGGTGTCGCATGAAGTGCGCACACCCATGAATGGCGTGCTGGGCATGACTGAATTGCTGCTGGATTCACCCCTGAACGAGGAACAAAAACTCTACGCCGAAGCCATCCAAAGCTCTGGTGAACATTTATTGGGCATTATCAACGACATTCTCGACCTGTCCAAAATAGAAGCCGGCAAGCTGCAGCTGGAAACCACAGACTTTGATTTGCAGGAATTGCTGGATGACGTGCTGCAGTTATTCGCCCCGCAGGCGCGTAAAAACCGCATTGCTCTTTACTATCTGCTGGATGTCAATGTACCTCGCTGCCGGCATGGGGATGCCTTGCGACTCAAACAAATATTGTTCAACCTTTTGTCCAATGCCATTAAATTCACGCGTCGAGGGCACATTAGTATCCAAATCAGTCCACAAAAAGACAACCCGAACGGCGTGCAGTTTCGCATTGAAGACAGCGGTATCGGCATCCGTAACGATACCGCCAAAACCCTGTTTGAACCTTTTGTTCAGGCCGACAATGCCACCAGCCGAAAATACGGCGGTACCGGCCTGGGTTTGGCCATTGCCCGCCAGCTGGTGGAAAAAATGCATGGCCGCATCCAGGCACAAGGCACGCCTGGCAAAGGCAGTTGTTTTACCTTTTTTGTCCACCTGCCCATATGCCAGACTCAACATCCGCGGCCACCCTGCCCTGAGGGCCAAGTAGCGGTACTGACTACCTCCAGCCACCTCCAGACCCATCTCAATAACCTGCTGACGCTGTGCGGCCTGCAGCAGACCCATGATATTTCCCGGGCTGACTGGGTGCTGGTCGATGCCGGTCATCCGTTGACCGCCTCACAAAAATCCGCCGTGCGCCAGATTGACCCGAAAAATACCCGGGTGCTGGCCCTGATTTATGAGATCGAAGACATGCAGGGCCTGAAAAACTGGCTGCCACCGGACGCCAGACCGGTCCTGCTGCCACTGACAACCCGCGGCCTGTGCCAAGCCCTGCAGGCACAGGATGCCGACGATGCCCGGGAACCGGCAGCCACTGAATCTGCCCCTGTAACCAATGCCATTCAAGCCAAGGTGCTGGTGGTGGAAGACAACCCCATTAACCACCAGGTGGCCACGGAAATGCTGGAAAAATCCGGTTTTCTGGTGGATGTGGTGGAAAGTGGCGAAGAAGCCCTGGCGCGAGTGGCCAGCGAAAACTACGACATTATTCTCACAGACTACCACCTGCCTGACCTCAATGGCATTGATATGGCGCAACAGCTTGTCCGGCGGCAACTGCAATGCAATCAGGAACCCACACCCGTGGTGCTGGTGACCGCAGACCTGACGGATAACACCTGGCAGAAAGCCGCCGCAGCCGGAATTCGCTCTCTGGTGCCAAAACCTTTCACCCAGAAAGAACTGGTTACAGCCATCAGACAAGCCCTGGACCACACGTAACCCTCCACCCCAAGCAACATCATATCCGGCTGTGGCCTGGTCGGCGATTGTTTGATCCTTGTCAAGCCAGATGAAATTTCCCGCGTTTTATTGCATAAAAAGGCTTGAATTCTTGCCAAAAAACCTGATAATGAGAACGATTCTTATTTGAGAACAATCATGCGACTGAAAGACATTTCCCCCGGCGCACCCTATCGGGTATCCGCGCTGACCCGCTTCCCCCATCTGCGCCGCCGGCTGGCCATTTTGGGCATTCGCCCAGGCATGCTGATTGAGCTCATGGCCCGTTATCATCATGGCGCCCTGGTTCGCACCCCTTTCGGCGAACTGGCGCTGGGGCCGGAGTTTATGGAGTCTGTGGAAGTCAGTCCGTGCTCATCCCCTTAGTATCATTGCACTCATGACGGAGAAAATCACCGTTGCCTTGATTGGCAACCCCAACTGTGGCAAGACCACACTGTACAACCGTCTGACCGGCCTGCATCAAAAAACCGGCAACTGGACCGGCGTGACAGTCGAAGGCCATACGGCCACGGTGCGTCTGGGTGAACATCTGTTCGAAATGGTGGATTTACCCGGCATTTATGCCCTGTCCCTGGAAGGTGAGGGCGAGGATGAGCGTCACGTACAGCATTATCTCAGCCAGCAACGGCCAGACATTATCCTCAATATCGCCAACGCCGACTCTCTTGAGCGCAGTCTGTTCCTGACCACCGAGCTGCTGGAATACGGCATTCCCATGGTGATTGTGCTGAACATGAGCGATGAGGCCAGGCGCAAGGACAAACACATTGATGTGGAAAAACTGCGCCAGCTCACGGGCTGTCCAGTCATAGAAACCGTGGCCCGCACCGGTGCTGGCCTTGACACACTCAAGACCACACTGGTGGAAATGGCGCACAAGCCCCAGCCGTGCCCGGTGCCGCCGGTGAATTACCCTCGGGAAATTCTGGGAAAACTGCCGCCGGTCTGCACCACCGCCGCCTGCCGGGCCGACCAGATCAACCAACTGCTGGCCAACAGCCCTTCCGACGAGTTGGAAGAGACCCTGTTTTCCGCGCGATTTGACCACGCCCATCAGCTCATTGAGCAAGTCCAGCAACATAAGGGAAGCATCCGCAGCCGGTTGGCCTGGCTGGACCGTTTCACCACCCATCCGCTCAGCGGCATTCTGGTTTTCTTTTTTGCCATGTACGTGATGTTTTTTTTCGCCATTAACGTCGCTGGCGTGTTTGTGGATTTTTTCGATCAAGCCAGTCACGCCTTACTGGTTACTGGCGGCCATCAACTGCTGGATGGCCTGGGCGCACCGGCATGGTTGGGCGTATTGCTGGCCGATGGCCTGGGTGGCGGCATACAGACCGTGGCCACCTTCGTCCCCATTATTGGTTTCCTCTATCTGATCCTGACCTGGCTGGAAGACTCTGGCTATATGGCCCGCGCCGCCTTTGTGATGAACCATTGGATGACCCGTCTGGGGCTGTCCGGAAAGGCGTTTGTGCCATTGATTGTGGGGTTCGGTTGCAATGTGCCAGCCATTATGGCCACCCGCGGCCTGCCTTCCCGGCGGGAGCGACTGCTCACCATCATGATGGCGCCTTTTATGTCCTGTGGCGCCCGCTTGTCAGTCTATGCCTTGTTTGTGGCTGCATTCTTTTCCAGCCATGCGGCGCTGGTGGTGTTCAGCCTCTACCTGATCGGAATTGCCTTTGCCGTTTTAACCGGTTTGATGCTGCGCGCCACCATTCTCAAAGGCACTGCCGAACCCTTTGTGATTGAACTGCCGCCCTGGCGTTTTCCCAGCCTCTGGAATCTGGTGGTGGGCACCTGGAACCGGCTGAAGGGTTTTCTGCTGGATGCGGGTAAAATCATCGTGGTGGTGGTGATGGTGATTAACATCCTGCAATCCATCGGCCCGGATCTGAAACCCACTAAAAACCCCGGCCATTCACTGCTTTCTGCCACGGCCCGCAGCTTGACACCGGCTTTTCACCCCATGGGTATCCACGATGACAACTGGCCTGCCGTGGTGGGTATTCTCTCCGGCGTACTGGCCAAAGAAGTGGTGGTGGGCACCCTGGATGCCATTTACGGCAGTCTGGAGCAAATCCGGAATCCGGCTGAAAAGCCGCCTGCTGTCAGCGACGAGTTACGTAAGGCCATCACCAGTATTCGTGACAATGCCCGCGCTCTGGTTTCGCAGCTCACGGATCCGCTGGGCCTGTCTCTGATTAGCGTCAGCCAGTCTGAAGTGGCCGAAGCCCAGGGCGTCAGTGAAAAACTCTTTGGCACCTTGCGGCAAAAATTCGGCTCGCCTTATGCCGCCTATGCCTACTTGCTGTTTGTCTTGCTGTATTTTCCGTGTGTCTCGGCTTCAGCCGCCATTGCCCGGGAAGCCGGTGCCCGCTGGGCTTTATTTGCCGGATTATGGAGCACTTCGCTGGCGTGGTTTACCGCCACCGCTTTTTACCAGACCACGCTCATTACGCAACATCCTGTGCGCACCGTGCTCTGGCTGTTGGCTTACGGATTGTTTTTACTGGCGGTTTATCTGGGCTTGCGCCGGGCCGCCCGTCACGAAACCGCTCTGGCCCATGCTCAATAAACTGCGCGCTTATTTGCAACGACATGGCCAGGCGCCCCTGCGGGAAACGGCCATTTGGATGGGGCTGGAAGAAGACGCCACACGTCAGTTACTGGCCTTCCTGATGAAAAAAGGTGAAGTTGAAAAACTGCCCGAAGGCACCCTCTGTGAAGGCTGTAGCGCCTGCCCACCACAAACCATCGAAATCTACCGCTGGACAGGTCCTCAGTCCCGCTCTGAGGCGCGCATTCCGCTGAACATCGGCAACCAGGGCGCATAAACTCCTGTTGGCGCCATTACCGGCCTTCTTTTCCCTTGCCAGCACGAGACCCTGCCTGCAAGTTCCGGTCAAAAAAATCCGTGATGGTGTGAAACAGGTGCGTGCGGGTTTTCTGGCCCCAAATGGAGTGCTTGCTGCCTGGATAATTCATCATGGAAAACGGTTTGTCCAAATCCTGCAAGGTCTTGTACAGCTTGGTGCTGTTGGTAAACAGTACATTGTCATCAGCCATGCCATGAACCATGAGCAAGGGGTCATCCAGTTTGTCTGCATAGGCAAACACATTGCTTTGCCGGTAGCCTTCCGGGTTTTCCTGTGGTTGCCCAAGATAGCGTTCCGTGTAGTGGGTATCATACAGTGTCCAGTCTGTGACCGGCGCCACGGACACGCCGGCGGCATATAATTCCGGGTGTTGCATCAGGTTCATCAGCGTCATATAGCCCCCATAACTCCAGCCAAAAACCCCGATACGGCCAGCATCGACCCAGGGTTGCTGCTGCAAAAACGCCACGCCCAGCGCCTGGTCGGCCACTTCCACCCGGCCCAAACGGCGATAAATGGGGTCCTCAAAGGCTTTGCCCCGGTTCCATGAGCCCCGATTGTCCAGGGTAAAAATCACATAACCGCGCTGCGCCATCATTTTCAGCCAGTAGTCCGTCCCCTGGGGCCACTGGTTTTTAACCAACTGGGCGTGCGGGCCGCCATAGTGATAAATAATCACCGGGTGCTTGCGTGTGGCATCGAAATCCCGAGCGCGCATCAGACGATAGTAAAGAATCTGACCGTCTTCAGCGGTTAACTGGCCAAAGGTGATGTCCGGGTCCTGCGCCAGGTAAGGGTAATAAGGGTGTGTGTTGTCCAGAGGGTTTTCTTCCACGGCAAACAGGCGTTGACCGTCGGCCCGGTGAACCATAACCTGCGGTGGTGTATCCACCGCTGAAAAATGATCAATATAGGTGTCCATGCTGGCGGCAAAGCGGGCTTGATGCTGACCGGGCCGCTGGCTGATTTTCTCAGGCTTTTCCGGCGTGTCGGTCTCCAGCCGAACCCCATAGATATGCTGTTCCAGCGGGCTTTCACGATTGGCGTCAAAATAGACCCAGCCACTTTTTTCATCCACCCCGTAAAGCTGGTTAACCACCCACGGCCCGGCTGTCAATGGACGAATCAACTGGCCATTATGGTCGTACAGGTATAAATGCCGGTAGCCGCTGCGTTCGGAAGACCAAATAAAACGGCCATCGGCCAGAAAACGCAAATCATCGCTGAGGTTAACCCAGGTGGGGGACTTTTCTGTAAGTATTGTGCGGGACTGGCCGGTATCACTGTCGGCAAATAGCAGTTCCAGGGTTTTCTGATCGCGGCTTTGACGCTGAAAAGATAGCGTTTGCGAGTCCGGCAACCAGTTCACCCGGGCCAGGTAAATATCCTTGTCCTGCCCCAGGTCAATGTCGTGCACGGCTTTTGTGGCCACATCAATGGTTTTCAACTGCACCTGGGCATTGGCCGTGCCGGTGCGGGGGTAACGTTGCGCAAAAACGGTGAAACCCTCTGCGTTAATTTCATAGCGCTGTTCAATATTGACCGGGCTTTCGTCCACACGGGTAAAGGCCAGTTTCCGGCTGTCTGGCGACCACCAGTAACCTGTCATGCGACCCATTTCTTCCTGGGCTACAAATTCAGCCATACCGTTTTTAATCGCCCCCTGGCCATCAAAGGTCAGTTGGGTTTCAACACCTGTGGTGATATCCACCACATACAGGTTCTGGTCACGAATAAAACTGACCTTTTTGCCGTCTGGCGACAGTTTGACATCGGTTTCATAACTGTCGGTTCTGGTGAGCCGGCGCACCGCCTTGTCAGAAGGCGCGCCCAGGTCATACACAAACACGTCGCCGGCCAAGGGAAACAACAGGCTTTGGCTGTCATCACTCCAGGCATAATCCACTATGCCGCGCGCAAACAGGCGCATGCGCTCACGGCGAGCCTGTTCTTCATCAGAAAGGGTTTCCTCTCCGCCGGTCAGGACTTTGGAGTCCACCAGCTGCCTGACGCTGCCATCGGCCACTTTGTAGGCCCACAGATCCAACCGGTTGTGGTCATCTTCGCGCCCCTTGAGAAAAGTCACCCATTGGCCATCGGGCGATATTTTCACCGTCCGTGGCACCGGGCCACTGAGGTCCGGGTTTGAAAAAATGCGTTTGACACTCAGTAACTTTTTTGTCTCGGTCGATGGGTGCTGGGTGGCTCCGGCAGAATTGTTCATGGAAAGTATCATGGCTAAAAACAGTAAAAAAAGGATGGGGAATGAAGACATGGTCGCTCCTGTCAATGGCCAGTAGGAAGTTCCTTTTTCATAATCAGCAAATTACCAAAACCGTCCTTGGGGGTGGCAAATTCCCATGCGTCCATGACCATGTCAATGAAGTTAATGCCCAGCCCACCAGGACGGGTTTGGCTTAAGTCGCGCGGTTTGATGGCGTTATCATAGACATCCGGTGCAAAGTCCCGCAAATAAATCACCAGGGTATTATTTTGGCGCTTGAAGCGCAGCACCGCCTGGCCGGAGGTATCGCCTTTGTAGGCATGCCGCAGCACATTGGTGAGCGCCTCATCAATGCATAACACCAGTTTTGACTGTGTCTGTTCATCGAAACCCAGGCCGGCGGCTATTTGCTGAACCATGTGCCGAATCTGTTTGAGATTGGCCGGATCCACCTGAAAACGCATTTCTCCGAGTATCTGCTCCTGAATGTGATCGCGCCGCTCTACCAGCAAGACAGTGGAATCATCCTTGAGTGCCTGCCGGCGAATTTTGGCGATGAGTTTGCCAATGCGGATTTCGGGAGTATCGGCCTCCATTTCCGCCACGTAGTGCCGCAAGCCCTGCATGCCCAGCGGTTTTCCCTGGGGGCAACGGGCATCGGTCAGCCCGTCGGTGACAAAATACAGCCCGCGGTCACCCAGCCGAACAGACTCTTCAGAAAAATCCAGACCCGGCAAAATCCCCAACGGCGGCGCACCGGCAATGTAATCCTTCACCTGGCCGTCAGCAGAGCGCAACAACGCCGGTGGCAAGCCTGCATTGGCCCACACCACCTTGTCTTCATTGGGCAAGTAATAGCCGGCCGCCACACACACGAACAAGCCATTAGGGGTGGTTTGACACAGTTCCTCGTTGGCTTTTTTTAACCATTCGGCAGGCGGGTTGCGGTCTTTCCCCAGCCAGCGCAAAAGCGAAGAAGTCCGCACCATCAGCATGGCCGCGTCCAGCCCCTTGCCGGAAACATCGCCGATCACAAAACCGAAGCAGTCGTCCCCCAGGGCGAAATAGTCATAAAAATCACCAGACACCTCGTGGGCGGGCAAGTTGGAAGCCACGATGGGGAACGGTGGCGACTGTCGGGCCGGTAACAATGAGCGCTGCAAGCGGCGGGCCAGGGTCAGCTCCTTGCGAAGCCGCTTTTGCTCGACCAGGTCAAGGGCCAGTTTGGCATTGTGGATGGCCAGGGCGATGGGCGCGGCCAGCACCCGCAACACATCCTGATCCCGGCGGCTAAAGGCTGATTCGTCTTTTTTATTGAGCACCTGCAGCACGCCCAGTTTTTCCTCGCCCACCTTCAACGGGGTACACATCACCGAACGGGTACAAAAGCCCGTCAGTTTATCCACATAACAGCTGAAGTCTTCTTCCTGGCTGGCATCGTTGATTATCTGGCATTGGCCCGTGGTCAGTGTTTTTCCTACCAGACCCGTATCGGTGTCTACCGAAAAACCTTTAATGTCCACAGGCCCGCAGCAGGCACGGCACACCAGTTTATTGTCTGCCAGCAAAAAGACCGAGGCGGCCTCGGCATCCATGTAGTCGGCTATGCGCTGCACAGCCAGATTGAGGGTTTCGTCGATATCGAGGGACTGGGCGAACTCCTGGCTCAGGTCGGCCAACAGCCGCAATTGCTGCAAAGTGCCCGCTGAAAGGCTGTCCTCATCGGTTATCGCCGGGGAATTATCCAGCGCCGCTTGCGACTCCTGATTGATGGCATCGCCCCGGGAGTCTGTGGATTTGTCCGCTTCATGTTTCATGCTGATTCTTGCCGCTGGCTGTGTCTTTTGTGTGTGCCGTCTTCGTAGCAGAAACACCCTGGCGGTTTTCGCGCCGCTTTGTCTGCCGCCTGCGGCGCAACTGCACCAGCGTTAGCACAGGGCCACTCAGGGCATAAACAAAGGAGGTCACAAACAGGACCTTGGGAGGATCCAGCGCCAGCAGCACAAAAATGCCCACAAGCAAGAGAATCCAGCCAAAGGAGACCCGCTCCTTGATCGGTAATGTTTTGAAGCTGTAATAGCGGAAGCGGCTGACCATCAACAGGCCGGTAATCACCGTTAACGGTAAAGCCACAAACCGCAAATCATGCGTACTCAGTCCCAAATCTTCAGCCATCCAGACAAAAGAAGCCAGCAGGCCAGCAGCCGCCGGTGAAGGCATCCCCTGGAAGTAGGCCTTGTCCAGCACTTCCACCTGCACATTGAAGCGCGCCAGCCGCAAGGCGGCGCTAACCGCATAAATAAAGGCCGCCAACCAGCCGATTTTGCCCATCAGTGGATGAATCTCCCCCAGGGATTGCAATGCCCAGGTGAACACCAGGATGGACGGCGCCAAACCAAAAGACACCAGATCCGAAAGGCTGTCATATTGCACCCCAAAGTCACTCTGGGTATTGGTCAAGCGCGCCACCCGGCCGTCCAGTCCGTCCAGCAAGGCGGCAATAAAGATAAAAATGGCGGCTTTTTCAAAATGCCCGTTAATGGAGGCAATAATGGAGTAATAGCCGGCAAACATGGCGCCGGTGGTAAACAGATTGGGCAACAGGTAAATGCCTTTCTTGCGTGTGGGTTTGGGCACGTTCATGATGATCGCCAGGAAATGAATTTGAAGATTATACCAACAAGCTGCCTGTGACGCCGCGCATCCTTCAGATTCAGATTGGCCCGATTGAACATGTGAACAAACACACAATTGCGCCTGGCGTACCTTCCATCTCTGCGGCTTGCACGCTAAGATAGGTGTAATCTATACGGAAAACCGTTATGAAAACAATCACTTGCATCGCCATGTCATTGTCTTTTCTGTTTGCCTCAACAGGTTCATACGCCGCAGGCACGGTGTACAAATGGCGGGATGCCAACGGCCAGATGCACTTTTCCGACAAACCCCCACCTCAAGGCAACGCCGAAACCATTAAAATCAAGGACACGCCCAGACGCACACCTGAAAGCGCCACAGCCGACACCGCGTCAGCAGAAACTGCCGACAAACAGAAACAAGGTGCCGCTAACAACGCCATGAGCGATGAGCAGAAAGCGGCCCAGGCCGCCTTGAAGCGCCAGCAAGAAGCACAGCGAAAGGCCATCCGCAAACAGAACTGCGAAATCGCCCGCAAAAACCTGAAAACCCTCAAAAGCACGGTTCGGGTGCGGCGTCTGGATCCCAAAACCGGCCAATATGTCCGGGTTTCCGACAAGCAGCGGATGCAAAAGCTGAGAGAGTCCCAGCGCAAAATCCGCGAATACTGCCGCTAAGAACAGTCCGTTGTTATGAGCGCCAAAACCTCCCGCCGCCAACTGCTTTCCGCCCTGGCCGCCGGCTCTGCCGGACTGGCTTTGGGCGCTTGCAAGCCGAAGGAGCAAACCGCCGCTAGTCCTTCACACCAGAAAACCGTGCACTGGAAAATGGTCACCGCCTGGCCACGGGATTTTCCCGGCCTTGGAGAAGGCGCCAATTTTCTGGCCGAGGCCATCAATGCCATGAGCGGTGGACGCCTGAAAGTCACCGTTTACGGGGGCAATGAGCTGGTACCGCCTTTTGAAGTCTTTGACGCTGTGAGCAATGGCACAGCCCAAATGGGCCACGCCGCCGCCTATTACTGGAAGGGCAAAGTCCCCGAGGCCCAGTTTTTCGGGGCCGTGCCCTTTGGCATGAACGCCCAGGAAACCAATGCCTGGTTGTATGAAGGCGGCGGACTGGATTTGTGGCAGGAACTATATGCTCCCTTTAACCTGGTTCCTTTCCCGGCCGGGCAAACCGGTGTTCAGATGGGCGGTTGGTTCAATCGCGAGATTCATTCCATCGAGGACATTCGGGGGCTGGTGATGCGTATTCCGGGGCTGGGTGGCGAAGTGCTGAAACGCGCGGGCGGCTCTCCCAAATCCTTGCCAGGCGCTGAGCTGTTTACCGCTTTGCAAACCGGCAATATTGACGCCACCGAATGGGTCGGCTCTTATAACGACCTGGCTTTCGGCCTCTATCAGGCCGCCAAATACTATTATTACCCTGGCTGGCATGAACCCACGGCATGCCTGGAATGTCTGGTGAACAAAAAAGCCTTCGAGGCCCTGCCACAGGATTTGCAGGCCGTGGTCCGCCATGCCACCCGCGCCACCAATGCCCAGTTACTGGACAATTTGACCGCCCGCAACAAAAGTGCTCTGGATACACTGATTCACCAGCATCAGGTGCAATTACGGCGACTCCCCGATGATGTGCTGGCGGAATTCAAAAAACATGCGCAGGCCGTGATCGCCGAGCTGGGGGCAAGCAGCCCCATGGCCCAACGCATCTATACCAGTTATCGTGACTTTGCCCAGCAGGTCAATGGCTGGATGCGGATTTCCGAACAGGCCTATTTTCAGGCCCGCGATTTGTCAACCTGATGGCCCATTGACGGTTTGACGGCATGATACCAGACCCTTTTGCGTTGAGCCCCTTTGTGGCCAACCAGTATCGACAACACCGCAACGCGTTTGGCAAAGCCTTGTCAACCGGCCAGATCGATCTGTCTTGCGACTGGCCAGCATTTCGCCAAGCCCATCACGATCTGGACATTTTCGCTTGCCTGCGCCGCTATCGGCAAAGCCGGCTGGCCATGCTGGGCGCGCTGGATGTACTGGCCGGTGCCGACTGGCCGGAGCATCACCGGCACACCTTGTCTCAGGTCAGTCAACTGGCCGATATACTGATTCACACAGCCTGGGAAGCCAGTCAGCAATTTGTTCGGGAACGTTTCGGCCTGGTGAGCAATCACGATGGTACGACAACCTGCCTGCATATCTGCGCTTTAGGCAAGCTGGGAGGGCAGGAGCTCAATTTTTCCTCGGATGTGGACCTGGTGCTGTTCCACACCGCCAGCCATACCACCGGCACCTGCAGCGATGGTCAGCGTAGCCTGGATGCCCACAGTTATTTTGAACGCCAGGCGCGTTATCTGGTTCGCCTGCTGGATCAGGTCACCACCGATGGCCGGGTCTATCGGGTCGATACCCGTTTGCGCCCTTTTGGCTCGGCCGCGCCCCTGGTATGCAGCCTCGATGCACTGCTGGGCTATCTGGAAACCGAAGGACGGGAGTGGGAGCGGCTGGCCTGGTTACGCGCCCGCCTGGTGGCTGGCGACTTGCCACCAGAGTCCGTATTGGCGACGTTGAAGCCCTTTGTTTACCGGCGTCATCTGGACTTTGCCGTCTTTGACCACTTGCGGGATATCAAAGCCCAAATTATTCAGCAACAACAGTCCGACCGCGATAATCTCAAGCTGGGCACAGGCGGCATTCGCGAAGTCGAGTTTATTGTCCAGGCGCTGCAACTGGCCTTTGGCGGGCGCGACGCGCAATTGCAAGGCAACGATCTATGGCACGCCCTGCACCAGTTGGGTGACAAAGGCCTGTTACAAACTCAGGAAATCCAGCAACTGGCCCGTTCCTGGTTATTCTTGCGGCGACTGGAAAACCTCTGTCAACTTATCGATGACCAACAAACACATCATGTTCCTGTAGAGAAAACCAAACGCCAACAATTGGCCATCGCCTTTGGATACCACACTGACAAGGCGCTGTCCGATGCCTTGACGCATCACCGGCATCAGGTTCATGCCATCTTCCAGCGCCTCTTTGCCGACCCCAACACAAGGCATCAACCCGGTCAGGCAGCGGCCAGCGTGCTGCCTGAAGCCTGGCGCCAACGCGTGCAAACGACACATTTGCCACAAGCCCATAAAGACCGTATTAACGCCATACTGCAGCAATCCGGCGTGATTGGCACGCCAGTGGGCGAATCCTTGCTGAATGTGCTTTTGGCCATTGGCCGGCGGGAAAGTTACCTGATTATGCTGCACCGCAATGCGCCGCTGGTGGAGAAACTGGTGCAACAATTGTCATACCCGGCGCTGGCGCAACGGCTTCAATCTCATCCATTTTTACTGGAAACCCTGTTTGATTCGGAGCCTCCGGCCAATGAAACCCATGAATTCCGTCAACGCTGGCGGGATTTTTATCAGCGCCATCGTCCGGATGATGAAGAAACCCGAATGGAGCTGGCCCGGCAGTTCAAGCATTTGCAGGAATATCGCATCATCCAGAGTTACGCCAGTGGCGCCGCCAGTAGCACGGTCACCAGCCAGCGGCTGGCCAATCTGGCTGCTTGTCTGGTTTCTATCGCCTGCCATCAGGCCTACCGGGAAACATGCCTGCGGCATGCGGGTATCCAGATTCCTGAGTCAGCTTTGATGCTGCTGGCATACGGCAGTCTGGCCAGCGGTTATATGCATCCTGGGTCCGATCTGGATCTGGTCATGCTGGTTGATGACCGTGTAGCAGATATGGCGCAACCGCAAACAGCCCGCTTTTTGCATCGTTGGGTGCGACGGCTGGTGCATTGGTTAACCGCCAATACCTACCATGGACATCTGTACCACCTGGACACCCGCCTGCGCCCCAACGGCAACGCCGGGTTAGCCCTGGTTTCACTCAGCGGCTTCCGGCGTTATCAGCTCGAGCAGGCCTGGACCTGGGAGCATCTGGCCCTGATAAAAAGCCGCCTGATTTGCGCCGAAAAAAAACAAATTCAACACTTCGAACAGATTCGCCACGACATACTCACCCGCCCGCACTCGCATAAACACTCTCAGGAAATCAACGACATGCGCCACCGCATGCAGCAGCACGGTATTAACGCGCATCATGCCGAAGACTTTGACCTGCTCACATGCGTGCTAAACCACGCGCCTGAGCATCCTGCCATTATTGTCCCGCGGTCCGAGCCGGATATCATTACCGCTTTGCAAGCCCGGCAATTAATCACAGCCGAAACCGCCGGGCGCTGGCTGGCGCGTCACCACCAGCGAATCCAGGCACGTTTACAGGCCCCTGTGGAAAGCCAATAGGCTCTCAACGATTTTCCGTTTTCTGGTCAAGTGTCAATGCTGCAGGCTTTTTAAGCACCACATAGCCCACCACCCCTGATAACAGCGAACCCAATAGAATTGCCAGCTTGTCAGTATAGTGATACAGGCTATCATCAACAAAGGCCAAAGAAGCAATAAATAAACTCATGGTAAAACCAATGCCGGTGAGAACAGACACACCATAAAGTTGTCGCCAGTTACTGCCATCTGGCAAGCTGGCCAGCCCCAGTTTGATAGCCACCAGACTGAAACCAAACACGCCAACCTGCTTGCCCACAAACAAACCCAGTAAAATGCCCAACGGCACCGGCTCCAACATTTGCTGCAGGGAAATATTGGTCAAGTTCACTCCGGCGTTCACAAAGGCGAACAAAGGCAGAATAAAAAACGCCACCCAAAAATGCAGATCACGTTCGATCTCTTTCAACAGGGATACGCTGGCGCCATCCGCTGTTCGGGACCGCAGGGGAATGGTAAACGCCAGCGCCACGCCGGCCAGAGTCGCATGCACACCGGACTTCAGCACGCTGATCCATAACACCGCGCCCAGCAAAAAATAGGCAGCCTTTTTGACCACACCAAAACGGTTGAGCGCGATGAGGCCAGCCAGTGCCGTCAGCGCCACAACCATGGCCGTAGTGGACAGATCACTGGTATAAAACACAGCGATAATGACAATCGCGCCCAAGTCATCAATGATTGCCAGGGCCATCAGGAAAAGCTTTAAAGACACAGGCACCCGCTTTCCCAGCAAGGACAAAATACCCAGCGCAAAGGCGATATCCGTGGCGGTGGGAATGGCCCAGCCGCGCATGGCCATTGGATCACCCGCATTAAAATAAACATAAACCAGTGCTGGCACCACCATACCGCCCACCGCGGCCACGCCGGGCAAAACCACTTGCTTCAAGGACGACAAATGCCCTTCCAGGATTTCGCGCTTCACCTCCAGGCCAATTAGCAGAAAAAATACCGCCATCAGACCATCATTAACCCAGTGATAGAGAGACTTGTCCAAATGCAGGGCGCCGACCCGTATTTCCACCGGAATATGCAAAAAACCGTCGTAAGCCGAAGCCAGAAAGCTGTTGGAAAATAACAAAGCCAGAAACGTGGCGCCCATGAGCAAAAGGCCACTGGAAGATTCTTTCTGGATAAAGTCATCGATCATCTTTTTTCTGGCTTTCATCAATTTCCTCGCTAGAGATTCAATAAACAAGACCCGCCGTAAACATATGGGGCGGGTCTTTTATTTGACCACGGTGAGCGTAAAAGGTCAGCTATTTTCATATTTTTTACCGCCTGGTCGCCGGCATACATGCCATGGCCGCCTCGACCCGTGCCGCATACTCGGCATCGGCCCGCGCAAACTGCGCCAGCATCCGCTCCTGCACCGATGGACTGGCCTGTGACAGCCCTTCGGCGATGTCCCAGGCCAGGCCCTCGCGCTGCGTATCGTCCATCAGCCGGAACAGGTCACCGGCCTGGCTGTAGTGGTCCTCGTCCGCGCCAACCGGATAGCGGTTCACCCAGGCCTCCTCCTCCAGCGGCATCGGTGGCTCGGCCACCCGCGGCTCGGGCACCGGCGCGCCGGCATTGATGCCGTCATTCGGGTAGAAATTCACCCCGCTGCCCTGGTTGTTGCCGCCGGCCACCGGGCAGCCGGCCATCGCACCGTCGCACTGGTAGTGGTGCACCGGGCAACGGGCTGCGTTCACCGGCAGCTGGTTGGCATTGACGCCGACGCGGTAGCGGTGCGCGTCCTGATAGGCCAGCAGGCGGCCCTGCAGCATCTTGTCCGGCGAAGCGCCGATGCCCGGCACCAGGTTGCTCGGCGCGAAACAGGCCTGCTCGGTCTCGGCGAAATAGTTCTCCACATTGCGGTTCAGCTCCAGCCGCCCCACTTCGATCAACGGAAAGTCGCCGTGCGGCCAGATCTTGGTCAGATCGAAGGGATTGATGTGATACTCCCGCGCCTGAGCCTCGGTCATGATCTGCACCTTGGCCGTCCAGCTGGGGTAATCGCCCCGGTCGATGGTCTCGACCAGATCCTGCTGCGCGCCGAAGGGCGGCATCGCCGCCGCTTCCTCGGGGCTCAGGTTGCGGATGCCCTGGTCGGTCTTGAAGTGCCATTTGAACCAGAAACGCTCGCCCTTGGCGTTCCAGAAACTGAAGGTGTGCGAGCTGAAACCGTGCATGTGTCGGTAGCTGGCCGGTATGCCGCGATCGGACATCAGAATTGTTATCTGGTGCAAGGATTGCGGATGGTTGGCCCAGAATTCGTACATGGCCGCCGGATCGGGCAGGTTGGTGCGCGGGTTTTTCTTCTGCGAATGGATGAAATCCGGGAACTTGATGGCATCGCGCAAAAAGAACACCGGCGTGTTGTTGCCCACCATGTCGTAATTGCCCTCGGCGGTGTAGAACTTGACCGCAAAGCCGCGCGGATCCCGTGCATAGTCGCTGGAATCCTGGCCGCCGCCGACCGTGGAAAACCGCACGAATACCTCGGTCTGCTCGCCTTCGCGCTGCAGGAAATCGGCAATGGTCCATTTGCTCATCGAGCGGGTCAGGGTGAAGGTGCCGTAAGCGCCGGTGCCACGCGCGTGCACCACCCGCTCGGGGATGCGCTCGCGGTTGAAATGCGCCAGTTTCTCGAAGGTATAGTGATTGTCCCAGGTCAGCGGGCCGCGCGGGCCTGCGCTGATGCTGGTGTCGTCGTCGGGCACCGGCGATCCGGTGGCGGTGGTCAAGATGGTTTTTTTCATGGGTATGCTCCTGTGATATTTGGTTCAAAGCCATCCTGACACACCCTTTTTAATCTGTCTAATTGATTGTTTGTCATTTAACAAAACAAAAAACAGAACCACGGGAAGCCGGGCTCGGTTTTTTTACATCGGCCGGAGCCAAGGAGCAGCCAACTTAATCGACGATCACCCGGGCATTCAATGGCTGAATCGGGCGGTTATTCTCACCAATCACTTTTCTGAAGCGATCAATTTGCGCCTCTGAAGCCTTCACCGGGCTTTTCAGCACCACCCATTTTACGCCTTCGCTGCATGGCGGCGTGGTCAATGAACCATTGAAGCGATAATACGCTGCCCGGGACGCTGGCAATAAATCTCCGGCATTTTGTGGGGTTTTCAATGCAGAATGGCCGCCCTGGGCTGTTGGCATATGCCGCCAGTAGGCCGCCAATGCCGGATTGTCGTCTAGCCCGGGTGCAAACATGACGCCCACCACAACCAGATTACCCTGGGCATCCGCATGCACAAAATGGGCCTCCATGGGGAACGACCGGCCTTCAATGTGGTTCTCACTGGGCGTATGAAAATGCACCTGTTTCAGCGCATATTCTTTTCCCTCCAGCGCCATCACACTGCCCGGCTGTGAATTGACCTGAATCGTATGGCCATTATTAACCACCTCATTCATGGTGGCGCCATACTGCAACTGCAAATCCGGCAAGGGCGCATCCAGTGCCGCTGTCAGGTTAACCGGTGACTGGTTTTTGCCCATTTCACACAAAGAAAACTCCGGTGACAAGCGGCCCCAATTGGCCGGCCCGGCTTCCCCGCTATAGCCCCAGTGCGGGGTGTCTCCACCAGCCTGAACCTAGACACCGGCTAAAAGCAAAGATGTGGCCAGAATGGCTTTTGATACATGTTTCATCGACATTTTATTAACTCCTGTGCAGTTGCATTAAAAAACAAGACGCAAGCAAGCGCCTTGCCTATGCAGACACCCGCTACTTACCCATGGTTCAGAAAAAAGAAAATAAAGCCATGCTCGTCAACATGCGGCAGCTTACCGGCCACAAGTTTACTGATTCCAGTTGGTGACCAAACCGAAAAACCACCGCAAACTGAAAAAACAGAAATAATACCTTGCATTAACAAATGTCCGTATGTTATTGTTTTACATGAAATAAATGCGCCCTAAAGAGTCATTGTATGCCATGGCTATATTTGTCTCTCTCTTTGGCATAAAAATGGCCTTCCTCTGAAGCCCGGATCTTGTCCGGGTTCTTTTTTGCCCGTTACTGCCGGTTTTCTGCCGAAGCCTCAAGGATACGCACGCCCTGTCCGTCCCGCAGGCGTTCGTTACCACGTACCACCACTTCATCCCCCGGTTTCAGTGGGTTAGCCTGACCGGCGGGACCACGGATCGCAATCCAGTCGCCATCGCCAACCCCCGGTATCACCACAATTTTTTCAGCCCGATGATCGCGGACCCGAAAAACATGGCTTTTGCCCTGCCGCAACACCAGAGCATCCCGCGGCACCAGAACAAACTCCCTGGCCTCGGCCTGAGGATAAAATACTGTTACCGGCTGGCCATCAAGTGTGGTTTCGGTCTCTTTGCCGGCCCAGTCCAGAAATACTGTTAGCTGCCGCGAGGCGTTGGCCACAGTGGGCACCATGGCCATCACCCTGGCCTTGTGCCTATTTTTCTGTTCGCCACCTGAACCATCTGTAAGAATAACGTTCCACTGTTGCCCTTTTTTAACATACGGCGCGGCGCGCCACGGCAGATTGACCGCGATGCGCTGGCGCCTGGATACCAGACGAACCACCGGATCACCACTGCGCACGTACTCCCCGGGCTGGGCCAGGTGTTCCACCACATATCCGGCAAATGGCGCCCGCAACACCAGCCGTTTAAGTGATTGCTGCAACTGCCGCAAGCGGGCCTCAGCAGCTTGCCGCTGGCTGTTGGCCTGGGCCAGGTCGCTGCGGTTTTGTTCCACTTCACGCGCGCTGGCCAGGTTTTTCTTGTGCATGCTGGCCAGCCGGCGGGCTTCGCCCTGCAAAAAGGCCACACGCGCCTGGGCGCTGGCCACATCCTGTTGCAGCTCGCGCAAGCGCAAGGCATGCGCCGGATCCACAATCACCGCCACTGTTTCCCCGGTTTCCACAACCGTCCCCAAATCTGCCACGTGATCCAGCGTGCCGCTGGATTCGGCCTTAAGATTCACTCGGTATAACGTCTGAATTTCACCAGGCATAGCCCGACTCGGCGCCACCATTGCGGTACGCACCGGCATCACTTTCACCACCGCCGGTCGTTCGCGTGACTGGCCAAATGCCGGCATCGCTGCAAGCAGGCTGATCAAAAATACCAGTCCAGGCCATTGGCGCCCCGCAGGGTCTGCCACGCCGGTGCGCGCTTCCGTGATTGTTTTTTTCATCAGCTCATACCTTCTTGGTCACATGGTGATTGTCAAACAGTTTCAACAACGATGGCAGCAACAGCAAGGTAAACACGGTACTGACCAGCATGCCACCCACGATTACCGACGCCAGCCCGCGATACAGCTCGGTGCCCGAACCTGGGACAAGCAACAATGGAAGCATCCCGAACACCGAGGTTAATGTACTCATCAAAATGGGCCGTAACCGCAACCGCACCGCTGTGTTCACCGCTTCGACACGGCTTTGCCCTTCGGCCTGGGCCTGACGGGTTCGATACACCAGCAAAATGGCGTTATTCACCACCAGCCCCAGCAAAATTACAAAGCCGATCATGGTCAGCAAGTCCATGCTCTGGCCAACGGTGATATCCAGCAGTTTCAACCCCAACAAGCCTCCAATGGTGGCCATGGGCAATGTGGTGATGACCAGCAGCGCATCCCGAAATGACTGAAACATGGCGCTGATAAGCAAATACAGAATCACCACCGCCAGCGCAAAAGAGCCACTCAGGCTGGACAAGGCCGCATCCAGCGCCTTGGCGGTGCCCCGGTAAGTAATGTGCCCGTCTGCGGGCAACAGCCGTTTGAGCTCCGGGTCAAGAGACTGGCGCAACACAGCAATGGCCTTCTCCAGGGGATAGTCATCCGGTGGCGTCACGTTCAGACTCACGGTGCGCTGGCGATCCACCCGCCGGATTTGCGACGGCCCGGCGGTGCGGTGCCAGTGAGCCACATCGCCCAGATGCACCACCTGCCCTGAAGGCGTAAACAAGGGCACATCCAGCAATTCTTCGGGATACTGCCAGCCGTCATGGCGCAAAATCACATTCATTTTCCGCTGGCCGTCAAAATAGTCACCCACAAACAGCCCGCTGCCCAAGGCCCGGATAATGCCGGCCAGTTGACCACGAGTCCAACCCACTTCGGCCAAGGCGCGGTCATTAGGTGTCAAACGCAGCTCCGGCTCGCCCAGTTCCAGCCCCGGCGAAGGACGCACCTGCGCGCCTGGAATCAGCGCCTGAATACGCCCAAAGCCCACCCGGGCTGCCGCCAATAACGCATCAATGTCTCCACCGTGCAAATCCACACTGATTTGACGCGAACCACCCACGCCGCGAAACACCGGCGCGCGCCGGGCAAAGCCAAAGGTGTCCGGCAAATTGGCCAGGATTTCCCCGTTGACCACTTTCAGCAAGTCGTCCACCTCGCTGGCCTTTTCCGCCCGCACGCCAAAAAACGCTCCGCCGTTGAAAATCCCCAGAAAGTAATTGCGCACCTTGGGCTGTTTTTCCCCATCCAGATACGGCTGAATCCGCCGGGCGATGACATCGGCCAATTCTTCCTGGGCGGCTTTGACAGACAAACCCGGCGCCGGCATTAAAAAACCAAAACTCATGTTGCGCTTGCCCGCCGGCAAATAATCCGCCGGCGGCCTGATCCACCAGGCCAGCAGCAATGGCACCAGAATCAAACCGGCCACCCACGCCATTTGCCGTTTTCTGGTGGCTGTCAAGCGATCCACCCAGCCTGCCATGCGATGCCAAAAGGCCGCATGCCGGTCTGATAAATTTTCCTGCTTCATCCAGCGCACCGTGGCCGCCGGTAATACAGACACGGCCACTATCAGTGACACCGCCACGGAAACGGAAATGGTGATGGCCAGGTCCGTAAACAACTGACCGGCTTCGTCCTTGAGAAAAATCACCGGCAAAAAAATGGCGATGGTGGTGGCGGTGGAAGCCAGCAGAGCCGCCCACACCTGCTGTGTGCCAATGCGGGCGGCATCGACGGGGGATTCGCCTTTTTCCCGGTGGCGGACGATATTTTCCAACACCACGATGGCCGCATCCAGCACCATACCAGTGGCAAACGCCAAGCCTGCCAGTGAAATGATATTCAGGGTACGGCCCAACGCATGCAGAAAGATAAACGCCGCCAGCAAGGCAATGGGGATGGCCAGCGCCACAATCAGCGCCGGTATGCTGCGGCGCAAAAAGAAATACAACACGCCAATGGCCAGCAACATGCCCAGAACCAGATTGTTACGCACCATGCGGATGGAAGCCCGGGTATAGACGGAATCATCATATACCTGGGTAATGCGCAGACCCGCATCCTTCAAAACCGTGTCTTTCAGTTCGGCAATGGTGGACTTGAGGCGCTGCATCACCGCCAGCACATTCACACCGGCTTCAGGAATCACATTCATGGCAATGGAAGGACCGCCATTCTGGTTAATCACGCCGGTAGGATCCTGCATCACCTTTTCCACCGTGGCAATGTCCCGCACATATACCGGCTGGCCATTGCGCCAAGCGAGTATCTTGTCAGCCAGGGTCTCCATATCAAAACGCCCGGCATAGCGCAGGGTATAACGCCGCTTGCCCACATCCTTGCCACCGGCGGAAGTGTTGCGGAAGTCACCGTCAAACCACAGACTGGACAAGTCAATGCCCAGCGCCGCGGCCTTGGCCGGGTCAAAACTGATGCGAATTTCATATGGCCGCCCGCCAAAGGCATTGGCTGAGGAAACCCCGGGTATCTGTTCCAGCCGCGGCACGATGACTTCATTGATAAAGTCCTGATAACTGGCAATGGGGCGGTCATTGCCTGGCTGGGTCCGAATGGCGAACCAGGCAATCACCGTGCCGCCAAAACGGCCGCCTCCCACGCGCACTGTGGGTTCGGTGGCATCCACCGGGTAACGGGGCACCTGATTCAGCCGGTTGATGACCTCCAGCAAAGCCCGCTGCATGTCCACGTCATCGGCAAACTCCAGGTTGATGCTGCCCTGCCCGCGGCTGGCCGTACCTTCCATACGGGTCACACCCGGCAGACCCCGAAAAACCTTCTCCTGCGGTTCAAGAATCTCCGACTCCACTTCTTCAGGCGCCGCGCCGCGCCAGGCCGTGGACACGCTGATGACCGGGCGCTCGACATTGGGCGCCAGTTGCACCGGCAGTTTATTCAGGCTGATCAAACCAAAAATGGCCACCAGAATCACGGCCACAGCCACGGCCACGCGGTTGGAAAGGGATAACGCTGTCAGCTTCAAGTCATAACACCCGGTTTAGCACAATCCGACCATAATAAAGCAAGCCGCCTTCGGGAACCAGCCCCAACCGGCGGACAGGGCAGACATCCCACACCACAGAGATTCAAACAGGCAACAGCGATATTCACACGAATTTGGCGCCGGTCACTTGCCAAAATAATTTCACTGCCAAATGGTTTACAATGGCGCGTCCATTCGCTAGGGTATGGTTCCCCGCGCCAGAACCTCCGGCCTTATCTCTGGAAACGCCATGAAGCACACAAGCTCAACACAAGAATTCGACTATATCATCGTCGGCGCTGGCTCAGCCGGTTGCGTGCTGGCCAATCGCTTGTCCGCCAGCCCGAACCATCGTGTCCTGCTGCTGGAAGCCGGTGGCCGGGATTGGCACCCCTTCATCCACATGCCCGCCGGGCTGGCGAAACTGGTGAATATCCGCTCGCTGAACTGGAACTACGAAACCGAACCGGAGCCACAACTGAACAATCGCCGCCTATACTGGCCCCGCGGCAAGGTGCTGGGCGGGTCCAGCTCTATCAACGCCATGTGCTACTGCCGCGGCCATCAGGCAGACTACGACCACTGGCAGGCCCTGGGCAACCCAGGCTGGGATTTTGACACCATGCTGGCGCATTTCAAAGCCACCGAGGCCAATCAACGCCCCGGCATCGACCCGGCCTACCACGGCGCCAGCGGTGAGCTGAGTGTCGAAGACCTGCGCTATCACAACCCGCTCACAGACACATTCCTGCGCGCCTGCGAGGAAAGCGGCCTGCCCCTGAACGACGATTTCAACGGCCCGCGTCAACGCGGCTTTGGGCTGTATCAGGTCACGCAAAAAAACGGCGCGCGCCACTCCACCGCCCAGGCTTTTCTGAAACCGGCCATGCACCGGCCCAACCTAACAGTATGGACCCATGCCCGGGCAGAAAAAATCCTGCTGGAACACACCGGCCGGGGTGTGCAGGCCACCGGCATCGCGCTGAAACACAACCGACGGCCGGTGCGCGTTTATGCCGAAAAAGAGGTTATTCTGGCCGGTGGCGCGCTGAATTCGCCGCAACTGCTGATGCTTTCCGGCATTGGCGATACCGATCAACTCAAGCCGCACGGCATCGAAGCGCAGATCCACCTGCCGGGCGTGGGGCAAAACCTGCAAGATCACCTGGACGTGTGTCTGGTGCAAGGCTGCACCCAGCCTGTCACCTACGATACTGTCAACGACCTGAAAGTCGGCTTGCAGTATTACCTGCTGGGCCACCAGGGGCCGGGCGCTTCCAACATTGCCGAGGCCGGCGGCTTCTGGCGCACCGAACTGGCCGAAGATGACCGCCCTGATGTTCAGTTTCATTTTGTCCCGGCCATTCTGGACGACCATGGCCGAAACCGCATACCCGGCTCCGGCTACACCCTGCATATGTGTTTTTTGCGCCCCCGCAGCCGCGGCCACCTGGCCCTGGCTTCAGCCAACCCCGACCAACCGGTGCGTATCTACGCCAATTACCTTTCCGATGCGTTTGATCTGAAGGTAATGAAAGCCGGCTTCCATCTGCAAAGGCAAATCTTTTCCGCCGGTGCCTTTGACGCCTTTCGCGGGGCTGAAATTTTTCCCGGCTCCACAGCCCAAAGCGATGCGGATATCGAGGCCTTTATCCGCCACAAAGCCGAAACCATCTACCACCCGGTGGGCACCTGTAAAATGGGCCCCATCGACAACGACCCCCAGGCGGTGGTGGACCACCAATTGCGCGTCTACGGCGTCAACGGCTTGCGCGTGGCCGACGCGTCCATCATGCCCACCCTGGTATCGGGCAACACCAACGCACCGGTTATCGCCATTGCCGACAAGCTGGCCGGTATGCTGGGCTGAAGCCGGAAAGCCCATTTAAGCAACCCCTTGGCATGCCCTGTCGTCAGCAAGGCATTGTGACGGACTCCCGACGGGGGATTATTCCTCACTGTGATTTTCACACTTCTTTAACACGCCGGTGGCGAACAGGAAATAGACTAAGCACCCAAGCCATTACGGAAAAACCCAATGCCCTGTTACAAACACTTTACCGGTCTTGTGTGCGGTTGCTGGCTGCTGTTCAGCACTGCATGGGCTGCCGCCCCCTTGCCCTCCACCATCCATGGCGGCGCACCGGTGATTTCACCCGGGGACGACTGGTCCCTGCCTGGCTGGGTGACACCAGTGAGCGACTATGTTTTTTATTCTGAAGACGCTGATGCGGCGTTTCATGTCAATAGCCATGTGATTGATGTGACCTGGCGGCAATTAAACCCTTACCCCGGTGTGTATACCCAAAGCCTTGCCGACAGCTGGAGCGAGGTAAACGGTGACGCCACATTTAGTTTCGACTCTTTTGCCAGCCAGCGCGCCCAACCCGGACACTACTGGTTGCGTATCTGGATGTCCGGCGAGCAGTGGGCGCCGGCCTGGGTGCTCAGTGATTGCAATATTCCCGCCGGACAACGCTGGCTGGACCACTCCGGTCAGGATCGCCATATTCCCCTGTGGAACCCCTGTATCTGGAACCACGCCAAAAACCTGTATCGCACGGTATTGCAGGACTGGGGCGTGCGCAGTGATCCGCGATTCGAACTGGCGTATGTGCCCGGCGGTTTTTATTACACGGAGTTTGATTTTGATGTCATGTGGGCCGCCTATCAGGATGGCGTCACCACCACAACCGACCTGCTTGCCTGGCTGGCCGATGTGCGCCAGTCACTGGCGGCCATTGCCGATGGCGAGAATACCGATCCTGATGACGACTTTCATAACAAGCTGGCGTATACCGGCGAGGACTATCCATTTGATTTTATCGGCTCGGGATTCGGCGCTTTCGAGCACCACGCCGCTGACGCCACCGCCATGGGCCTGGGCGTGCGTTCAGGCATTACCGAGCTATTCAATTTTCACCTGAACGAATCCCCGGCCTATGGTTCGCATATCGACACCGACGGCCATGTGCGTATCGATGAAAGCGCGCCTGTGCATGCCAATCATGCCATTATCGGTAATGAAAACGAATGCTATAACAGCTGTGGTTTTTCTACTGCCGATCCTTACTACGCGGTGGTTATGTCCAACCTCAAAGCCCTGCAACTGCGCACCAACTGCTTGTATGTGGCGCCTGCCGACAGCTATATGCCCCAGTATTCAGATCACTGGGACTGGGTGGAAAAAGAACTGGGACGCAACGCCGGTAACAGCCCGGACGCCTGGGTGGCCTTGCGCGAATATGAAGACCGCTTCTGGGTCAATGACTCACCGGAAAACACGGTCAACTGGAACGGCAAGCCCTGGCTGCATAATTTTGAACGCTGGCTGGAGCAGCGCGATATTGCCCCTGATGGCCAGTCTCGCCGTGGCAGCGATATACGCAGCAATGTACTGGACCCGGACAATGGCACAGCCTATGAGGGCCGCCGCAGCGACGTGGCCACCAGCCAGAACAGCCTGTATTTCTTTGTGCAGGACAATTTTGCCTTTGGGCCGGTCACTGACCTGCAACTCAAGGTAACCTACCTGGACACCAGCGCCGACTGGCAATTGCACTATCGCAACCACAATGGCCAGCTAATCAGTCACCCGGTGACCGGTGGCGCCACTGGCACCCGCAAAACCGCCACATTTACCTTGCTTGACCCCTTGCTGGACAATAGCCTGAACGGCGGCGCAGACTTTCAGCTTCTGACTACCGGCTCCAGTGATATGGAAATCCTGTTTGTGCGCCTGATATGGCAAACCAACCCGGTTATTTTTGTCCACGGCTTTGAAAACTGAGGCGGTATAAGCCATTCTGGCAGCCAGCGGTTTAAGGTCACGGTTCCATCGCCTGATATTCACTGGCTTTGACAACCGTATCATAAAGCCCCACATCTTCATCCTGATGGCGATTGACGCCGATGTATTCCAGACTGGCGTCTTCATAGCGCTTGAATTTATAGATGGCGTCGTTCATCAAGGCGCTGTTGAACACGTTCAGGCTCACCAACAATTCAAAATCTTTTACGTTCAGCCCAGTCACCTTCTTGAACAAACCCGGCTCCAGTTGCGTAATGACATCCTTGAGGCTGTGTTCGCGGTAATCGGTCAAATACATGAACACGGGTATGCGGGTGGCGAACTTGATCAGCTTTTCCTGAATCTGCTTGCGCTTGCTTTTGAACTCCTTTTCCTCCTCCGTCAGTTGTTTCTTTTCCTTGGCTGACATCTCCTCATCATGCTTCTCCTTGCGCGCCTTTTTGACCGCCTCGGATTTATTGATGATGGTTTCTATATCCTGATTGAGCGAGCGGAATCCCTCGATGCGCATCAAGGCCCTCATCGCTGCTTCATTGTTCATCAACCGTCGCAGGGTGTCGTTGTCCACATTGACCAGCAAGGCGCTCTCCCAACGCCTGGCCAGCAAAGTGGCGCTGGTACCACTCATGGCGATATCCAGCACGCCCTGCGCGTCCAGTTGTCTCATGGAGCTGCCGTCATAGGCCAGAACCGGCAGAAAGCTGATGAACTCCTCAACCTTATTCTCGGGGTTGGACTCATCCACATTCAAGCGGCAAGAATAATCAGCGATTTGACGCAAGGCGCGGTTGGGCGCAAAATCCAGCACATAGCACTCGCGCTTGATGATCTCCGTCTTATTGGGTGATTCACCATCCGGGTTCTGGATAGTCCACGGCGATTGGACGCGGAACGCCGCCTGAAAATAGGTTTCCGGGCTGGAGGAATTGCGCAGCATGAAGATCCCCGTCCAGGGGCGCACGGTAACACCAGTAGTCAGCTTGCCGCAAGAGAGCGTAATGGTCTTGCTGTGCAGTGGGTCTGGTTCCATCGCTTTTAACACTGGTGGCAAAGCATTTACTCCGATACCGGCACGACTTCCTGCAGCGACCACCACCTTGTAATCGTGATAAAAACGGTTTTGCCGCTGTGCCAACAAATTAGCCATGGCATGACAGGATGCCACCGTGGGCAGAAACCAGAATGTGTGGGTCAAGGCATGCAGCAGGCGCGCATCAGAATACGGCATGGGTGGCTTTTTCGCCCCCAGTTTCAGGTTGTCGGTGGTGGTGGGAGCAAATGCGCCCCGAATCAAATCCAGCCACTTCTGCACCTCATCTTCATACTTGAAACGCGCAAGAGAGCCTTCTCCCTCGGCCTTGAAAAAGGTGTTCAGATCAAACTCGTTGAACTCCCCCTGCAGTGCGATTTCGGTCAGCTCATCGGGCAGTTGATAAGTCATCAACACCATGCGCGGCAGAGCGGCATAGGGGTTTGGGCCATTTTTTTCGTCCCATTCGGCTTTGGCGCGCTGCTCATCGGTGTAGGTCCAGTTGAAAATCTGTTCCTCGATAAACTCTCCAGATGCGATCGCGCGAAACGGCGTGCCGGAAAGGTAAAGGTAATAATCGGTGGTGATCGGCATGATCTCTTCATCGAAAAGATCAATGCCTTCGCCTTCGCCGTATTTCGCCTCCTTGCCCCCTTCGGCCTCAAACAGCTCCTTGGCGTTATCCCGCCAGGCGCCGAAATGGTATTCATCGAGAATCACCGCGTCCCAGTGGGTGGTATGCACCCACTCGTTCTTGGTCTTGATGCCACCGGTGCTCTTGTTCCTGCCCAGATAATCCTGAAAGGAGCCAAAACAGACAATCGGCTTGCGTTTATCGGCGGCTTCATAAGTCAATTCGGTGGAGGGCGATATAAACTGCCAACCGGCAAAATCCACATGCGAGCGCAGATCCTCTTCCCAGGCGTTTTGCACCGCGGGTTTGAAAGTCAGCACCAGTACCTTTTTCCAGCCCATCTTTTTTGCCAGTTGGTAGGCCGCGAAAGTCTTGCCGAAGCGCATCTTGGCGTTCCACAAAAAATGTGGCGGCCGATCCGGCTGTTCCCCGCTCATCTGCTCAAAATAAGTCATGGTCTTTTCTACTGCCGCCTGCTGTTCCGGGCGCATGGAAAAATCCAGCGACCGATCATGCGCGACGGTTTTGCGTTCACGCACCGCAATTATCGCCGCCTTGACCTTGTCCAGCGTGCAGGCAAACCATTCCCCATCCACACGGGTCAGCCCCATGGATTCCAGCGCGCGATGCACCTCGTGATCGGTGAATGCCGTGCCGTCACTGCGCACCGCCGATTCCTCCAGCACAATTTCGTATTCCAAACCACTGGTTTGCAATTGCTCCTTGACACGCTGTTTGGCGTTGCGGGTGGTATAGCCCACTTTCAGCAAACCTTTGCGGTTTTCCGCACCGATAATGCGATAGGCATAAATAACCGGTTTGGCATCCGGGCGTTTGGGGAAAAAACCTTGTTTTGTGGGCTGCGTCATGGCTTGTCCTGCTGTTTGAATGTTGTTCCGGTGACTTGATTTCCTGCCATCGACAGTGTGGCCAACGACATTAGCATAAACATGGAAATTGACAAAACGTAATCCACTGGATTACACTCTTGCCCATGCAAACCATAGTCGAACTGCCGGAGTTCATAAGACGATCCGATAAATTGCTCACGCACACCGAGAAATCAAGCATTATCAATTACTTGGCTTTGCATCCTGCTTCCGGCGCTGTCATGCAAGGCACAGGAGGTATCCGGAAATTACGGTGGTCGGCACAGGGCAGGGGCAAAAGTGGCGGTGTTCGCGTCATCTATTATTACCACAACAAAACCGTGCCGCTGTTTTTACTGACCGTCTTTGGCAAAGGCGAAAAAGCCAACCTGACCAAACAGGAGCGCAACGACCTTGCCGCCATAACCACACTTATCGTCAAAAACTATACAGGTCACCAATCATGAGTAAAGCATTTGACAGCATTAAACAGGGCCTAAATGAAGCCCTAATTTTTTCAAAAGGCAAAAAAACCAAGGCCGTGGTGCATACCTTCGCACCTGTTGATGTCAAAAATATTCGCGCGCGGATGGGCATGTCACAAAACGAGTTCGCCTCAGCGTTTGGTATTAGTGTCAGTACGCTTCGGCACTGGGAACGTGGCGATCGCACCCCGCAGGGGCCTGCTTTGGTACTGCTTAATGTGGTTGCCAAAGAGCCCGAAGCCGTACTTAATGCCCTGCGTGATTAAGCGCCAGCCATTGATCCGGCATTGACCATTTCATACAGTGCGACACTACGCCTTGCCGTCGGCGGTGTTGTAGATGATGATATTGGATTGAGGGTAATTCATGGGTTTATTCTGTAGCGGCGATCTTAGAGTCGATGAACGCCCACTCTTCATCAGTAATGCCCCAACGCTTTCGCAATAGGTCATCCGTGTATTCACCCTCGTATGTTTCAAGATCAGGTATCAAGAAAAATCTTTCGCGGGTAATATTCTGGGACACCACTGATTGTAAAAGTAAAAATCGAACAATCTTTGTAAACAGGTAAGATTTGAATGCAACCACTTCAGCTTTTGTGTCAAAAGCAC
>Ga0256839_1000340_pt1 | contig 60303 bp, 41 predicted proteins | sample 354166metaG_FD_185968 | JGI IMG/M metagenome (GOLD analysis project Ga0256839, IMG submission 185968) | Hydrothermal vent microbial communities from Mid Atlantic Ridge, Atlantic Ocean - 354-166 | ecosystem: Environmental > Aquatic > Marine > Hydrothermal vents | place: Atlantic Ocean: Mid...
CTTGGTATTGGGAGTTTCCTGGAGGAACGCCTTCATCTTCGACGGATCAGAATCCGACAGTGGTGTACGATGCTCCGGGGTTGTATTCTGTGACGTTGGTAGTGAGCAATCCATCGGGTAGTGATACGCTTACGCAGGTGGATTACATAGTTGTAGATGAGGCTCCGGTGGCTTCGTATACGTATTCGGTTTCAGGTTTGACGGTGACGTTTACGAACACTTCGACGGGTGGTGGTGCTACGTATTTGTGGGATTTTGGCGATGGGACGACGAGTGCGCAGTTGGATCCGGTGCATACTTATGCGACGGATGGTTTTTACGATGTAGAGCTTACGGTGACGAATGAATGTGGGACTAGTACGGATGTACAGACGATAGCGGTGTTTTTGCCTCCTGAGGCAGGTTTTAGTTCGGATGTGACGGTGGGTTGTGTGCCGTTGACGGTGCAGTTTATGGATGCGTCTTCGAGCAATGTGACTTCTTGGTATTGGGAGTTTCCTGGAGGAACGCCTTCATCTTCGACGGATCAGAATCCGACAGTGGTGTACGATGCTCCGGGGTTGTATTCTGTGACGTTGGTAGTGAGCAATCCATCGGGTAGTGATACACTTGTACAGACAGGCTACGTAGAGGTAGGTACTAGTCCAACGGCTCAGTTTGTGGTGAGCCAGCATTTGGACACGGTGTGGTTGACGAACAACAGCGTGCTAGCCGATAGTTATCTGTGGGATTTTGGCGATGGGACGACGAGCACGGATGCGTCTGCACTGCACGTGTATGGATCAGATGGGACGTACGAAATATTGTTGATAGCGACGAATGATTGTGGCAGTGATACTATGGCGCAACAGGTGACGATAGTGACGCCTCCTGAGGCAGGTTTTAGTTCAGATGTGACGGTGGGTTGTGTGCCGTTGACGGTGCAGTTTATGGATGCGTCTTCGAGCAATGTGACGGAATGGCAGTGGGAGTTTGAAGGTGGGAACCCGAGCAGCAGTACGGATCCGAATCCTGTGGTAGAATACTTGGTTCCGGGTACGTATGGTGTGACGCTGACGGTGGGCAACTCAGCGGGTAGTGATGAGTTGTCGTACTCAAGTTACATAGAAGTGGGAGATGCGCCTACGGCGAACATTACGGGAGTTGTGATTAGTGGAATGACTGTTCAGTTTTCGAGCAATATAGAGGCTGCAGATAGTATTCTTTGGGATTTTGGTGATGGCACGACCAGTGCAGAAATGAATCCTACTCATACTTACACTGCTGATGGGGCTTATACTGTCCTATTACAGGTGTGGAATGCATGTGGGATGGCGGGTGCTGATACGTTAGTAGTCATTGCTACAGAAGCACCTGTGGCAGCCTTTAGTGCTGATCCACAAGAGGGATGTCCAGGAATGATTGTGCAGTTTGAGAATCTCTCTTCAGCGAATGCTTCGTGGTTTGAATGGTATTTTGAGGGTGGTACTCCTTCTATGAGTACGGATCCGAATCCTGTAGTTACTTATACAGCACCAGGGGCCTATGATGTAATGCTCGTGGCAGGAAATGCTTTGGGAGTAGATACCTTGATACAAGTTGATTGGATTGTAGTGTCCCAATTACCTGAAGCTGACTTCAGCTATACGGTCAATGACACCACAGCTACTGTGGCCTTTTCCAATCTTTCTACTGGCGCTGATACGTATTATTGGAATTTTGGTGATGGGGCTACTTCCACAGAACCATCACCCGTGCATCCATATGGTCAAATAGGTGCCTTCCAAGTAATGCTTGTAGCGACCAATACTTGCGGTAGTGATACCATGTACCAGGATGTGATGATAGAGGGTGTATTGCCTGTGGCAATGTTTACAGCAGATGTAACTGCAGGATGCCCACCCCTCGTGGTGCATTTCACCGACCAGTCGAGTGGCATGCCTCATAGCTGGAATTGGTCTTTCCCAGGAGGTACACCCTCATCGAGTACTGTTCCTAATCCTGTAGTGACGTATGACACGCCGGGCAGTTATGATGTGACGTTGGAAGTGGCGAATGTGGCTGGTAGCCATATGCTTGTGCAAACTCAATTTATTGTGGTTGAAGGTGTGCCACAGGCCAGTTTTGACTTTTCCATTGACAGCTTGACGGTTACATTTGACAACCTTTCTGTAGGCGGGGATACCTACATGTGGAGTTTTGGTGATGGCAGTATGAGTCAAGCAATGAACCCTGTACACACCTATTCTGAGCCTGGAGATTATGAAGTACAACTTATTGTATCAAACGATTGTGGTGCAGACACATTGGTGCAGCTCGTACAGTTTATGCTTACTAGCACCGAAGCACCGGCTTTTGTACGTGGATTTTCTATTTACCCAAATCCCAATGATGGCTTGTTTGTACTCGAATTCGGCACTGGGCAGTGGAACTTAGATGTGCAATTGTTTGATATGTGGGGTCGCAGTTTATATCGTCGGACTATTCACACGGGCATGGAGCAGCGTTATGAGGTACATGTAAGACATTTGCCTAAAGGTGTTTACCTATTGCGTCTGTCAGATGGGCAACAAGTGTGGTATGAGAAGGTAGTGCTCCAGTAAGTATAGTGATTAGTCATTAGGCTTTGAGCTTTTCGCTGTGATACCTCGTCGTCAAGGTTGCGATGAGGTATCGCTTTTTATATGTGGAATTGGTTTTTTGAAAAAATGCTAAATAGTTAAAAAGGTGTATCTTTGCGGCCTCATTTTGCAACCAAAGAAAACGGACTTTCATGATCATCGTAGATGTAAAAGATGGCGAGTCGATTGAGCGTGCGTTGAAAAAGTTTAAACGCAAGACTGACAAAGCAGGGGTGTTGCGCGAAGTGCGCCGGCGCAAGCACTACATCAAGCCTTCTGTAGCGCGTCGCAATGAGTATCTTAAAGCAGTGTATCGCCAAAAGAAGAGTTTGCAGTACAACTAATTTTTTGTACACTAAGTGAGTGTGTGATTGATTTACAGGCCACTGTCCGAGCGTGACAGGAGGCCTTTCTGTTTTGGTATGTGCATATCTTGAATTTAAATTGGACAGCCTGTAAATTGCCGTCTACTTAGTACACGTGAACTTTCTTTACTGCTTGGACAGTACAATAGATGTAAATTATTTACATGCGGCAAGTGGCTTTTCTCGATTATCTGAGGCACGAGCGAAGGTTCTCTCCCTTATCTGTGGTGGCTTACCAACGTGATTTGGGCCAGTTTTTTCGGTATTTGCGGGAAGCCTATGATCTTTTTGATCCTGCTCAAGTTAACGTGTCTATCGTGCGTTCCTGGTTGGTGCATTTGCTCCAGCAACAATACAGCCCTGATTCGGTACGCCGCAAGCTTGTCGTAGTGAAAGGCTATTTCCGTTTTTTGCGCACGCGCGGGCAAGTGCAGCACAATCCAGCTATAGGGCTATATCTTCCCAAGACTAAACGAAGAGCCCCCCATGTAGTAGATGTACAGCAGCTTCGATGCTTGTTAAGTACTGCTAATTGGACAGATGACTTCTCAGGGTGGCGCGACAGAGCTCTTTTGTGGCTGCTTTATGGTGCGGGTTTGCGCCGGGCTGAGCTGATTGCCTTGCGTGTGATGGATGTGGACTTTAACGAGCAATTATTGTGTGTGCGTGGAAAAGGCGACAAAACTCGCCTGCTACCCTTGTTGTCTGAGCTGAAATCGGTATTGGAGCGTTATATGGATGTGAGGCAGCACATGTGGGGTGCCTCTTGCGAAGCACTTTTGCTCACAGATAAAGGAAAACCTCTTTATCCCATGTGGGTATACCGAAAAGTGAAATATTACCTTGACCAAATCGACTCAGGTGCGCCACATAGTCCTCATGTGCTCCGACATAGCTTTGCCACTCATTTGGTTGAACGGGGGGCTGATATCAACGCTGTGAAAGAGCTCTTGGGACACACTTCTTTGGCAGCTACCCAGCGTTACTTACATCCTTCAATTGCCCATCTCCGCAGGATATATGTGCAAGCCCATCCGCGAGCCGCTCGTGCGGAAGACTGAGCGGAATAAGGAAACCGTACAAATGCACACACCTTCCTTAGTTTTTATCATAAAAACACACGAGACATGAGAGTACACACTGAAGCAGTTCAATTCAAGGCCGACGGTAAGCTTATCAATTTCATTGAAAAGAAGCTCTCGAAACTGGATACCTTCTATGATCGCATTATCGATGCAGATGTGATCTTGCGATTGGAAAACTCTGGGCAGATCAAAGATAAAATAGCAGAAGTACGTTTGCGCGTGCCAGGTGGTGTATTATTTGCACGCGAATCACAAAAGACGTTTGAAGCTTCTATAGATCAGCTCATCCCTGTGCTGCGCCGCCAGCTCATTCGTCATAAAGAGCGCATGAAGGGCCGTTCGCGTGGATAAGCGCACATGTATTTTGCATGTAACGAAATAACTCAGAAGGTGGGGTTGCAACTTTTTACGTGCAACCCTACTTTTTTTTTGTACATCCCCTTGTACGAAATTTGAATTGACGTATCTTTGTGCGCCTTTACAAAGGGGGGGAGGAAAATTTTGTGTTTGTGTCAAACAAGTTTATCTTTGCGAGCGCTTTTAAAGGCCCTTTGTAGAGGTAGGTTCATTACCAAGTAAGAAGCCAGTGTAGCTCAGTTGGCTAGAGCAGCTGATTTGTAATCAGCGGGTCGGGGGTTCGAGTCCCTCCACTGGCTCGAATGGTGCGAGCATGTGCTACCTATGTATCGGGTTTTGCGGTAGTTGTCTGTTGTCTTACAGGGGGTGCGCCGGAGTTGGAGAGCCGGGCCAGACTGTAAATCTGGTGTCTCTGACTGAGTAGGTTCGAATCCTACCACCCCCACCACTTGTTGAGTTGGGTGTGCTGTTGAGGTGCAGCTCGCGCCCAGCCCTTGTAAGCGGGCGTAGCTCAGTTGGTAGAGCATCAGCCTTCCAAGCTGAGGGTCGCGAGTTCGAGTCTCGTCGCCCGCTCTTTTTTTATATGCTAAGGTGTTTGAGCCTTGGTTGTATGTGACATGTTTGGCAAAAGCCAGCGTAGCTCAGGGGTAGAGCACTTCCATGGTAAGGAAGGGGTCGGGGGTTCAAATCCCCCCGCTGGCTCTGTACATACCAAAGCGATGTGTGGCCTAAGCAAGGCCCGAGCAGTATGAGTTGCACTTGTCCTTTTACCAAAGTAAGTTAAGTATTATTGTAGCTGTAATTGAATTGGAAATATTTATTTATCAGGCTTAAAATTTAACACCGATGGCTAAGGAAACCTTTGAGAGGACAAAACCTCACGTAAACATTGGTACGATAGGTCACGTGGACCACGGTAAGACGACACTTACGGCAGCCATTACTTATGTGCTTTCGGAAGAAGGTCTAGCACAAAAGAAAGATTACGATACAATTGACGCGGCGCCAGAAGAGAAAGAGCGCGGTATTACTATCAATACAGCTCACGTAGAATATGAGACGGCAAATCGCCACTATGCACACGTGGACTGTCCTGGTCACGCCGACTATGTGAAAAACATGATTACGGGTGCTGCACAGATGGACGGTGCCATCTTGGTGGTAGCTGCTACTGACGGCCCCATGCCTCAGACGCGTGAGCATATTCTGCTGGCTCGTCAGGTAGGTGTACCTAAGATCGTGGTGTTTATGAATAAGGTGGATCTGGTTGACGACGAAGAGATGCTCGAACTGGTTGATATGGAAATCCGTGAGCTACTTAACGAGTATGGTTTTGATGGCGACAATGCGACTATTGTTCGCGGCTCAGCTTTGAAGGCTTTGGAAGGTGATGAAGAGGCCAAGAAGGCTATCCGTGAGCTGATGGATGCTGTCGATAGAGAGATTCCCGAGCCTGTACGCGATATCGACAAGCCTTTCTTGATGCCTATTGAGGACGTGTTCTCGATCACGGGGCGTGGTACTGTGGCAACGGGCCGCATTGAGCGTGGCGTCATCAATGTAGGTGACGAAGTGGAGATCGTAGGTATGATGAAAGAAGGCGAGAAGCCGCTCAAGTCGGTAGTGACGGGTGTGGAGATGTTCCGCAAGATTCTCGACCGCGGTCAGGCCGGTGATAATGCAGGCTTGCTACTTCGTGGTATTGAAAAGAATCAGCTCAAGCGTGGTATGGTGATTTGCAAGCCTGGCTCGGTAACGCCTCACCGCAAGTTTAAAGCTGAGGTATATGTTTTGAGTAAAGAGGAAGGAGGTCGTCATACGCCCTTCTTTAATAACTATCGTCCACAGTTTTACTTCCGTACCACTGACGTCACAGGTAGTGTGAAGTTGCCCGAGGGTGTAGAAATGGTTATGCCCGGCGACAACGTGACTTTGGAAGTGGAACTGATCAATGCCGTAGCTTTGGAAAAAGGTTTGCGCTTCGCCATTCGCGAAGGCGGCCGCACAGTAGGTGCTGGTCAGGTTACTGAAATTCTGGATTAATCGACCTTACATTGCAGGTGGTTGCTTACTACATGCGTGAACTAATAGCATATGAAGTTGCGGAAATCGGGTCACTGCTGTTGTGGTCTGATTTCCGCACTTCATGCCAAGCCGGATCGTGAAGGCATTTCCTAAAGAGGAATATGTCTGTAATGCACTAAGGAAAAGGAAAAATGTTGTACTGGGATAGCCACAATTATATACGACTGCGATGTCAGCTGTATGAGGCTATCGCTACACGGGCATAGCTCAATTGGCAGAGCAGCGGTCTCCAAAACCGCAGGTTGGGGGTTCGAGTCCCTCTGCCCGTGCTAATAAATGGATCTATACGATCCCTTTTGCTAAAATCAGCCAGGTCTTGCAATAAACTACTGGTGAGTAAAAAGGCGGTAACGCAAAGGGCTTAGGCAGGTTTAGTCTGGATACAGGCCATTTTTGAAAAAAAGCTACATGGAAAGTATCAAACAGTATATCATCGAGAGTTACAACGAGCTGGTGACGAAGGTTACCTGGCCCAATTGGGAGCAATTGCAAAGCACCTCTGTGGTTGTAATCGTAGCTTCACTGATTTTGTCGTTGATCATTTTTTTGATGGACTTGGTGTCAAAAGGGGTGCTCGATGGCGTAATTTACAACCTAAATGCCTCTTGACTAGATAGGCGGTAAACCTCCTCCCAATGGCTGATAAAAAGTGGTATGCCTTGCGCGTTATTAGTGGCAAGGAACGCAAAATAAAGGAATACATCGACCTGGAAGTACAACGTGCTGGCTGGGGAGATGTGGTAACGCAGGTACTGGTACCCACCAAAAAGGTGTACAAGATCAAAAGTGGGAAGAAAGTGATCTCGGAGCGCAATATGCTTCCAGGGTATATTCTCGTACAGGCAGATCCGGATAAGTTTACCTCGGATATCGTACAAGCTATTGCTAATGTGCCCAACGTCATTCACTTTTTGGGTAGGAATGAGCCTATTCCCATGCGCGATGCTGAAGCCAATAGGCTGTTGGGCAAAGTAGATGAATCGCAAGCAGCTGATGAACAAATTCTGGAGCCCTTTATTGTAGGGGAAGCCGTGAAAATCACGGATGGACCGTTTAATGAGTTTATTGGCGAAGTGCAAGAAGTTAATGAGGAGAAAAAGCGCCTTAAGGTAGTAGTGAAAATTTTTGGCCGCCCCACAGAAGTAGAGCTCAATTTTATGCAAGTGGAAAAGCTTCAATAACAAAATGGTTTGAAGCCTGGGCTCATGTCCCCCTATGGGAATGCTTCCCTTGAGTCCTGGTAGGTCTGATTCAAAAAAGACATAGAAAGATGGCAAAGGAAATCGAAGGATACGTCAAGTTGCAAGTGCGTGGGGGGCAAGCGAACCCCTCTCCTCCAGTAGGTCCAGCCCTTGGTGCCAAGGGTTTGAACATCATGGAATTTTGCAAGCGCTTTAATGCCAAGACTCAGGACAAACAGGGACAATTGTTGCCGGTCGTGATCACCGTGTACAAGGATAAGTCTTTTGACTTTATCATCAAGACGCCGCCGGCAGCTGTACAACTTATGGAAGCGGCTAAGATCAAAAAAGGGTCGCCTGAGCCTAACCGTCAAAAAGTAGGTACTGTGACTTGGGATCAGGTGCGTGCTATTGCAGAAAACAAAATGCCTGACTTGAATTGCTCGACTGTGGAGTCCGCTATGAAGATGGTGGCAGGCACGGCCCGCTCAATGGGGATAGAAGTGGAGGGCACGCCCCCTTGGGAGGCCACTGAAAGTTGATCGTGACAGCAATCGATTGTTTACCCGTCGATAATAAGAAGTGTAGGGAGTTTGCCTAAAGGCAAACGTTATTTCACCTCAAATCAAGTACTATAATGGCAAGAGTATCCAAAAAGAGAAAAGCTGTAGAGGCCAAAGTAGATCGCAACAAGCTCTATACGCTTGAAGAGGCCATACAGTTAGTTAAAGAGGTCAATACGGCCAACTTTGACGCTTCGGTAGATCTGCACGTGCGTTTGGGTGTAGACCCCCGTAAAGCAGATCAGAACATTCGGGGCACTGTGGTATTACCTCATGGTACGGGCAAAACCAAGCGCGTGTTGGTATTGTGTTCGCCCGACAAAGAAGAAGAAGTCAAAGCTGCAGGTGCCGACTACGTGGGGCTAGATGAGTACATTCAGAAAATACAGGATGGCTGGTTGGACTTTGATGTGGTAGTCGCTACCCCTAATGTGATGGCCAAAGTGGGCCGCATCGCACGTATTTTGGGCCCTCGTGGCTTGATGCCTAGTCCCAAGACTGGCACCGTGACCATGAATGTGGCTGAGGCTGTTAAAGAAGTGAAAGGCGGAAAAATTGCCTTTCGGGTAGATAAATACGGGATTGTACACAGCTCTATTGGGCGCGTGTCGTTTCCGGTAGCCCATTTGGTGGAAAATGCCGAAGAGTTGCTCCATACGCTCATCAAGATGAAGCCGGCCAGTGCTAAGGGGACCTACTTGAGGTCTATCACTGTGGCCAGTACGATGAGCCCAGGTATCAAGGTTGATCCAAAGAGTATTCATTAATCATCTGTCACTTTGCGTGACATTCAACAATAGGAACAATGACCAGAGCAGAGAAAGCAGCAGTCATTGAGGAGCTCAAGGAGAAGTTCTCGAATTCTCCTTATTTCTATATCACAGATGCAGCTGGCCTGACAGTAGAGCAAACAAATAACTTGCGCAAGGCGCTCTATGAGCGGCAAATAGAGATGCGCGTAGTGAAAAACACGCTGGTGCGCAAGGCTTTAGAGGCTGCAAGCTCGGATTTGAACTATGAGCCTTTGTACGAACACCTGAAAGGGCCCACGGCTATTCTCTTTACGGAGGTAGCTAACGCGCCTGCACGGGTGATCAAGGAGTTTCGCAAATCGCACCCCAAGCCTGTGCTGAAAGTGGCTTATGTGGAGCAGGCTATTTATTCGGGTGATGAGGCCCTTGAGGCTTTGTCCGCACTCAAGTCCAAGGAAGAATTGGTGGGTGACATCATTATGTTGTTGCACTCGCCAATTAACAATGTAATGAGTGCTTTGCAGTCGGGTAGTCATACGATCTTGGGCTTGCTCAAATCCTTAGAAGAACGTGGTGCTGAATAAGCGTGTGTTGTGTGTTTTGTTTTGGCTTCCAAGCTTTTACGCACTATATAACTTTTGATTATTTAGTGTAAACTATTTTAAAACCATTTCGAAATGGCAGATTTGAAAGAATTGGCGGAACAACTGGTCAACCTGACGGTAAAGGAGGTGACCGAGTTGGCCGATATTCTCAAGGAGGAATACGGTCTAGAACCAGCTGCACCTGCAGTAGCTGTGGCCGCAGCTGGTGCAGCTGGCGGTGAAGGCGGTGGTGCTGCTGAGCAGACGGAGTTTGACGTAATACTTACTTCGGCAGGCAGTGCTAAGCTGGCAGTAGTAAAAGAAGTGAAAAACCTCTTAGGCCTTGGCTTGAAAGAAGCAAAAGCACTGGTAGATAGTGCACCTGCACCAGTAAAGGAGAAAGTCTCGAAAGATGAGGCGGAAAAGCTGAAAGCTGCGCTTGAAGCAGCTGGAGCTTCTGTAGAAGTTAAATAAAATTAGACTTTTTATCCTTTACACTGCGCTTTTTTTAAAACTTCCATGCCTAAAGTTAAAGGCTGTAACATTTTTGTAACAATAGGGCTTAACCGGGAGTATAAACTTCTGGTTAGGCCTGTTGTTGCTTAATTCATAACTGTAGTCGCTCATGACCACCAATGGCTCTGTAATGAAAGCCAGCGAACGGATCAACTTTGGCAAGATCAAACTGCCAGGTGAGTATCCGGATTTGCTGGAGATTCAGCTCAAATCCTTCAAAGAGTTTTTCCAGCTGGAGACCACACCCGACAGGCGCAAGAGTGAAGGGCTGTACAAGGTCTTTCAAGAAAACTTTCCCATTTCGGATGCGCGCAACATCTATGTGCTGGAGTTCATCGATTATTTTATTGATCCGCCGCGCTATACCATAGAAGAATGTATGGAGCGGGGTCTGACCTATAGTGTGCCTCTTAAGGCCAAGCTCAAGCTTTCGTGCAACGATCCTGAGCACGTAGATTTCGAGACGATTGTCCAAGACGTGTTTTTAGGCAATATTCCCTATATGACGCCCAAGGGTACCTTTATTATCAATGGTGCGGAGCGCGTGGTGGTCTCTCAGTTGCACCGTAGCCCTGGCGTGTTTTTCGGGCAATCGTTTCATCCCAATGGCACTAAGCTTTACTCTGCTCGTGTGATTCCCTTTAAGGGGGCATGGATGGAGTTTGCTACCGACATCAACAATGTGATGTTCGCCTATATTGACCGGAAGAAGAAGTTTCCGGTGACGACGCTGTTGCGTGCCATTGGTTATGATTCGGATAAAGCTATTCTCGAGCTTTTTGGTCTTTCGGAAGAGATCCCCGCTACTCGAGAGGAGCTCCAAAAAGCCATTGGGAGGAAGCTTGCCGCTCGGGTGTTGCGCAGTTGGGTGGAAGATTTTGTAGATGAAGATACTGGTGAGGTAGTCAGTGTCGAGCGCAACGAGATCATTCTGGAGGGAGATGTCGTACTCGATGAAGAAAACATCGAATTGATTCTCGAGACAGGCGTCGATACGGTGATTTTGCAGTGCGAGGATGTTGCCGAAGACTATTCAGTGATTTACAATACGCTGCAAAAAGATCCGGCCAGCTCCGAGATGGAAGCTGTCAACTATATCTACAAGCAGTTGCGCGGTGCGGAGCCACCCGACGACGAGACAGCAAGAGGGATCATCGACAAATTGTTCTTTTCTGACAAGCGTTATAACCTGGGGGAAGTAGGGCGCTACAAGATCAATCGCAAGCTGGGGTTAGATACACCCATGGATGTATTGGTGTTGACTAAAGAAGACATTATTTCGATAGTCAAATATTTGGTGCGCCTGTCGAATCAAAATGCTGAAATCGACGACATCGATCACTTGAGCAATCGGCGTATTCGTACGGTGGGTGAGCAGCTATATGCCCAGTTTGGTGTAGGCTTGGCGCGTATGGCACGCACCATTCGCGAAAAGATGAATGTGCGTGACAATGAGGTGTTCACACCTGTAGATCTGATCAATGCACGCACGCTTTCGTCGGTAATCAACTCTTTTTTTGGTACTAGTCAGTTGTCGCAATTTCTCGATCAAACCAATCCCCTGTCGGAGATTACGCATAAGCGCCGCATTTCGGCATTAGGGCCAGGTGGTCTGACGCGCGAACGTGCGGGCTTTGAGGTACGCGACGTACATTACTCACACTATGGTCGTCTTTGTACGATTGAGACACCTGAGGGCCCCAATATTGGTTTGATTTCTACCCTTTGCGTTCACGCAAAGGTCAACAAGATGGGCTTTTTGGAAACGCCCTATCGTCGGGTGGTTAATGGCAAAGTGGACTTAGAGAATCCGCCTCAGCTGTTGTCTGCAGAGGAGGAGGATGATAAGCGCATTGCGCAGGCCAACGCGCCTATAGATGATGAGGGCAACTTCTTGGCCGAGCGTATCAAGGCGCGCGAGCACGGCGATTTCCCTGTGCTGACGCCCGACCAGCTCGATTACATGGACGTAGCGCCTAACCAGATTGTGGGCGTATCGGCTTCGCTTATCCCATTTCTCGAACACGACGATGCGAACCGCGCGTTGATGGGGTCGAACATGCAACGCCAGGCTGTACCGCTTTTGCGCCCCAGCGCGCCTATAGTAGGTACTGGTTTGGAAGCCAAGGTTGCACAAGACAGCCGCATGCTGCTCAATGCTGAAGGTGATGGGGTAGTGGAGTATGTAGATGCCGACGAGATTGTGATTCGCTATGATCGCGATGAGGAAGAACAGCTGGTTTCTTTTGAAGATAGCCGTAAGACGTACAAACTGACTAAGTTTCTGCGCACTAACCAAGGTACCTGCATCAACCTCAAGCCGGTGGTGCGCAAAGGCGATCGCGTAAAGAAAGGGCAGATCTTGTGTGATGGCTATGCGACGGATCAAGGTGAACTGGCCTTGGGTCAAAACCTCAAGGTGGTCTTTATGCCATGGAAGGGTTACAACTTCGAGGATGCCATTGTGATTTCGGAGCGCATTGTGCGCGAAGATGTATTTACCTCAATTCACATCGAAAGTTTTGAACTGGATGTACGTGACACCAAACTAGGCGAAGAAGAACTGACCAATGACATCCCCAATGTCAGTGAGGAGGCTACGCGCGATTTGGACGAGAATGGCATTATCCGTGTAGGTGCATGGGTGAAAGAAGGCGACATTCTCATTGGCAAGATCACGCCTAAGGGCGAGAGTGACCCTACGCCAGAAGAGAAGTTGTTGCGTGCCATTTTCGGCGATAAAGCTGGCGATGTAAAAGATGCTTCCTTGAAGGTGCCACCTTCTATTGAAGGTGTGGTCATTGGCAAGCAGTTGTTTGCACGTGCTAAGAAAGACAACATTCAAAAGGAGCAGGAAAAGCTCAAGCTCCAAAAGCTCGATGAGCAACATGCTATTACACTCAATGAGTTGCAGACGGTATTAGTCGATAAGTTGTTGGTGTTGCTCAAAGACAAGGTTTCGCAAGGAGTGCGCAGTATTTATCACGAGGAAGTGGTGCCCAAAGGCAAGAAGTTTACGCAAGATGTATTGCGCAAGATCAACTACAAGACTGTAGAATACAGTGGTTGGACGGATGATGAAAAGACCAATGAACTCATTGCTCGCATGCTACACAACTATCGCATCAAGGTCAATGAGGAAATTGGCAAATACAAGCGAGAGAAGTTTAACATCAGTGTAGGTGACGAACTGCCAGCTGGTGTGTTGAAACTGGCTAAGGTATACTTGGCCAAGAAGCGCAAGCTCAAAGTAGGTGATAAACTAGCGGGCCGCCACGGCAACAAGGGGATTGTTTCGCGTATTGTTCGTGTGGAGGACATGCCTTTTCTCGAAGATGGCACCCCAGTAGATATCGTGCTCAATCCGTTGGGGGTACCTTCGCGTATGAACATTGGTCAGATCTTTGAAACCGTGTTGGGCTGGGCTGGCGAGAAGTTGGGTGTAAAGTTTGCCACGCCTATTTTTGATGGGGCCAGCCTCGATGAGATAGAGCAGTATATCCAAAAAGCGCAATTGCCTTCATTGGGCCAGACGTACCTATACGATGGCGAGACGGGCGATCGATTCGATAATCCTGCTACGGTAGGTGTGATCTATATGCTGAAGTTATCGCATATGGTGGATGACAAAATGCACGCTCGCTCTATTGGTCCATATTCACTTATTACCCAACAGCCCTTGGGTGGTAAAGCACAGTTTGGTGGTCAGCGCTTTGGCGAGATGGAGGTATGGGCACTCGAAGCCTTTGGCGCAGCCAATCTTTTGCGCGAGTTGCTCACCCTCAAGTCAGATGATATTGTGGGGCGTGCGAAGGCATATGAGGCCATCGTCAAGGGCGATGTCTTGCCCGAGCCCAATATCCCTGAGTCGTTTAACGTATTGGTACACGAGTTACGTGGTTTGGCACTCGACGTCAAATTTGAATGATATCCAGCACCAGGTATGGCAGGGTAACATTTGGCAAAAGCCCAATCAGCTCTGCTGCTTCTTTGTTTGAATAATTATCACCCATAGTCAAAAGCTATCATATGCCTTATAAAAAGAAGTCGACTGTACCCAGCCCCGACTTTGAAAGCATCACCATCATGCTCACCTCTCCAGATGATATTCTGGAGCGGTCTTATGGTGAGGTGCTCAAGCCAGAAACGATTAATTATCGGTCTTACAAGCCCGAGCGCGATGGTTTGTTTTGCGAACGCATCTTTGGTCCGGTAAAGGACTACGAGTGCTATTGCGGCAAGTACAAGCGCATCCGCTATCGGGGCATTGTATGTGATCGCTGTGGGGTAGAGGTCACTGAGAAAAAGGTGCGCCGCGAGCGCATGGGACACATCAAGTTGGTGGTGCCAGTAGTGCATATTTGGTTTTTCCGCTCTTTGCCCAACAAGATCGGGTACTTGCTTGGACTTTCGTCCAAAAAACTGGATTCGATCATTTACTACGAACGTTATGTGGTGATTCAGCCGGGCGTAAAAGAGGGTGAAGTAGAGCAGATGCAGCTGCTCACAGAGGAGGAGTATCTGGATATTCTCGAAACTTTGCCGCCTGAAAACCAACAACTCGACGACAGTGATCCTCAGAAGTTTATCGCTAAGATGGGGGCTGAGGCTGTGCGTGATTTGCTCATGCGTTTGGATTTGGATCAGCTGTCGTATGATTTGCGTCATCAGGCTGCTAATGAGACGAGTCAGCAGCGCAAATCAGAGGCACTCAAGCGATTGCGCGTCGTAGAGGCATTTCGCGATGCCAACAAACGTGTTGAGAACCGGCCCGAATGGGCGATCATTCAGTATTTGCCGGTGGTGCCGCCCGAACTGCGGCCGCTGGTACCACTCGATGGGGGGCGTTTTGCCAGCTCGGATCTCAACGATTTGTATCGGCGCGTCATTATCCGCAACAACCGCCTCAAGCGCCTGCTCGAGATCAAGGCACCGGAAGTCATTTTGCGCAATGAAAAGCGCATGCTTCAAGAGGCTGTAGATAGCTTGTTCGACAACTCGCGCAAATCCAATGCTGTGAAGGCGGAGGGTGGGCGTCCGCTCAAGTCGCTTAGTGATATTCTCAAGGGAAAACAAGGGCGTTTTCGTCAAAACTTGCTCGGTAAGCGCGTCGATTATTCGGGGCGTTCGGTTATCGTAGTTGGCCCATCGCTGAAGCTGCACGAGTGTGGCTTGCCCAAGGCCATGGCAGCCGAATTGTTCAAGCCTTTTATCATTCGCAAGCTCATCGAGCGAGGCATTGTCAAGACGGTCAAGTCGGCTAAAAAGCTAGTAGATCGCAAGGAGCCCGTAATTTGGGATATACTCGAGAATGTACTGAAAGGGCATCCTGTATTGCTCAACCGTGCGCCCACGTTGCACCGCTTGTCCATTCAAGCTTTCCAGCCAGTGTTGGTAGAGGGTAAGGCCATTCAGTTGCATCCGTTGGTATGTGGGGCGTTTAATGCCGACTTTGACGGCGACCAGATGGCTGTACACGTGCCCTTAAGTCAGGCCTCAATTCTGGAGGCACAAGTATTGATGTTGTCGAGTCACAACATGCTCAACCCACAAGATGGTTCGCCTATTACGGTGCCTTCTCAAGATATGGTCTTGGGGTTGTACTACATTACGAAGGAGCGCAAAAGCACGCCTGAGCATCCAGTAAAGGGCGAGGGGCGCCGTTTCTACTCTCCAGAGGAGGTGCGCATAGCCTATAACGAAGGCGAAGTGGATTTACACGCTGGTATTGAGGTGCGCATTGTGGAAAAAGACGAGCAAGGTGGTGAACGGTACAAGCGCATCAAGACCACGGTAGGGCGTGTACTGTTCAATGAAGTAGTACCGGAGGGTGTGCCTTTTGTCAATGAGTTGTTGACCAAGAAAGCCCTAAAGACGATCATATCCAGAGTGATTAATCATACCGACATGGCTACGGCGGCTGAGTTTCTGGATAACATCAAGGAGATGGGCTTTACCTGGGCGTTCAAAGGGGGGTTATCGTTTAATTTGGGCGACTTGATCACTCCCAAGAATAAAGCGCGTTTGTTGAAGGAAGCCCAAGAAGAGGTAAACGAAATTTGGGAGAACTTCAACATGGGCTTGATCACGCCTAAAGAGCGCTACAATAAGGTGGTCGATGTGTGGACTATAGCCGACAACAAAGTATCTAAGGAGCTCATGGCGGAATTGGCCAGCCATAAGCAGGGCTTTAATTCGGTGTACATGATGCTCGATTCGGGTGCTCGTGGGTCGCGTCAGCAGATCAAGCAATTATGTGGCATGCGTGGTCTAATGGCTAAACCACGTAAGTCTGGTGATACGGGTGAGGCGATTATTGAAAGCCCCATTCTATCAAACTTTGTGGATGGTCTGTCTGTACTTGAGTATTTCCTCTCTACACACGGTGCTCGTAAAGGTTTGGCTGACACGGCATTGAAAACGGCTGATGCAGGTTACTTGACACGACGCCTGGTCGATGTGGCTCAAGATGTAGTCATTAGAGAAGAAGATTGTGAGACACTGCGTGGCATTTATACTACTGCCCTGATAGGGGAAGATAAAGTAAAAGAGACATTGGCCCAACGCATTGCAGGGCGTTATACACTTAGAGAAGTTGTAGATCCCAAGACGGGCGAGGTGCTGCTACCTGCTGATTCCTACATCAGTGAGGAAATGGCACGCAAGATTGAAGAGGCAGAAATTGAAGGCGTCATGATTCGCACGGTGCTTACTTGTGAAACCAAGCAAGGTGTATGTGCCAAGTGTTATGGGAAGAACTTGGCTACGGGGCGCATGGCTGAGATTGGCGATGCTGTAGGTATTATTGCTGCGCAATCGATTGGCGAGCCTGGTACTCAGCTCACCCTGCGTACTTTTCACGTAGGTGGGGTTGCTTCGGTGGAAAAAGCCAAAGACAACATCATGACGCATCATGCCGGCATTGTGGAGTTGTTTGAAGTCAGTGGTATTCCCAAGGTCGACGAGCAAGGGAGAGAGGTGCTCATAGTGCTTTCGCGTACAGGTGAGCTCCGCGTGTGGAACAAGGATAAAACTAAAGTTCTGCTGACGCATCACGTACCTTATGGTTCTTTCCTATACGTGAAAGACGGTCAGCATGTGTCTGAGCTTGAGGTGTTGTGTTCTTGGGATCCATTCAACAAGACGATCGTCTCTGAAGTAGATGGCATAGTGCGTTATGAGAATGTGGAAGAGGGCGTGACTTTCCGCATTGAAAAAGACGAACAGACGGGATATGAGGAGAAAGTCGTGATTGAGGCTAAGCGGCGTAAGAAGAAGATTCCGTCTTTGATTATCACCTCAAAAGATGGCGAAGAACTCAAGCGGTATACGTTGCCAGTAGGCGCTTATATCTCGGTCAATGATGGACAGGAAGTACATGCAGGTGATGTGTTGGTGAAGATTCCGCGCAGCTTGGGCAAGATTCAGGATATTACAGGTGGTCTGCCGCGTGTGACTGAACTGTTTGAAGCGCGCAACCCTTCGAATCCTGCCATAGTGAGCGAGATCGATGGGATTGTGAGCTTTGGGCGCATCAAGCGGGGTAATCAAGAGGTATTGGTCGAAGCTAAGGACGGCCAGGTGCGCAAGTACCTCATCTCGTTGTCTAAGCACATCTTGGTGCAAGAAGGCGACTATGTGCATGCCGGTACGCCCTTATCAGAAGGTGCTATTGCCCCACGCGATATTTTGGCGATTAAAGGACCCACCGCCGTACAGCAATATTTGGTTAACGGTGTCCAAGAGGTGTATCGTAACCAAGGTATCGTGATCAACAACAAGCACATGGAGGTGATTGTGCGCCAGATGATGCGCCGTGTGGAAATTATCGACCCGGGCGATACGCGTTTCTTAGAGGGTGAAGCAGTAGAGCGCTACAAGTTTTTCGAAGAAAACGACTGGATCTTTGACAAGAAGGTCATTACAGATGCGGGCGATAGCAATAAGCTCAAGCCAGGTCAAATTGTGACTTTGCGGCAAATCCGCGAAGAGAACTCGTACTTGAAGCGCAACGATCTTAAACCCGTACAGTATCGCGATGCGGTACCTGCTACTTCGCGTCCGTTGCTGGAAGGGATTACGCGTTCGTCGTTGGGTACGGAAAGTTGGATTTCTGCGGCATCCTTCCAGGAGACGACCAAGGTATTGTCGATGGCGGCTATTTCAGCTAAGCGAGATGAATTGCGCGGCCTGAAAGAGAACGTCATTGTGGGCAAGAAGATTCCTGCCGGCACGGGCTTGCGTCAATTTGAGAACCTACTGGTGATGACTAAGGAGGAGCACGAGCGCGAAATGGAACGCCGTGCGATAATGGAAGAAATGGATATGGACTATGAAGAACCTGCTGAGTAACTAATTGATTACAATCGGTACGAGCTAAAGTACGTATGGCTTAAAGACCTGACAGCAAAACCGCTGTCAGGTCTTTTTGTAAAGCTACCTTTTCACTGTTTTGTTGGAAAAAATTATCATCTTAAACCCCAATAGGTTCACATGTGAGCAAATAATGGATTCGATTCATTGGCCGCCTGTGGTATTCATTACAGGAGCAGCACACGGCATAGGTGCTGCTACGGCGCGCCTTTTTGCCGAAAGGCGATGGAAGGTAGTGCTTTTCGATCGGGATGGTGAGGCGCTTGATGAGCTGGCTCAATCGTTGGGAAATGCTTGTCTATTGGCTCATCGGGGCGATGTGACTCGGCCGGACGACCTTGCTGCAGCTTTTTCGGATGTGGCCTTGAAAAATGGAGGGCGGCTCAACGTATTGGTGAACAATGCGGGCATTATTCAGGTAGGGGACTTTGGCGCCCAACCATTAGAGGCCTATCAGCAGGTAGTCGCCGTCAACCTCATGGGGGTGATCCATACCACTTGGCATGCCTTGCCCTTGCTGAAGCAAACGCCGGGCAGTGCGATTGTCAATATCTCATCAGCTTCAGCTATTTTTGGCAATCCGGAACTTTCGGTATATGCTGCGACAAAAGCTGCTGTGAAGAGCTTGACGGAGGGTTGGGCAATAGCGTTGGAACCATGTGCTATTCGAGTGGCTGATGTGTTGCCCATTTACGTGCGCACGCGTATGGTTAGCGATCATTTAGAGGAATTTGCTCGTCTGTCTGAGCGCGATGTTCGGCTGGCCCCGGATGAAGTAGCCGAGTATGTATGGCGGGCTGCACATGGCAAGCGTTTGCATTGGTATGTAGGTGCAGATACCAAACTTTTTGCTTTGCTTGCTAGACTGTTGCCAGCCCGGTGGGGCAAATATTTGGTCAAGCGCGTGATTGGATATAATGCGCATTGCCGCTCTCAATCATAAAGGTCAAAGTCAAGGATTAATGCGGATGTGTTGGCGTAGTAACTGTTGTTGGAGGGAAAAGAGCTCTTGGCTGAGCCCTACTTTGTAAATGTGTGGGTATTCGAAGCGCTTGTGCTCGTCGGGGAGCTCTGCAAGCCGTTGGCGTGCGTAAGCTGCTGCTTCGGTAGGGCTTGGCAAGGGGTCGAGAGGTTTACCGTTTTTCATGACGCAATGGAGTAGTGGTTCATATGGGAGGCCTGTTACGGTGCTTTGTTTTTCGGGTTCATGTGGATGGATGATGCGTTGGGTAGGGGCTTGACCTTCTAGCCAGATGCCATCGCCAAAAAATTTGTCCTGCCCATTTCGATATCGCACGACGAACTTTCGGCCAGGGAAAGTGAGCTTTTTTCGGTTTTCAGAGATTTTGAGTCGTGGCGTGCCATTGTATTCACTCAGCTTATATACGCCGTCCAGGGCAGGCGATTCGTATCCTGTGACTAGTCGCGTTCCGATGCCAAAGCCGTCTATAGGGGCTTGTTGTTCGCGCAAGGAGCGAATGACGTATTCGTCAATTTGATTGGATGCAATGATTTTGACGTAGGTGAGGCCTGCTTGGTCGAGCATGTAGCGCACTTTTTTGCTGAGCCAGGCAAGGTCTCCACTGTCGAGGCGCACGCCATAGAGCTGATGTCCTTTTTGTTCCAGTTCTTTGGCTACGGTGATGGCATTGGGCAGGCCACTGCGCAAGGTGTCGTAGGTGTCTACGAGTAAGATGCATCGGTCGGGATATAGCTGTGCAAATTGGCGAAAAGCTGTAAGCTCGTTCTCATAACTTTGGACCCACGCATGAGCCATAGTGCCCGTAACGGGTATGCCGTAGTGGAGGCCCGCCAGGGTGTTGGAAGTATGGTTGGCACCACCTACTATGGCAGCACGCGTGGCTTGCATGCCGCCATATCCTTGGGCTCTACGCAACCCAAATTCGGCAATAATACGTGTGCCCGCCACTAGCCGCATGCGCGCTGCTTTGGTGGCAATAAGTGATTCGAAGTTAAGTAGGTTGAGTAGTAGTGTTTCTATAAGTTGCGTTTCGATAATAGTTCCTTCTACGCGTACGATGGGCTCGTAGGGAAAGACTATTTCGCCTTCGCGGGCTGCCCATATGTGGCCCCGAAATTGGAAGTTACGCAAGTATTCTAAGAATTCGGATTTAAAGCCTTGGGTTTTCAAGTATTCTAAGGCTTGGGGCGAATAGGCGAAATCTTGGATTGCCTCGAGCAAGTCGGCTAGTCCTGCGAATACGACAAAACCGCCCTCGTAAGGGTTTTTCCGAAAAAAGTAGTCGAATACAGCTGGGGTGTGGTGTCGGCCAGCGAAGAAATGCCCTTGGGCCATGGTGAGCTCGTACAAGTCGGTGTACAGGCCAGTATAGGGATTAAGAAGGTTCATAGTCAATGCTTTGGAGTGATCTTACCTTTGTTTTTCAAAAAACTTTTCGCCTTTGCGAGCCATACGTCGTAGCAAGGGGCTACATCGGTATCGGTCTTCTCGGTATTCTTCATACAGTTGGTCCATGGTCTTTACGCAGGTTTGAATGCCCAATTCGTCAGACCAAGCCAATAGTCCTTTCGGGTAATTGACGCCTGTAGTCATAGCTAGGTCAATGTCTTGCGCTGATGCTACGCCCCAGAACAGTGCATCAGCTGCCTCGTTGATGAGCATAGTACGTATGCGCTGCAAGATGCACTTGCCGAGTTGTTCGTCTCGTTTGGGCTGGGGGGCAGGCGCATTGTCGTCGTAGTGGTAGTAGCCCCGTCCTGTTTTGCGCCCTAGCCAGCCAGCCTCTACAAACCGCTTCTGAGTGAAGGAAGGTTTGTAGCGAGGCTCATGAAAAAAGGCACGCCATGTAGACTCAGTTACTGCATAATTGACATCATTACCGATAAAGTCCATCAAGGTGAAAGGACCCATGCGGAATCCCCCCAGGGCAGTCATGGCCCAATCGATAGTGGCTATATCGGCAATGCCCTCTTCGTAGATGCGTAGAGCTTCGCTGTAAAATGGGCGCGCTACTCGATTGACGATAAATCCAGGTGTGTCTTTTGTTACGACAACTATTTTGCCCCAGTTGTGGAGCATAGCTACGCATTGGTCCCGTATCGAGGCGTCTGTTTGTAGGGCAGGAGCTATTTCTACTAGCTTCATCAGTGGAGCGGGGTTGAAAAAGTGAATACCTATGACGCGTTGGGGTATTTGACATGCGGCGGCAATAGAGGTCACTGATAGGGAAGAAGTGTTGGTAGCTAATATGGTAGTACTGTTTACCAGTGCTTCGAGTTGCTGAAAGACGGCCTTTTTAACTTCTAAGTTTTCTATTATAGCTTCGATGATTAGTTGGCAATCAGACAAGCTATTGAATGTATCAGCCCAATAAATCCGGTTCAATATAGCCGTAGCTTGTTGGTGAGTCATCCGACCTTTTTCTGCTTGTCTGTGTAGTATGCGTTCGACAAAGTTGTGCGCTTGCTGAAGAGCTTGTGGATCCTTGTCGTATACTACTACTTGGTGTCCAGCTGTAGCGGCTACTTGAGCGATGCCACGTCCCATCGTACCACTACCAACTACTCCTATTTTTAAATTTTCCATATGTGTTTGTTTTTAGGTTTACAGAGGGGAGATAGGTGTGATTTTTGTCTTTAATGTCTTTATTCTTGGCTTTTTGGGGAGTGAAAACTTGATTTTTGCTATTTTGTAATTTTTTCACATATTAAATTTAAATTTTATAATTTTACGTTTATTCGAAATGTTATACCGTTTTATACGGTGTATTTAGAATTTTTTTTATTTAAACTCTTTTGGATGTTGTATTTTATTTTGATTCTGTTTCCCTGCTTGCTGGAAAAAATGGAGTACTTCGTTCTACCTTTGCTCTTGCAATTATCTGTATAACCTCGCAAAACTCAATCTTTTTTGCCATGAGTAAGAATTATCGCAGGTACGACACGCTAGCGGCTGCACGTTTTACTTCGGAAGAGTTGGGTAGTAGCAGCAATGGTCAGGCGGCTCCGATCAATGTATTAAAGATTTTTGGGGAGAACACGCTACACATAGAAACGCTTAGAACGCGTTTGCCCAAATCAGCTTGGAAGGAATTCCAAAAGGTGTTGGAGAAAGGCGAACCATTGCCCCAGCACGTGGCTGATGCCATAGCACTAATCATGAAAGATTGGGCTACCGATAAAGGAGCTACGCATTTTACTCATTGGTTCCAGCCGCTAACGGGGTCCACTGCAGAGAAACACGATAGCTTTATTACACCTAACCAAGGGGGCGGGGCTGTAGCCGAGTTTTCGGGTAAGGACCTCATCCAAGGCGAGCCCGATGCTTCGAGCTTTCCCAGTGGGGGGCTTAGGGCCACTTTTGAAGCCCGCGGCTATACGGCTTGGGATCCCACTTCGCCGGCTTTTATTGTGGAAAACCCCAATGGCAAGGTATTGTGCATTCCTACAGCTTTTGCCTCATGGACGGGGGAGGCACTCGATTTAAAGACCCCACTGTTGCGCTCGATTGATGCGGTAGAGCAGGCGGCATTGCGTGCTGTGCGTTTATGTGGTGAGAAAGGCGTAAAACGCGTATTTGTTACAGCTGGCTTTGAACAAGAGTACTTTCTGATCGATCAAGAATTCTATTTCCGTCGGCCCGATCTGGTTGCTTCCAATCGTACGCTCTTTGGTACCAAGCCACCAAAAGGACAAGAGATGGAAGATCATTACTTCGGATCCATTCCAGATCGGGTGTTGGCGTGTATGATGGAGGTGGAGCGCGAGCTATATCGCCTAGGTGTGCCAGTCAAAACGCGCCACAACGAAGTGGCTCCAGGGCAATACGAGATTGCCCCCTTGTACGAAACGGCCAATGTAGCTGCCGATCATCAGCAGCTAACCATGTCGATTTTGCAGCGCACGGCCCGCAAATATGGGATGGTATGTTTGTTGCACGAGAAGCCATTTGATGGTGTGAATGGCTCGGGCAAACACACCAATTGGTCGCTAGCTACGGACACGGGCGTCAATTTATTTGATCCAGGCAATACGCCACATAAAAACCGTCTGTTTCTCTACTTCTGTGCTGCAGTAATTCGTGCTGTGTACAAGCACCAGGATTTGGTGCGTATTTCCATACAAGGTGCGGGCAACGATCATCGGTTGGGGGCTAATGAAGCGCCGCCGGCAATCATGTCGATCTTTTTAGGCGATCAGCTCGACGATGTGTTTCAGCAATTAATGAGAGGGCAGCCCGAGTCGAGTAAGCCTACGGGACTATTGGGGCTGGGAACGCGCCAGCTACCGCCCATTGCGAAACATGCTGGCGACCGGAATCGTACCTCGCCTTTTGCCTTTACGGGCAACAAATTCGAGTTTCGTGCAGTAGGTGCTTCCCAGTCGGTATCATTTCCTCTTACAGTGCTCAACACCATTTTGGCCGATGCACTCAACGAGATGAACGACATGCTCGAGAAAGAAATGAACAGTGGTCACAACCTGCGCTCGGCCATGATTCATGTGTTGCGCCAGGTATTGGCAGAAAGCTACAAAGTGGTATTTAATGGCGATGGCTACAGCGAAGAGTGGAAAGAGGAGGCAGCGCGTCGTGGCTTGCTCAACTTGCCTAGCACGCTTGATGCATTGCGCGTCATGCCCTCAGAAAAGAATAAGCGGCTTTTCGAAAGCCTCAAAGTGCTCAATGAGCGCGAGTTCGAAGCCCGATATGAAATCTTTCTCGAACAGTATTTCAAAACGCTCAATATTGAGGCCAATAGCGTGCAGCAAATCGGCAATACGATGATTTTGCCTGCTGCAGTGCGTTACATCAATGAGCTGGCTGCAGCCGTAGATCGCGGCAAACAATTGGGAGTCTCTACCAAAGGCACGCACCAGTTGCTCGAAGAGGTCAGCAGCTTAGTCGACGAGTTGGTAGCACGCCTCAATGCATTAGAAAAGGAGAATTTGGCCGATGTGGAAGAAGATCCCTTACAGTTGGCGCAGCATGCACGTGAGCGCGTCCTGCCTGCTATGAATGCCGTACGCGACATTGCCGATCGCCTCGAGCGTATTTTGCCCGATGATTATTGGCCGTTGCCTACTTATCGAGAAATGCTGTTTGTGAAGTGATGATAAATTTGTTTTGCCTTTCGGCAAATTAAGCCCCTGCCTTGTAGTAGGCAGGGGCTTTTTTACGAAAAGTGCTTAACTACGTGGGTAGTTGGTGGTTATTATCTTGCACTTAATCCGGGTACAAGTCCTAATTCCCGCGCATGGGGTTGTAAGGTGCGGATGATCAATTCGATGAGTTGTGGTAGTTCCCATCCGAGCAATTCAGCGCCCTTACGCACTTCTTCGCGATCGACGCTTGCAGCAAAGTGCTTGGTCTTGAGCTTTTTCAGTACCGATTTGGCTGTCATGCCTTCCAGCCGTGTGGGGCGGATAAGGGCAGCCGCATAGACGAAGCCCGTGAGCTCATCGGCAGCTACAATAGCTTTATCCAGCAGGCTATGGCGTGGTACCTGCCACTTGGTGTAGTGGCCAGCAATTGCATGTGCGATCTCTTCTTCGCCTAGCTGGCGAAGGTGATTGACGATAACTTGTGGATGCTGGTCCGGATGGGCTTCATAGTCTGCATCGTGCAGCAACCCCGTAATGTAAAATTTGTCTTCATTTTCGCCGAAATGCTGCCCTATCGCTTCCATAACCCAAGCCACTGTTTGTGCATGGCGTAGTAAGGCTTTCCCTTTGGTGTACTGCTCTAACAGTTGGTGCGCTTCTTCTCGCGTCATAGTTTTGGTTTTTTAGCTGCAAAGTAGTGCAAAACCACAAGCAAAGCTGATTGGCAGTTTAGTAGAAAAATAAACCAGCAGCTGGTTTTGAGAAAAGGTTATAAAACTTTTGCACTTTTCCTGGCCGAAACAAAACAAAGCTAGCTATGACTTGCATCGCGATAATCAAATGCTTCACCTTTATTACATCTTTGTCGATCTTGGTAAAGAGTATTGCTTGTTAGGCCTAAGCATTCCAGATGTATGCGTCTTACTATGTCTATTGCCGTAGATAGCTTTTCGTTCTACTACAGAGGGACTTTTTAAACTGTCTGGAGACTCTACAGGCATGAGGAATGAAGTTGGTTTAGTTCTGAATGTGCGCAACTCACTCGGAGCTATCTTTACATACAAGTATCGTAGTACTTTCTGCCTCCTTTCCAAAAGATTGTATCAGCTTAGAGGAGTATGGGTATAGTGGCAGTACCAGCTATTTGCAAATTATTAGCAGGTACCATATGCTACAGTGCAGAATAAAGCCGCTTATGGTGCAGAAGATGCAAGTCTCGCCCCTGAGTTTATGTGTGCTACTACCTAGTCAGGCAAGGTATGGTGATGCGGAAGTGGAAAAGTCGATAAGGTAGTCACTTCATTCTTGATCACGCTTGCTTTGGCTCCATGGAATCATCATGGATAGCTCTGCTCACTGTAGGAACTACCTCTCTTGAAGTCGTGCTAGAACAAAACACATATCATCCCTTTAGCCAATAAATCGGAATAGCATTTCACTTGAGGCATACACAATAAATTGAATTGGTGGTTTATGATCTTGGGAAATCTGTGCAAGTATGCATCCCCTCAATGGCTTTCAGCAAGCTGGTACATACAATCAATGCGCATTGGGATGGACGAGCTGAGCAGGGGGCACACACTACCTACGGTGTGTTTATGTGTATTGCTTGCGAACGGTATCAAATATCTATATGGATCAGCTAATGATGTTGAGTGGAAGTATCTCAAAAGGTTGAGAATTGGAGAATAAGGAGAAATTAAAAATCTCTTTTTTGCTTATAGTGTATTGGATTCCATATATTTATGGTCTATTTGGATGTTTGTATAGATCTATTTTTGTGAAGAAATAAGGTGTAGCTACTTTTTTCATAAAAATAGTGCATCATGCAAGTTGTTGAGTTTATTAAGCAGACCTGGAGTGCAATAAGCAGAAGTATACTATTTTGTTTAATTGGATGCGTTAGCCTTTGTGTAGGGCCTGTATCGGGGCAAACCGTTGTATGGTTAGGAACTTTTGGGGGGACGCAGAGCCAGGCTTATGACGTGTCGGCCGATGGGCAAGTGGTCGTCGGGTGGGCCTATGATGCAGTGGGCAACAGGCGTGCTTTTCGGTGGACAACTGCCACGGGCATGCAAGATCTTGGTACTTTGGGTGGTCTGCAAAGTCAAGCCAATGCCGTATCGGCTGATGGGCAGGTAGTTGTAGGAGAAGCCTATAATGCCAGTGGTGATCGGCGTGCATTCAGATGGACACCATCAAGTGGCATGCAAGACCTGGGTGAGGGCATAGCATATGACGTGTCGGCCGATGGACAAGTTGTCGTTGGGTGGATGTGGTTCATGGGGGCTCAACAGGCCTTCCGATGGACTTCCACTTCGGGTGTGCAGTTCTTGAGCGGTTTGCCCAATGGGGGGGTTACAATTGCCTATGGCGTATCGCCTGATGGCCAGTGGGTTGTGGGTGTGGCCTATGATGAAAACGGTGAAGAGCGAGCTGTGCGCTGGTCGACTTCGGGTGCTATTTTGGATATAGGTACTCTTGGTGGCACTTGGGCTGAAGCAACCGATGTGGCCGATGATGCTACTGTGGTGGGAAGGGCTACATTGACAACGGGATATTACCGTGCATTTAGGTGGCAGTCGCAAAGTGGTATGGTGGACTTGGGCGTGCTGACAGGTACTTTCCTCAGTAGGGCTTATGCAGTTAGCCAAGATGGTCAGACAGTAGTAGGTACTTCATTTGGTGGCCCCTTCTATGCTTTTCGTTGGACGCCTGCCGATGGCATGGAAAACCTCAATGATGTCTATTCAGGTGTCTTGGGCAACTCTGTGTTGGCAGAAGCCTTGGGCCTTTCCGATGATGGGCAGTACATAGTGGGCTGGGGGCATCAGTCAGGGGTAGGCGTACGGGCTTTCCTATTGCAACCTTCGGCAGGCCTTGTCGTCAATGCCACAGGTGATTTGCCCGATCAGCAAATAGGTGATGGCCAGTGCAGTACTGGACAAACAGTGATGATTAATGGCATGGCTGTTCCAGAATGCACCCTGAGGGCAGCCTTGCAGGAGGCCAATGCCCAATCTGGAAGTGATGAAATAACTTTCGACATACCTACTTCCGACCCCAATTACGATCCCATTACTCAAGTGTGGACGATTAGCCCTACTTCCCCATTACCTGTTGTTACTGATGCGGTGATCATCGATGCGCTGACCCAGCCAGGGGCGCAAGCCAATAGCATTGCCGCTGATGATACGACCAAAGGCCACTTGAATGCCGACTTGAAAATAGTTCTTTCAGGTGTGCAGGCAGGTAGTGCCTCGGGCTTAGTGTTGCAAAGTCACAATCAAAGTGAAATCAGAGGATTAGTAATCAATGGATTTTTACAAGATGGGATTCGAATAGAAGGAGGAGGTGCACACCGCATCCTCGGCAATTATATTGGCACCAATGCGGCGGGTACAGCGCGCCAGCCCAATCATGCCGGTGGTATCCGCATCTCCAATAGTACAGCTAACTGGGTGGGGGGATATTTGCCTCATGAGCGCAACCTCATTTCAGGCAATGGCGTGGCCAATCAAGGTGGTGGTGTGCGCATTGAAAACGGTGCCACGCAAAATATCGTTGTACACAACCTCATTGGTACAGATGCCATGGGACAAAGCTCGCTGTACAACTCGGCTTATGGTGTATTGCTCACAGATGATGGCACAGTGGAGAACATCGTTGCAAACAATCTCATCGCAGGCAATGAAGACCCCGATTTCAATTCTACGGACTGTGCAGGTGCAGGTGTAAAGATGGCAAATGGAGCGTCTGGAAATGGCCTCTATCGAAACTACATTGGTACCAACACAGCTGGTACAGGTGCCGTGCCCAATACAGAGGGCGTGTGCGTTACATTGGCGGGCAATGCCAATTGGATAGAAGGGAATATCATTTCAGGTAATGCAGGGCGTGGCATCTGGATCACAGGCCAATCGGCTATGCCCAATCGAGAAAGCCGAAGCACTTTGATAGATTCCAATTTCATTGGGGTAGCTCGCACCACTAACTTGCTTGGACTTGCCTGGCACCCCTTGAGCAACAACCAGGAAGGCATCGCATTATCGAGTGGTCCAATGAGCCAGATTACGGACAATCTCATAGGGGGCAATGGTAGCCATGGTATCTACGGCCAATCCCAAATTGAAGATGTGGCTATCGAGGGCAATGAGATTGTGGGCAATGGAGGATGGGGTGTATATCTGAATAATTTGCGCCGTGTGACTATCCGGCGAAATGGAATTGGTGATCAAAAACCTACAAATAGTAGCTGGCAAGGAGCTGGCGGTACATTGACAGGGCCGCCACAGCCTGTTAATATAAATTGGCAGGCAATACTCAGCAATCAGTTGGGTGGGCTGAAGCTGGAAGGAGTCCGGAAAGCTACTGTAGGTGGAAACGACTACCTGGCTGATGGCAATAATATCATGGCGGCTTTGCCCCAGATCAATGCCGTGCAATTAATGACTGCGGATTCCAATACATTTCGAAGAAATGTCTTTGCCGGTTTTGGACAGGGCCAATATGGCGTCTTGGTGCATAACAGCTCCGACAATACCTTTGAAGAAGATGCTGCGTTTGCCTTTGATACGGGCATCTTTGTCAGTGCAGAAGATGGTCAGCAAGCTCGGCGCAATCGCATTACCAAGTGCGTGTTCTTTGACATGTGTGTGCCACTATTAAGTTGCTTTGGCATTGGCTTGGATGGAGGCCAGATATTTGGGCCTGATCCCACCAACGACAGTGGAGATGCGGATAGTGGCCCCAATAATCTACAAAACGCACCGCAGGTCGTGGCATATATCGACCCCACTGGTCAACTGGTTTTGATTACCAAGGTGGATAGTGACACGATGTATGCGCGTTATCCGTTGCAAATAGAGGTTTTTGGATCCATGGCGGGTTTGAATGACCCTACGACCCGATATCTCGAATCTTTTGAGTATCCAGCTACGGCAGCACGTACGCATTTGCGCGTAGAGCTGGGCAATGCCGTGGCTTTGGGTATCCAAAAGTACGATGAACTGGCGTTTACTGCTACAGATGCCGATGGGAACACTTCAGAGTTTTCACTTACGATGGTAGATAGCGTAGATGTGGTGGGGGGGCTGGATTTTGGCGATGCCCCTCAGGTCAGTGCTGGCCAGTTGCCTGTCCCCTTTGGTTATCCTACGCAAATAGACAAAGATGGTGCACGACATGGAGGCATTTATCACATTCGTCTGGGCAGTGCACTAGATGTAGAAGGCAATGGCCAATCTTCGCCGATGGCTGATGGCGACGATTTGAGTGGCAACGACGATGAAGAGGGTATTCGCTTTCATGCTCCCGTATTTTCCCCGTATGCTTATGCCACTACTCAGCCACTGCCCATATTGTCTCCAGGGCCACAGTCCCTGAATGCACAGGCTAGTGTTGGGGGGTACCTCAATGCATGGATCGACTTCAACCGCGATGGCGATTGGGATGATCCGTTTGAGCACGTCATCATAGAGCGTTTTATATCGCCTTTGCCACTGAATTCAGTGGTGAGCTTCATGGTGCCTAGCGATATAGAAGAAGGACTCTCAGTAATGCGCGTGCGCTTTTGCACCAAGGCAGGCGCAGGAGCTACTGTTACAGGTATGGCGCCTGATGGCGAGGTAGAGGATTATTTAGTGGAACTGCGTAATACCACATCGATGCCTATGATCGACTTTGGCGACGCACCAGATGATTCCGAAATGTATACCTACCCCACGTTGTTGGATAATGCTGCTTATCCGGCGGCGGGGCATATACTAGGCAATATGTGGTTGGGAGATGCGATAGATGCTGAGGGAAATGGTCAGCCCGATAGCTTGGCACTTGGTGATGGTGCTGATGACGACGGGGTAAGCCTTCCAGCGATAGTAATGCCGGGCCAGGAAGTAGTGCTGCAGGTGACTACTGCTGGAGAGATGGGATATTTCAATATGTGGGTTGATTTCAATCGCGATGGTGATTGGGAAGATACGCTGGAACACGTCATTATAGACACACTGCTCGAGGGTGGTTTGTCACATGTGCTGCAGTTCAATGTGCCCGATAGTGCTGCATTGGGGCGGACTTATGTGCGTTGTCGGTTGAGTGCAACAGACAGTATTTCGTTTTGGGGCATTGTGCCTAACGGTGAAGTGGAAGATTATGCGATTGATATACAAGAGGCTACGGCTGTGTCACCAGATCCTTCTTCAACGCGTTTGTCTTGGCAGATTGTGCCCAACCCTTCTGACGGCTATACGGTCATACACTACGAGCTACGGCAGAGATCCTATGTGCGCTTGCGCATATGTGATGCATGGGGGCGCGTGCTGGCTACCTTGGTTAATAGCTCACAAACGGCTGGCAAATACAAAGTGGCTTTTGATGGATCGCATTTGCCGGAAGGCCTCTATTGGTGTGTGTGGCAGATAGATGACGTGCGTTTTGTCGGTAAGGTGTTATTAATGCGCTGAGCGCCATAGCTCAGCATATCTCGATCCACAGCGTGCCGTCTTTGCAGCTGGGTGGGTTAGTCAGCTCAATGGCTAATGACGGTAACAAAGGGCGTAAGGCGTTGATGAGCCATAATCGAGTAGCCTCGAAAAGGCTGGCGATGCGGAGGGGGGCTTGCCGTATTTGGCCTTTTGCCAGTAGTGTGGCGCGCATGGTGCCGGCCAGTAGCGGTGTTTGTGGTGTGTAATATTGCCCTTTGATTTCGAGTACGATGTTGGCAATAGTCGAGTCGGTCAGCCATCCATTCTGGATGATGAGCAAGTCGTCGGCTTGTGGATAGCGCACTTTGAGTGCTTCGAGTGCGGTGCGGTCGGCTGCTTTCCACGGGTAGCGCAACTCGGGTGCTGGTACGATGGCCAGGCGATGCATGGCTTGTCGCTGGTAGGGGCTGAATGTGACTTGGCGGATGGCGTGGTCGTACAAAACGCGACACTTCCACAGCCCTTTCCGAGCATCGGTTGGCAGTTGCAGGCTGTGCGCAAGGCTGGGGATAGCGGCTTGTGGATAGTGGTGGCGTATTGTTGTAGCTATGCGCTTTTGATGTCGTTGTAGATGCCAGAATTGTCCTTGTTCTACGCGTATCGTTTCGAGCCATCTGCTCATGTGTACGTACTGGTTTGGGTTGTTTGCCGCAAAGGCAGATATACTTTGGCAATCAGTTCTTCGTATTCTTTTTCTAATACAGAATTGGTTGTGATGCCGCCTCCACTTTTGTAGATAAGGCCCTCAGACGTTTGTTCAATAAAGCGGATGAGCACAGCACTGTACAGCGATTGGCCGTCAAAGATGCCTGCAATGCCAGTGTAGTAGCCGCGCGCATACGGCTCAACTTCTTCGATGAGCTCCACAGTACGGCGTTTGGGTGCACCTGTTACCGAGCCGGCGGGCAATAGTGTTGCCAAAATGTGGCCTAGACGGTGCGGCCAGTTGGGGGACAAGGAGCCACAAATTTCAGAGCTGGCTTGCCATAGTGGACCTTGCCGAGTGGGTACGAGTTCGAGGTAGCGCAGTTGCCGTACGTGCACGTTACTGGCCAACTGTGACAGATCGTTGCGCAGTAGATCGACGATTGTCATGTGCTCGGAGCGTTCCTTTTCATCTGCCAACAGGCGGGCACGGGCATAGGGCAGGCGAGCATCAATAGTGCCTTTCATAGGATAGGTCGAGATTGTTTGCCCTTGGATACACACGAACTTTTCTGGAGAGAACACTGTGAAATGGTCGCGCCACCATAACCGACACCAGGCTTCGCTGTGCGCAAAGATCGAGTATAGGCTTAGGTCGGTAGTGAGTTTTGTGGGCCATGTGAGGTTGATGAGATAGGAATCACCCCGATGCAGTGCTGCTTGTACCAGCTCGAATGCTTGTGCATAGCGGGCAAAAGATGGAGGTGAGATCTGCCAGCAATAGTGCCCTTCGAATGGGCGAGCTGGCGGGCAGTTGCTCCACGGGCCAATCTGATATTGCAGGATATTGGGATCGATGTGATCGAGTGGCCATAGCATTGGGCGCATGCCCTTGAAGTCAATCAAAAAGAGAAATGGCTGCCGTGCTCGGCCCCATTGGTTACATTGGGAGATAAAGGGTTGTGGCAGCAATAAAGTAGCTACTTCTTTTCCGCGATGTGGCATGGATGCAAAAGTATGCGTATCATTAGCCATGGTGAGCATTTGTCATGTTATTAGATGGGCAATCCATTCAGTAGTGCGTTGTATGATCAAGTCCCATACTTGTGTTTGTGTGATACTGCTGCGCTTCAACACTTTGAAGCTGTGGTCAGCTGAGTCGATAAGCACTATTTCTGCCTGAGGCAATGTAGTTAGATGCTGTTGTACAAGTGCAACTTGTGCTAATGCGTCTCGCGTACCTTGGAAGAATAGCATCGGATGTGTAATATGGGGGAGGTGTGCAGCGCGCAATTGATCGGGCCTACCTGGTGGGTGCAGCGGATAGCCGTAGCATATCAAGCCCTTTACTTCGGGAATTGGCCTTTCGGCAAATAGCACAGAGAGCATGCGCCCGCCATAGGATTTGCCACCGGCAAAAATCGGTAGTTCCTCGGCCCATTGTTTGGCTTGTGCCAAAACTGTTTCCCATGTGGCTGTGGCTCGTGCAGTCCGGTCGGGTATCTTTTTCCCTTCAGTCATATAGGGGAAATTAAAGCGAAGTGTGGCAATACCATTTTCCGAAAGGCCAGTGCACAAAGTTTCGAAGAAAGTGTGTGTCATGGGTGCACCTGCGCCGTGACCGAGCACCAACAAGGCGTGTGCTCGAGGTGGTCTTTGCATTATAGCAGGCAAGTGTACAACTTTTGTACCTTCTGAAAACGTTATTTGCATCATGATAAAAACTAACTCGGTTAGTCGGTGGATGTGCAAAGGTAAAATGCAGGTAGGGCTATTTCTGGTCATGGTGGCTTTAGCTACAATGGGGTGCCACTCGGCCACACGAGTCCGACGCACTTTGCTAAAAAAGTCGTACACGGCCTCAGAAGTATTGCAGCAGATGGGGCGCCACCAGCTGCGTGCCGAGTGGTTGAGTGCCAAAGCGCGTATTGATTGGGTAGGTCCAGAGGGTAGCCAACAAGTTAGTGCTATTGTGCGAGGCCGGCGCGATAGCGTGCTTATGTGGGTGTTTAGGAAGTACAATATAGAAGTAGCGCGCCTATTGCTTCGACCCGATAGCGTATTTCTCATCGACAGGCTCAATAAGCAATATTTGGCTGCTGATTTTGCATGGGTGCGCCGTCGGTTAGGGCTGCCCTTTGGCTTTCGCGAGTGGCAAATGTTGCTGTGGGGCAATCCTGTCTTTTTGGGCAAAACATTTCATGTGCGCCCCGATAGTACGATGTATGTGCTTGAGTCCAAGGGGCAGCGTTTCGAGGGCAGTTGGTGGTGTGCACCGTCTACGTGGCGTTTGCATAAAATGCGTTTGTACGACCCGATGCGCGATGAGGAGTTGATTTATCGGCTCGAGCGGTGGCAACCAATGGCTGATGGAATGCTTTTTTCCTATTTTCGTAATTTGGAAGTGTTCACGCCGACTACTGGATTTTGGCAAGTTACGGTCGCGTTTTCCAAGGTGGAAGTGGATAAACCCAAAACGATAAAATTTGATATTCCGAAGCATTATACACAGGTGGAGTAAGAAGAGTGTGTTGGCAGTAGTATGTGTGTTGCTTGTAGCAGGAGGGGGTGCGCAGTCGCGTCAGGAACTCGAACTGCGTCGTAAGGCACTGGAGCAAAAGATTCGGCACACGCATAAGATCCTGCAAGAAACGCGTGCCAATAAGGACGCTACCCTTCAGCAAGTCCTAACGCTTCAACGGCAGATTCGTCAGCGCGAAGCACTTATAGCGATCCTGCACCAGGAGCTCGAACTGCTGGAGTGGCGTATGAGTCGCACGGTAGAAGTTGTCAACTCGCTGCAAAGCGATTTGCGCCTGCTCAAAGAAGAATATGCCCGGATGCTGCAATTAGCTTGGCGCCAAAAATTGCAGCATACACCCTTGCTCTTTTTGTTCTCGGCCAACAACTTCAACCAATTGTTTTTGCGCTGGCAGTATCTGCGTCAATATGAAGTATATCGCCAGCGGCAAGCTCAGCTCATCGAGTCGACGCGTCAGACACTGGCTCACAAACTCCAGATATTGGAAACACGTCGCAAGGAAAAACAACAGTTGTTGCGCCAGGCCGAGCGCCAGGCTCAGCTACTTGCTTATGAAGTACGCGAACACAAAGCACTGTTGGCCAACCTCCAAAATGATGAAGTGCGCCTGCGCCAGCAATTAGAGCGGCAACAACGCGATCGCGAAAAGCTCAATCGCGCCATAGAAGCACTTATCAGGGAAGAAATGACGCGACGAGAAGCTCAGTTGCGGCGCGCAGCTCCTAGCAAAGCACCTTCCTCAAAAAAGGCGCACTCGCGTAGCTTTGCCCAACTCAAAAAACGCCTGCCCTGGCCCGCTGAAGGCACTGTAGTACGACCTTTTGGCAAACAGCCTCATCCTTCGTTAGCACACGTGATAATAGAAAACAACGGCATTGACATTCGCACCCAAAAGGGAAGCCAAGTGCGCGCAGTATATTCAGGTAAAGTTGTAGCTACCAGTTTTGTACCAGGCAGTGGCTACTTAGTGCTGATTGCCCATGGCGAGTGGTTCACCGTCTACTCCAATCTTGATGAAGTAATTGTGGAAAAAGATCAGTCTGTCCAAACAGGCGATATACTTGGTCGAGTAGCTATTAACCCTACTGATGATACTTCCGTACTGCATTTTGAGCTATGGCATGGCAAACAAAAACAAGACCCCGCTCAATGGCTTAAATAAAAATAAATCAATTTGGCTTTTGAGCTGTTAGCCATGTACGTTTTGACGCGATTTATCGTACGAATGTGTATTTGCAAAAAAACGCGAAAAACACCTGAATGAGTAACAACAACTGGACTTTAGGCGAAAAGGCACGCATTGGTGCTAAAAAAGAGGAAGAGCGAGCAATCTTAGTGGGGTTAGTCACGCGCGCCCAATCGGAAGGGCAAGTGGATGAATACCTCGATGAACTCGAATTTTTGGTGCTGACAGCTGGGGCACGTACCGTCAAGCGCTTTGTACAAAAACTACCTCATCCCGATCCGCGCACTTTTATAGGTAGCGGCAAGCTTGAAGAGATTCGCCAATACATCGAAGCTCATCCCGAAGTTGACTTGGTCGTATTCGACGATGACTTATCGGGCAAGCAAGTAGCGCTGATCGAGAAAGCTTTGAAGCGAAAAATCGTAGATCGTTCTACGCTTATTCTCGACATCTTTGCCCGAAGGGCACAGACCGCACAGGCCAAGGCACAAGTAGAACTTGCTCAAATGCAATACTTGCTACCCCGCCTGCGGGGCCTTTGGACGCATCTGGAACGCCAGCGCGGTGGCATTGGCATGCGAGGTCCGGGTGAAAAAGAAATTGAAACAGACCGTCGCATCGTGCGCGATAAGATTGCCATGCTTAAAAAGCGCCTCCAAAAGATTGATCAGCAAAACACCACCCGACGCAAACAACGAGGAGCGTTGATCCGCGTCGCGCTCGTAGGTTATACTAATGTGGGCAAGTCTACACTGATGAATCGACTAAGCAAGTCGGAAGTGTTTGCGGAAAACAAGCTGTTTGCCACACTCGATACTACCGTGCGTAAAGTGGCCTACGAAGGCGTGCCTTTTTTGTTATCGGATACAGTGGGCTTTATACGAAAGCTGCCTCATCACCTTATCGAGAGTTTCAAAAGCACCTTAGACGAAGTACGCGAGAGCGATATACTACTTCACGTAGTAGATGTCGCGCATCCTGCTTTTGAGGAGCATATTGCTACAGTAAGAGAAACACTATCAGAACTGGGAGTAGGGGAAAAACCCGTGCTCATGGTGTTCAATAAAATGGATTTATATCGCCAACGCCATTTCGATGAGTTACTCACACCCCAAGAGCAAGCCGAGATTGAACGCGAACTGCACGAAGGGCTTAGCCGCCGGTATGGCCAAAATAACGTCTTTGTATCGGCCGTTACAGGCGAGCACATCGATGAGCTGCGCGGCCGTGTGCTCGACATGGTCAAGCAGCAATATCACGTGCGCTACCCTTACCGAGCACAGCGGTGGTGAACCCTACCTGGCCAGCATAGTATCTTCACAACTTTGTAGCGAGTGATCATATGCGTATAGATGTGGTGTGAAAAATGCAGATCACATAGCAGCAGTCATGTTAGCGGCAGGTATGTCGTGTCGATTGGGCCAGCCCAAGCAATTGCTTCGTGTGAGAAGTGAGCCGCTGGTGCGTTGGCAGCTGCGCAAACTGCTGGCCTCAGACTACCACCCAGTAGGTGTGGTCGTGGGGGCTGAGTCCGGGCGCGTGATGCAAGTACTCAAAGGTTTACCCGTTCAGTTTATCCACAATCCCGACTATATGCAGGGAATAGGTACTTCAGTTGCCACAGCTGCTCGTTGGGTGAAACAACTTCGGCCGATGCCGGCTGCCTTGTTGCTCACCGTATGTGATCAACTCTTCCTTTCCACACACCTATTGGATCAAATGCGTGCTCGTTGGCTGGAAGTGCAACCGCAGGCAATAGTTTGTCGGTATACAGTAGGCAAAGGCGTCCCAGCGCTTTTTGCTGCAAGTTGCTTTGACGATTTGGCCAAATGCGATGGAGCCCAAGGGGCTAAACAAGTATGGAATAAGCTGTCTCATGTGATCGAGATGTCTTTTCCCAAGGGCCAAATCGATCTGGATCAGCCTGAAGATCTCCATTGGCTCGACCAGCTGCCTTAAACAATTGCACCGACAATTTGTTCACGAAAGTGAAAGGTTAATCGCATTTGTCACCTGCATTGAGTGCGAGCAATTTTTGTGAAGCAACGCAAAAAGTTGTTATATTTGCGCCAGCTCAAAAAGTGCGAAAAGAGGGAACGATCGTTCCCTCTTTTTTTTGACATAAAAAGCTCAAAACAGGGCAAGCAGCATGGAAAACCTCATCAACAGGCTGGAGCAGTTGCTCGTAGCTAAGTTTGCAGAAGCAGCGTTTGCCGATTGCTTCTTGCTCGAGGTAAGGGTGCAGCCGGGAAACCGCATCGAAGTATTTGTCGATGCAGATCGGGGCATTACCCTCGATCAGTGTAAGCACATCAGCCGTTATTTGGAACGTTATCTCGACCAGGAAGGATGGGCTGGCGATACCTATGTGCTAGAGGTATCTTCACCTGGCGTAGACCGACCACTCATGCTGCGGCGCCAATATCCCAAGCATATAGGGCGTTTTTTGGCCCTAACCCTCGCATCAGGTGAACGATGCGAGGGTAAACTCATGGAAGTATCCGATTCGGGGGTAGTGCTGGAAGTGCAGGAGGCCAGCCGTGAGCATGCGGCAAAAAAGAAGAAAATGCACTACGTCAAAAAGATGCGTACTGTTGCGTTTGACGAAATAACCGAAGCCAAGGTACAAGTTCGTTTTTAAACCGATAAAAACAGTTTAACATGAATATAAACCTTGCTGAAATTTTCAACGAGTTTGGCAATAACAAAAACATAGACAAGCCGACAATGGTCCGCGTGTTGGAGGACGTGTTCCGCACGCTGATTCGAAAAAAGTATGGTTCGGACGAAAACTTTAACGTGATCGTCAATCCACAGCAAGGCGACTTAGAGCTGTGGCGCGTGCGTGAGATCGTACCTGACGGTGAAGTGATGGACGATCGCACGCAAATAGCGATTTCAGAAGCCAAAGCCATTGAAGAGGATTACGAGATCGGGGAAGAGTGTTACGAACAGCTTCACCTATCTGAATTTGGTAGGCGAGCTATTCAAGCAGCTCGCCAGACGCTGATTTCCCGACTCATGGAGTTGGAAAAAGACGAGATCTACAAGCGTTATTCTGTGCGCGTAGGTGATCTGGTAGTAGGAGAGGTAAGCCAGATCCTCAAGCGAGATGTACTCATCATTGATGATGCCACAGGGCATGAACTATTGCTACCGCGCAGTGAATGCCTGCGGCGCGACTATTTCCGCAAAGGCGATATGGTGCGTGGTGTGATCAAAAAAGTGGAGATGAAAAACAATACCCCTGTAGTAATTGTATCGCGTACTGATGAGGAATTTCTCAAACGCCTCATGGAGCAAGAAGTACCCGAAATTGAGGATGGGCTTATCGCCATTAAAGGCATTGTACGCATTCCTGGCGAACGTGCCAAAGTAGCCGTGGAGTCGTACGATGATCGCATCGACCCTGTAGGTGCTTGTGTCGGTATGAAAGGCTCACGCATTCACGGCATTGTGCGCGAGCTACACAATGAAAATATCGATATCATCAATTACACGACCAACGACAAGCTATTTATTCAACGAGCGCTCACACCTGCTAAGGTAAGTAGCATTGAGTTGGATGAGGAAAACCATCGAGCTTCCGTCTATCTCGAACCCGATCAAGTGTCGCTGGCTATAGGTAAGGGCGGAACTAATATTAAATTGGCTAGCCGCTTGACAGGCTATGAGATCGATGTATATCGCGTACAAGACGAATATGAGCTGGACGATGTGGACTTAGACGAATTTGTAGATGAACTGGATGAATGGGTGATCGATCGCCTCAAAGCAATCGGTTGCGACACGGCGCGCAACGTCTTATCTCTGAGTAGAGAAGAACTCATGCGTCGTACCGACTTTGAAGAAGAAACCGTGGATGAAGTATTGCGCGTGCTGCGCGAAGAGTTCGAAGAAGAAGATGTGTGATTGGTCGGGCGGGGTAGCTTTTTGAAGAAAAAAACTGCCCCGCCTTTCTAGTCCCATTGCGATAACGGGCAAGAAAGAAAGTTTTCCCCCGCTTTTTTCTCTATCTTTGCACGTCCGGAGCAAAAGCTATCTTGAAGCCGAGTTCCGATCGTGCACACAAGATATATATGTATTAATATATTAAATAGTGCACAGCATTTTGGCAGGGGCCTTTTGAAAGAGGCATGCGAGGTGTCGATGCTCTCTGAGACAAAACAAAAAGCAAATAATCCGGCAGGCATTCACTGATAACGAAAAATCTAACTTCCCAAAACACTGGAAAGCATTAAAATTGAGAAACTGTGTCCGCTTAACTTAAGCGCACACAGTAGTGTGAAAATTGATAAAAGACTTAATGGCTAAAAGGTTAGTAAAGGTAGCAAAGGAGCTCAACGTAGGAACCGCCACGCTTGTCGAATTCCTCCAAAGTGAAGGCTTTGAAATTGAAAACAAGCCTACTACCAAGATCACGGAGGAAATGGAGCAGAAGCTATTGGCGAAGTTCCAAAAGTCGAGAGCGACTAAAGAAAAAGCCGATCAGCTGGTGATCGGTGCCCGGCCTACAACAAGCAAAACAGACGAAGAGGCGAAGAAGTCGCCTTTGTCGTTCAAACCTCCTGTGTTCAACAAACCAGATGTTTCGCTTCAGCCTGCCTCCCCGCATAGTGCTGAGCCTAAAAAACCGTCCGTAGGGGTAAAGCCCCAACAGGAAGAAATACAAGTAGCAGTAAAAACGGAAGCTACTCCTGAAGCGCCTCAACCCACTACGACCAAAGGTAAGACACCCGATACAGCTGATGATACTCCAGTTCCTCTTTCTAAGGAGGAAACAGAGAAGCCAGCTGAAGATCAAAAGCCCAAAATTCAACTAAAGATCTTGGGCAAGATCGATTTGAAAAAAAACAAAAAGACTAGTACAAAAAAGCAAGCCAAGGTCGCACCTGAGAAGGCGCAGGACCTCCCTGAAAAGGAAGTATCTCAGGATACTGCCCCTCCTGCTGCTGAAACGATGGCGGATACCCCGTCACCATCACCACCCGCAGCTGAAGAAAAACCAGTAAAAGAAAAAACAATACCTACCACTACGGAAAGCGATGCCCCCCCTGCCTCTGCTTCGGAAGATTCGTCCCAAGGAAAGTTCGTGCGGGCTGAAACGCCTGCACTGCGCGGTTTGAAGATCTTGGGCAAAATTGATGTAGCGGACAAGAGCGCCAAGAAAGAGAAAACACCCGAACCCAAGCCCGTAGCCTCTTCCGATGATGAAAAGCCAGGTAAGCGTCGTCGTCGTCGCAAGCGCAAACCCATCGAAGGCCAGCGTAGCCTTTCAGCTAGTAGTGAGGTAAAAGAACGCCACCGTCGTCGAGGCCGCAAGCGCGATGAAGAAAAGGAAGTCTCGCAAAAGGAAATCGATGAAAAAATTAAGGAAACCTTAGCTCGATTGTCGGGCGGAGGCAAGAAAAAACGCCAGCGACAACGTCGAGCCAATCGAGAGCGTGCCCGCGAAAAGCAAGAAATGGTCGAAATGCAGCAGGCACAAGATGTCGACGTGCTCGAAGTCACGGAGTTCGTATCTGTGCAAGAGCTGGCCAACTTGCTGGACGTCTCGCCCACTGAAGTGATTACTACTTGTCTCAACTTGGGCGTCATCGTTTCGATCAATCAACGCCTCGATGCTGAACTTATAGAGCTAGTAGCTTCCGAGTACGGCAAAGAAGTAAAGTTTATCGACTTGGAAGAAGCCGAAGAAGAAGATATTGAAGAAGACAACCCTGAGGATCTGGTACCGCGTGCACCCATCGTCACCGTCATGGGGCACGTCGATCATGGGAAGACTACCTTGCTCGACTATATCCGCAATACCAATGTGGTGGCTAAAGAGGCAGGTGGTATCACCCAGCATATTGGGGCATATGAAGTAGTAGTAGGCGAAGACCAACGGCGCATTACTTTCCTCGACACGCCAGGCCACGAGGCCTTTACGGCTATGCGTGCTCGGGGCGCTAAAGTTACCGATATTGCGATCATCATCATCGCTGCTGATGACAGTATCATGCCGCAAACGCGTGAGGCCATCAGTCACGCACAGGCTGCTGGTGTACCCATGATTTTTGCCATTAACAAGATCGACAAACCAGGCGCCAATCCTGAAAAGATCAAACAAGAGCTCGCTTCAATGAATATTTTGGTCGAGGACTGGGGAGGTGATTATCAATGTCAAGAAATTTCGGCCAAAACGGGTGCAGGTGTAGATGAACTGCTCGAAAAAGTGCTATTGGTTGCCGATTTGCTCGAGCTCAAAGCTAACCCCAATAGAAAAGCAATAGGTACTGTCTTAGAGGCCGCACTCGAAAAGGGTAGAGGCTATGTAGCCAAAACCCTGATACAGAATGGTACCCTTCATATCGGCGATCCAATCGTTGCTGGCGAGTTTTCGGGCAGAGTGCGGGCTATGTTTGACGAATGGGGGCAACACGTGAAGGAGGCTGGGCCCTCCAAACCCATAGCCGTGTTAGGTCTCGATGGTGCACCTCAGGCAGGTGAGCGATTCAAAGTGATGGACAGCGAGCAAGAAGCCCGTCAAGTGGCAGCCCGCCGCGCACAGATCTTGCGCGAACAAGCTACGCGTGCTCAAAAACGCATCAGCCTCGACGAAATTGGCCGCCGGCTAGCTTTGGGCACTTTCAAGGAGCTCAATCTCATCGTCAAGGGCGATGTAGATGGCTCAGTAGAGGCACTCTCTGATAGCTTGCTAAAGCTCTCACACGAAACCGTACAGGTCAACGTCATCCATAAGGGAGTAGGTCAAATTACTGAGTCAGATATACTGCTTGCCTCAGCATCTGATGCGATCGTTATCGGCTTCCAGGTGCGCCCTTCAGTAGGTGCGCGCAAGCTGGCTGAGCGCGAAGGCGTACAAATCAAGCTTTACTCGATTATTTACGAAGCTATCGAAGAGATCAAGTCAGCTATCGAAGGTATGCTTGAGCCCAAGCGCGAAGAGCAAATCCTCGGCACAGCCGAAGTGCGCCAGGTGTTTAAAATCAGTAAAGTAGGTACTGTGGCGGGGTGCTTCGTTTCTGAAGGCAAGATATTGCGCAATGGCTATGTGCGCGTCATCCGAGATGGTATCGTGATTTATCCCACAAAAGAAGGCCAGTATGGCGAAATCCTGTCGCTTAAGCGATTCAAGGAAGACGTCAAAGAAGTACGTAGTGGCATGGAATGTGGCATATCGATCAAAAACTTTAACGATATTAAAGTGGGCGACGAAATTGAATGCTATGAAGTAGTGGAAGTGAAACAGACGCTTTAAAACATAATAGAGAAATTACCTACTTAAGGGTGAAAGTTATGGGGAGTCATGAACGCATCATGACCCCCATTTTTTTCGCCAACGGTAGGCAGTGTGCTGTCTACAAGCTCGCTTCTCTTTTTTAACTCGTATTGCGCAATCAGTTTGGGTTGAGGTAAATGAAATATCTATGAAACGATGGATCTATGCCCTTGTGTGTATCCTTTCCCTTTTAGCTGCTGCCCTACAGTACAATGATCCCGATCCCATCCGATGGATAGCTATGTATGGCTACGTGGCACTACTCTATGCCTTGGCACTAACTGGCCGATACCGAAGTGAGGCCATATGGGTGGGCCTTGCGATGGTTGTGATCTGGGCAGCTACCCTACTGCCAGGTTTTGTGGAATGGCTTCATGAGGGCATGCCCAGTATTACGGGACAGATGAAGGCCGAATTGCCGCATGTAGAGATCGTGCGCGAATTTTTGGGCTTGCTGTTATGTGGTGTGGCTTTGTGGGGACTTGCACAGGGTGGGCCTATAGGTGGTAGCTGACTACAATTCGTTTTCCTTTTGGCACAAGTAAATCCGCTCGTCGGTGCGGATGCCGTAGCGCTTTCGTTCCTCGTGGCTCAGCCTTTCGGCAAATGCCATTTCGCGCACAACAAAACCTGCTGCTTCGATGCGTGCCACGAAGTCGCGACCGTATCGCCGCCAGCGATCCGCCTGCCCGAAGCGCAGTGCACGTGCTGAGGCCGAAAGGGGAGGTGTGGCTTCTAGTGTCTGCGGCAATTGCGCGTCGGGCCAGTCGAGCAGATAGAGGGTGCCGCCAGGTCGCAATACCCGGTACAGCTCGGCCAGTGCGCGCCGGTCGTCCAACACATGGGCCAACACATGGGCACAAAAGATCGCATCGAAAGAAGCTTTGGAATAGGGGATATGCTGAATGTCGAAGTGCTCCATGGCTATCGGCGAGCTCAAGTCAGCACTCACATAGTCGAGATGCCTCCAGGACGATAGCTGTTGTTGGATGCCAGGTTCAGGTGCTAGGTAGAGCACGCGCATGGGCTGCCTTGGTAGTGGAGTGTCACGCATTATGAACAGCATCAGCATGCGGTGACGCTCCATGGCCGTACAAGCTGGGCAGATTGCACCCTGACGGGGAAAGTCGCCACGCCGCATAGGCAAGAATTTGCGGAAGCGCCCCCTGCAACATGGACATTCCACTTGCTGACCAGCGTACCACCAACCACGCAATTTCAAGTATTGCTGACGCAAGCACCACCGCCATGCTGGCGGTATGAATTGTCGGAAGAACTCTTGCATTTTGATTACTTTGGCCTGCGAAGATAATGCGACTTATGAGCCGACAGGCATACGAACAATTTTGCCAACAAGTGCCCGATGTGCCCTTGTTTTTGCAGCCGTGGTATCTTGATGCCTGTTGCGGCGAATCGGGATGGGTGCCTTTGGTCGTGCAGCACAACCACGCCGTCTTGGCCGTGTGGCCTTTGTTTGTCAAGCGCTTGGCATGGTGGCGTTATGCAACTATGCCGCTGCATGTGAAGCACATGGGCCCTTTTCTACATCCGGAAGTGCGCCAGCTGAAGCATACCTACAAGTATTACAACGCGTTACTAGACCAACTGCCGCCTTTGGCCTTCTTTATCCAGGACTTGCCACCCACCGTGACCAACCATTTGCCTTTTTATTGGCGCGGCTTTCGCCAAACGACGCGTTACACCTACGTGCTGCGCAATTTAGATTCTCCCCTCTCAGTATGGGCCCGTGCCAATCGCAATGTACGTCGCAATATCCGAAAGGCGGAAAAGTGCTTGCAGGTGAGTCACGAGGCAGACTTGTCGCTATTCTATCACATCAATCAATTGAGCTTTCAAAGGCAGAGCAAACGCATTTACTATCCGTATGACTCGTTGGTGAGGCTCGATGCGGTTTTGGCAGCACGTGCTCAGCGTCGTTTGTTTTTTGCGCGCGATGCGGTGGGGCGCGTGCATGCGGCTTCCTATCTGATTTTCGATGCACAACGTGCCTGGTATCACTTGGCCGGCGAAGATCCCCAATTGCGGAGCAGTGGAGCAGGTATACTACTCACCTGGCATGCCATATGTTTTGCCATTGAGCAAGGTATACAGGTTTTCGACTTTGAAGGGAGTATGCTGCCGCAGGTGGTGCCCCTGCGCATGGCTTTTGGTGCTGTGCAAGAGCCTTACTTTCGCATTTGGCGCTACCATTCGATGCCTTTTCAGCTACTGCACCGCTTGCGCGGTTTCAGCCCTTGGTAGGAGGTGCTACGAGCAAGGCGTCGATCATGGTTTTCAGCCCAATGAAAAGAGGTTCGCGACCTTCTCGGGTGACGACCTGCTCGGGCAGCTCCTCCTGCTCGCTGAACTCGTCGATGGCAAGGGCATCTTCCACAAAGGCCAAAAGGTCTTCTTGTGGATAGGCTTCAAAAAAGGGCGTGAGGCGATCGCGAAAAGTCTTTCCCTGGGTGCTGTTGAGTATAGTCCAGTTGTGCTCTTCCAGCTCGCTGATGCGGGCTTCGTCTACACGCGGCAGCACTTCCTGGGCTTCCAGTGCAGCCTTCCAGACAATTAGGGCCAAATAGAGCAAATACTCGCGTTCGGCTTCTGTCAAGATATCGAAACTGTCAGATACGAGCCAGCCCGCTAATACTGGTTGTGCTTCCGCAAAAGATACGACCAGCACTTCGTAGCGATCAGGTGGAGTAGTGGCAAGTGTGTCCAGCACTCGCTCTATGACGACTTCGGATACAAAGGCCATTAAATTGCGGTTTTGGTACAGCAGCAAAGGTAGTGCTATTCCCCGTTCAGCTACCTGGTCGCAAGCTGCTGTGGCCATGTGTGTCTTGCACGGAGATGTAGGTGAGCATACTTGTCGGTGCGGAGCGTGCTACAACAGACTTTGCTGAAAGGAGATAGCCTTTCGCAAAACTATCGTATGCCAAGTGCCAGGCTGAAGCTCAGTCAGGCCTGAGCTTTGTACCTATGTGTTGTCATCTGAAGGGGAACACTGCCCGTGGTGTGGTTGCATATGTACGTTTGCCCTTTAGACGAGTGTAACGCAGGTGTGTACTTTTACTTGTCTTGTACTGGAGTGGAGAATGGATGCTTCCACAGTTTTGAGAAGAGCAAGCTATGCGCTGCTCGTAGCGCCCGTACTTATGTGAGCAGCAAGCGTGTTTTGAGAGGTTGTTAATGCATGTGGTGAGGTGCGCAACTTGTATTTTGTCTGCGTAGATGATGTGGCGATGTCCCCTACTTCTATACCGATGCCTTGTCTTAGAGCCTTGCGTGGTGCATCTCATTGTTTACGTGGGCGGGCCACTTTCTTCCATGAGCTGGCTAATATCGACCTGGTGGAATTTGGACAGGTGCTTTGTATGCTGATTGCTCGCCTTGTCGGGCGCGTTCCAGTAGTACGGTATCGGGTAGCTGTTCGGCCATGTTGTCGCGGTTGGGTCGTTTGTTGGACACCAAAAAACTATTGTTTTTTCCCTTCTCGTAAGCTCGGTAGGACTGGCACGTGCACTGTAAAAAAATCCCCTTTCGAGGTTTTATGCTCGAAGGGGGATAAGGCCGATGAAATTGCAGCAGATCAATACGCTTTAGCAAAGACGACCCGATATTTGGACGGTTTACCCGTTAGGATACATTTTCCGGGCTCTTCTTTTACGTCGTTGGGGATGCAGCGGATGGTGGCTTTGGTCAGCTCCTTGATCTTCAGTTCTGTTTCGGTAGTGCCATCCCAATGCGCCAACACAAATCCTCCTTTGGTCTCTAAGACTTCCTTGAACTCGTCAAAGGTATCTACAGTGGTAGTATGTGCTTCGCGGAAGGCTCTAGCTCGTTCGAACAAGTTGTGCTGGATGTCGTCGAGCAGTTGCACGACGTAATCCACTACGCCATCAATGGGGACGAAAGTTTTTTCACCTGTGTCGCGACGGGCCACCTCTACTTGTTGTTTTTCCAGGTCGCGCATGCCGATGCCCAGACGCACGGGGATGCCGCGTAGCTCGTGTTCGGCAAACTTGAAGCCTGGCCGTTTCTTCATGTCTGTGTCGTATTCTACCGTTAGGCCTCGCGCTTCCATCTCGCGCATCAAGCGCTGTGCCACTTCATCGATCTCGGTACGTGGCTTGGGGATGGGTACGATGACTACCTTCACCGGTGCCAGCTTGGGAGGCAGTACTAGGCCATTGTCGTCGCTATGCGTCATGATCAGGCCGCCGATGAGGCGGGTAGAGACACCCCAAGAAGTAGCCCACACGTATGCCTCTTGGTTTTGCTCGTTGAGAAACTTCACATCGAAAGCTTTGGCGAAGTTTTGGCCTAGAAAGTGAGAGGTACCAGCCTGGAGTGCCTTGCCGTCTTGCATCAGCGCCTCAATGGTATAAGTGTCTTCGGCGCCCGCAAAGCGCTCGTTTGCCGTCTTGACGCCCTGCAACACGGGCATGGCCATCCATTCTTCGGCAAATTCCGCATAGACGCGTTGCATGAGCTTTGCCTCTTCGATTGCTTCTTCGCGCGTGGCGTGCGCTGTATGTCCTTCCTGCCACAAGAACTCAGCTGTACGCAAAAAGAGGCGGGTGCGCATCTCCCAGCGCACTACATTGGCCCACTGATTGATCAGCAAGGGTAGGTCGCGATACGACTGGATCCAGTCGCGATAAGTATTCCAAATAATGGTTTCGGAGGTAGGGCGTACGATGAGTTCTTCTTCAAGACGTGCTTCTGGATCTACAACTACACCCTTACCGTTGGGGTCATTCATCAAGCGATGATGTGTGACTACCGCACATTCTTTGGCAAAGCCTTCGACATGTTCGGCTTCTTTACTCAAGAAGCTTTTGGGAATGAAGAGTGGAAAATAGGCGTTCTTGTGTCCTGTGGCCTTGAACATGCGGTCGAGCTGGGCCTGCATATTCTCCCAAATGGCATAACCATAGGGCTTGATGACCATGCACCCCCGCACAGCTGAGTTTTCAGCCAGCTGTGCTTTCTTGACAATGTCTATGTACCACTGAGCGTAATCTTCTTTTCGTGGTGTGATCTCTTTGGCCATGTTTGCTGGTTTCTTTTCAATTAAAAGTGCCACATTTCTTTGCCTTTCGGCAAATACTGCCCCTCGCAACAATTGAATACTTTAACTGTATTCTTTATGGGCTGATAGTGAGGTGGAAGAGTCTACATGTTAACATTTTTTGTGCCACGTTTTGCTAAGTGTTAAGATGCGTATTAGACATGTTTAACACACCTATTTGAGGGGCTTTGAAGATTTTTAACGCAAAAAGCGGCACAAAAGTAATAATTTCGAGCTGCGACGGTGACAAACCTATTGCTCAATGCAAAACCAGTGAAAGATGAAAATGCTTCGACTTCTTCTTGCTGTATTAATCATCTCAATGGGGTGTGCAGTACCTGTAGTGCAGGCCCAATGGGATGATCTATATTACAATCCCAAAACCGACGAGCAGATCGTATATGGTGCGATGGATCAACCAGTAGATAAGTCGGTGCAAACCGACGATGAACAGCGCTATGATGAGGAAGAGACCTATTATGCCCAGCAAGGCTATGACGAAGACGAAGATGAGTATTATTACGAATATTATTACAGCTCGCGCATCCGTCGCTTTCACCGCCCCTATTTTGGCTTTGGATATTTCGATGCCTGTTATACTAATGGCTGGTTCTATGATCCATTCTATCAACCAGGAGTGAGCATTTACGTGTACAACGACTACGATTACTGGGCTTGGCGGCGATGGCGGCGGTGGAACCGCTGGAATAGCCCCTGGGGCTGCTATAACGGAGGATGGTATAGCAATAACTTTATTTTTAACAACTACTATTATAGTGGCGCTTGGTATGGGTACAGCTACTACGATCCGTATTGGAGCACAGGTTGGTATGGCAATTACTATGGCGGCAACTGGTGGTACAATGACAACTCTTCTATGGGTGGGAACACCCATTATGGTCCGCGTCGTACAGGGGCCATCAAGACGCCGCGCAATCCTAATGGCAAGTTCACAGGCGGCCCTGACAGCGAACCACCCGTAGATGCCACCACTCCACGCATTGCACCTACTCGGGAAACGCTTCAGCCTGGTAGTACTGATTGGCGCACCACTACAGTGCGAAAGGAAAATGCAGATCAAGAGTTGGCACCTGCTACTACGCGCCAAGGAACTCCGACTGATGATGCCCCTCCTGCACGGCCCGATCGGCAAGTGAAAGCATCCACTGATGCACAACCGGGATTGGCACCTGCCACGCGCCGTCGAGTTAAAGACCGACAAGTGGAACAACGCCGCCGTGCACGTCGCACTGCACCTGATCCCGTGCCACCACGCACGCGTCGCGCATCGCCCCCATCCTCTTCTCCCAATCGGACTCGATATCAAGATCGCGCCTCCAAAGGCGGCAATTACAACACTCCTTCACGTAGTTACCGCACCCCTTCGCGTAGTAGTAGGCCGACCTTTAGCAGTCCGAGAAACTCCAGCCCTTCTCGTTCGAGTAGTGGGCAAATGCGGAGCAGTAGTAGCTCGAATCGCTCTACAAGTGGTAGCTCGCGTAGCCATTCGCCTCGGAGAAGGGGGAACTAAAAACGCAGAGCGGTTCGGTGAGAAAGAACCTCGTATTGTAAAGGACCGCGCCACGCCTGAGGGTTCTTGTATTTGTGTAGGTGGCTTCCTTTCCGCATGCTGAGAGAAAGGGAAGAGAATAGGCTATGCCACAGCTTGCCAATAAAAGGACAGTCAGGTTATTGATGCGTTGTTTTGCAAGCGGGTGGATGATGCCGCATTGTTCGCCCGCTTTTTTGTATAAAAGTGGAACTAATCCCCAAAAAGAACTTGGAATGATTAGAACTTGTATCACATTTCTACTGGTTATTGTACAGATCACAGTGCTGGCGGGGCAAACGGCCTCCGATGCGTTGCGCTATTCGATGTGGGAAGTGGGTGGGTCAGCCCGCACATTGGGCGTGAGTGGTTCGTTGGAGGCGTTGGGGGCCGATTTTGGAGCGATAGTGCTCAATCCTGCTGGGCTAGCCGCTTTTAGGCGCAGTGAGTTTACCTTTTCTCCTTCTTTGTTTAGCATTCGGACTCAGGCGCAGTTGGAAGGTGAAGCTAATAGTACATTTTCGCGCAAGCGCGACCATTTTGGGCTTCAGCAAGCGGCTTTTGTACTTGCTTCTCGACCTCGTGCCTCTTCTTGGAAAACGTTTAACTTCAGCTTGGGTGTAGTGCGCAGAGGCAACTATCGCCAGCGCTTTTACTATGAAGGCGTTTCGAAAGGCTCTTACACCGATCGCTTTGTCGAGCTGGCAGATGGCTTGACTCCCGATCAGCTAGATGGCTTTGAAGCTGGGCTGGCCTATGAAATAGGTGCGATCTTCAATCCCGACCCCAATGATCAGCGCACGTACATCAACGATATCCCGATCGGCACACAAGTATTTAAAAGGCAGCAGGTGGCTACGGGTGGTGGCATAAGTGAGCTGGTAATAGGTTTGGCTGGCAACTACAACGAAAAAGTGCTGATCGGTGCAGTAGTGGGTGTACCCTTTGTGTACTATACTGAATATAAAACCTATGAAGAAGAGGACCCTGCCGATGAGATCCCTACATTTGACCGCTTTCGCTTTGAAGAACGATTGACTACTAGGGGCACAGGAGTCAATGCACGCTTGGGGGTAATTTATCGCGCCTCACAAGCTGCTCGTTTTGGCTTTTCATTTCAAACGCCCACACTCTTTTCTTTAGAGGACTCTTACAAGACAGTGATGGCATATGAATACACGCTCAGTGGCTCGAATCGCTTTGAGTCTGAGTCGCCCGATGGCTTTTTCGAATATCGTTTGCGTACCCCTATGCGAGCGTCTATCAGTGCAGGGTATTTGTTCGGCAGATCGGGCTTTGTAAGTACAGCGGTAGAGTGGGTAGATTATGCCACAGCTTACTTTGAGTTTTATCGGGCTTCTAGTACAGAAGATGCTCAATACGAGCAAGAACTGAATGACCAAATCTACACCCAGTATACTACTGCCTTAAATTGGCGAGTAGGTGCGGAATGGGCTGCACAAATTTTTCGCTTGCGTGGAGGCTTTCAGCTCAGCACTTCACCTTATATAGATGATAGCTCGGTGAGGGTAGGCTATAGTGTAGGGTTGGGTGTACGCGAACGAGGCGTTTTTGCGGATCTTGCTTGGCGCGTCAAATCCTTTTCTGAAGGCTATCGGCCTTATCAAACAGCAGTAGCGCCCAAGTCCTTGGTGCAGACAGATGTGCGCTGGCGAGAGGTTGTCTTCACGCTTGGGTTTAAGTTTTAATACTCGTAAAATATTTGCCAAAAGGCAACACTAAAGCCCTTGACGTCTTGAGCGGCAGGGGCTTTTTTTGCGTGATAGCATGGAAAATGCTTGGAAATTATGGCAATATATTTAATATTTGAATGTACATTGGAGTCTTGTCTTTGTGTGATGGAAGGAAATTGAGCATTGGCATATAGGGGCTCGGGAATATGTAGTTCTTGTAGCCCCACAAATCAAGTGCCACACACATACTTTTGAGAAAATGGGCAAACCGACCTATCCCATGAACGATGTGCGAAGTTTGAGTGGCAAGCTTATAGGGATAAGCTTATGGTGCTTATTCAGTCAAGTGCTTTGGGCTCAGCAGCAGCCCTATAGAGCTTCTTTTGGTGCGGTAGATGAACAGCTCCTAATAGAGACTAAATGGAGATATACGTACACGCTACATCTACAATCCAATACCATTGTGCACCGGGCAGATGGACAGTATGATTGGTATTTGTACTTTCGATATGACAACAGCTTTTGGGAATATTTGAATGGAAAGTCGCGTCAGGGGCAATGGCGCATTGATAACAGGAGGTTGTATTACGCTTTTGGCGAGATACCACATTTTAAAATTGCTCAGATCACCACTCGGCTCTTGGTGCTTGAGTTTCAACAACCCACCAGTCGAGGTACTTATCAATATCATTTTGTGCGAGTACAAAGTCGGGATGCTCCTTTTCAACGGCCGGCTAACCAATTGCCTGAGGTGATTGTAGAGGATACGCGCACGCACCCAACGCATAGTAATGGCAGATGGTGGGCCTATGCTGCCCAAAGAAAAAAGCGCCAATTGTGGGCCAAGTTTAGGTCTATAGTGCGTAGAAACCAACCACAAGTATATGAGCCGTATATCTACATCGAGTTGATTGGTGGAGGGTTTTATGGTGGAATTGACCCTGTACTGAAAGATTATATTGTCATTAAAAATGATGGGCGGCTCATTAAAGAATTCGAAAGTGTACATAATGGCCTGGTTGTTACTCGAAAATATATCCCTCGGCAGGAATTGGAAGCATTTGCCCGTTTTATCTTGTCACAGGGCTTTTTCGAGATGGAGCGCATGTACGATTGTCAGTCTCATCTGTGTGCCCAACGGAAGCTCCGTCAGCCTCGACCCATTCCCTTGCGCCTAGCTGTGACCTATGGGCAGCGCCGCAAAGTGGTTACTGTAGCTATTTGGGGTAAGGACGACTCGGGTATTCAGTATGTAGATTACCCCCCTGCACTTGATGCAATTGTGGACGCCATTCAACGCATGGCTTCGCGCATTGAAGATGAGCCTGTTGTGCGCCGATAGGATGTAATGGGCTTGAAAGTGCTCGTGCTATGTGGCCACCGTAAGAATAAACCACATGGTTGAGCAGCTCATTGTCGTGTGATTTGGGCAAAGACAAGTACATTGTGTCTGTTGATGAGGTAAAAGTAATGTCTTGCGGGCCTGTAAAAGGGGTACGTACTGCCAAGTTGTCTTATTTGCGATCGAGAAAAGGAGCAACTATAATTAAAATGTGGGCGTTTTGTCAATGGCATGAATATTGACCTTATTGGCGCCGCCTTATGAAAGGGCCGAAGGCTGCCACTTTGACGTAGGATTGGCGTTTTTTACACATCCAAAAAATATCGGCCTATGTTTGACGAATGGCAATTAGATGCCGGATTTGAAGAGGAAGGAGATGTAATGTCTATGTTGAACGTCAAGCTGGAAAGCGAGGACGAAATGATAGAAGATATTCCAGAGACATTGCCCTTGTTAGCGCTCAAAAACACCGTGCTTTTCCCCTCTGTAGTAGTACCGATCACGGTGGGGCGCGAGCGTTCGCTTCAAGCGATACGTACTGCCTATCAGGGCAATAGATTGATAGGTGTGCTGGCGCAAAAGGATGCTCAAATGGAGGAGCCGTCTCTCGACGACTTGTACCGCGTGGGGACGATAGCGCGTATCGTGAAGCTAGTGCGCATGCCCGATGGTACTACGACAGCCGTGCTACAAGGGCGCAAGCGTTTTCGCCTGCAAGCGCTGCTGCAACAGGATCCCATGCTACTGGGGCGCATTGCGTTGTTGCCTTACAAGCAGCCTCAGAGCGAGCTGGAGTACGAAGCGGTGATCTCTTCCATTATGGACACTGCACGAGAGATTATCGAAATCTCACCCAACATCCCGTCTGAGGCTTTTCAGGTGTTGCAAAACATCAAGGATCGCACCTTTTTGCTCAACTTCATTGCTTCCAATATCAACAAGCCCGTAGAGGTAAAGCAGCGTTTGCTCGAAGAAGATGACCTGCTCGAAAAAGCCAAAGCTTTGCTCCAGCAATTGGACAACGAGTTGCAACTGTTGCGGCTTAAGGGGCAGATAGAGGCGAAGGTGCGCAGCGATATAGAAAAGCAACAGCGCGACTATTTCTTGAGTCAACAGCTCAAAACCATACAGGAAGAGTTAGGACAAACCCCCCAAGAAGAGGAATTTAATCGCCTCAAAGAACGGGCCGAGCAAAAGAAATGGCGTGAAGAGGTAGCAGAGGTGTTTGAGCGTGAGCTCAACAAGTTGCGCCGTATGAATCCGCAGGTGCCTGAATATTCTGTACAGCTCAACTACTTGGAGTTGCTGCTCGATTTGCCGTGGGAGGAGTGTACCAAAGACACCTTTGACCTCAAGCGCGTGCGCAAAATTCTCGATCGCGATCACTATGGCTTGGAAAAAGTCAAGCAACGTATCCTGGAACACCTGGCTGTGCTAAAGCTCAAAAAAGATCTCAAGGCACCTATCTTATGCCTGGTAGGCCCGCCAGGTGTAGGCAAGACTTCTTTGGGTAAGAGTATTGCTGAGGCACTGGGGCGCAAGTTTGTACGTATGTCTTTGGGGGGATTACACGATGAGTCTGAAATTCGAGGCCATCGGCGCACGTATATAGGTGCTATGCCAGGACGCATCATTCAGGGTATTCGCAAGGCGGGTGCGTGCAATCCAGTGTTTATTCTTGACGAGATCGACAAGGTGGGCACTGATTTTAGAGGAGATCCTTCTTCTGCCTTGCTCGAAGTACTCGATCCTGAGCAAAACACTACTTTTCATGACAACTACTTGGAGGTAGAGTATGATCTGTCAAAAGTACTGTTCATTGCTACGGCCAACACTTTGATGACAATACAGCCAGCATTGCGCGATCGCATGGAAATCATCGAAGTGAGTGGCTATTCTACAGAAGAAAAAGTCGAAATAGCCAAACGCCATCTGGTGCCTAAACAGCGCGAAGCACATGGGCTCAATGGCCGGCAAGTGCGTCTTCCAGAAGCTACTTTGATACGTATCATAGAAGATTATACTCGTGAATCAGGCGTACGCTCGCTCGATCGCCATATCGCAGCTGTGATGCGTTATGTAGCCCGCAAGGTAGCTATGGAGGAGCCTTACAGCAAGGTGATCAAACCAGGGCACTTGCGCGAAATATTGGGGCCACCTAAGTTTTCCAGAGAATCTTATGAAGAAGAACCTGTGCCAGGAGTAGCTGTAGGCTTGGCCTGGACGCCTGTAGGTGGTGAAATATTGTTTGTGGAGACTTCGCTTAGCAAGGGCAAGGGCAAGCTCACCATCACGGGCAATCTGGGCGATGTGATGAAAGAGTCGGCCACCACGGCACTGAGCTTTATCAAAGCCCATGCAACAGACTTAGGCCTAGCCCCAAAAATATTTGAAGAAACAGACATTCACATCCATGTACCAGAAGGTGCGATCCCTAAAGATGGCCCTTCTGCAGGTGTTACCATGCTCACGGCGCTGACCTCGGCTTTCATTAAAAAGCCGGTGAAACCATTTTTGGCAATGACAGGGGAGATAACCTTGCGTGGAAAAGTACTGCCCGTGGGAGGCATCAAGGAAAAGATTCTGGCAGCAAGGCGTGCACACATCAAAGAAATTATTCTAAGTGAGGAAAATCGCAAGCATGTCGAAGAGATCGAACCCCACTATATAGAGGACCTGCAGTTTCACTATGTCAAGCGGATGGAAGAGGTGCTGCAAATTGCCTTAGGCGTAAGCTTGCACAAGCCTTCCACACCTGTGGTGTCTAATGGCCATGAGGCCCAAAGTCAAGAAGAGGACTCAAAGGCGGAGCCTGTGGCTTAGCCAGCATAGAGGAAAGATAAGGGTAGCTCATTGTGTATTATTCTGCCTCTTTTGCCTTGTAGTAGATGGCAGAGAGTGCACCGCTACTCAAGTCTACGAGCACGTGCAATGTGATGGGCAATAGCAATGAGCGCGTGGTGAGAAAGAGCACACCGAAAAATAGCGACAATACACCAATTTTAAACATGGCCTCTCCACCTTGGTAGCTATGGCTAAGTGCAAAGATCAAGGCAGGTACACTAACTACTACAATGGCGTCGAGGGGGCCATTTATACCTATTAGATGGATGAGATAGGTGATACAGAAGCCTCGAAACCAAACTTCTTCACAGATGCCTGCTGCAACTGCTAGAGGAATAAATGCTCGGTATTCTTTCCAGCTGGCGGGGACAAAGGGCGTGAGCTGCTGCCATCGCATTTGCGTGAGCTGACGTGCTTTTGGGGTGCCTAATTGCCGCCAACTATCAACGGCATAGAGGATGACAAAGCTGCCCGCGATTAAGAGCGATTGGGGCATTTTGTCGGGTAATGGCAGTTGAAAGCCCAGCCAAGTCAATGGGCGTCCCTGTAGCCACCAAGCGCCTGTCAATATAGCTGCAGCAATCCATAGCATGATGGCATTGCTCCGATAGAGTGCTACTTTCATCTCGTAGTTCCAAGTGACTTCATGAATAGATTGTGGAGTACGCGTCATACTGCCTAATGGTAGGACGAGACAGAAGAAGATGAATAGCAAGTGATCGATGAGGGTGAGTTGTACCATTGCATGCTGTTAAGGCAAGTAAAAACAAACAAAAACTGGTCGAAGCGGTGTACTTAGGGCAGCACGTGGTGAAAATAGAAAAACTGCTTTATCAGCTCCAGCTTTTGAAATGATACCATACTCGGCTACATTTCGTTACTTTGCTGGCCTGGCTTTTGCCTCTAAAGGATAGCCAAAAAATCACCCAATGCAATGAGCCAAATCTCCTTTCAATATCCCACCTGGTATGTGCTGTTTTGCCTAGCGGCAGGCTTGCTCTATGCAGTTTCGTTGTATGGAGGTGATAGGCGCTTTCGCGAAATGGCACCTCGCCTGCCTTATCTGCTTGCTGCCCTTCGGCTTTTGTCGGTATCACTCATAGCTTTGTTGTTGCTCGAGCCATTATTGCGTTCAGTAGTGACTGAGGTCAAAAAGCCCATCGTAGTAGTGGCACAAGACGTATCAGAATCCGTAGGGAATGCCTTGGGTGCTGATACGACTAAGTTACAAACAGCGCTACAGGGATTGGCAGCTCAGTTGACTAAAACTCATGAAGTGGCCACGTTTAGCTTCGGCGAACGAGTTCGGCCGGGGTTAGAGGCATCTTTTGCCGACAAGGCGACGAATCTCGACGAGTTGTTCAGACAACTATACGACCGCTTTGCAGGCCAACTTATCGGTGCTATTATCTTGGCTACAGATGGCGTGTATAACCGAGGCGCCAATCCGCTATATGCATCACAGCGCCTCAATGCACCGTTGTATGTGGTGGCTTTAGGTGATACCGTGCCCGACAAGGATTTACTGCTCAAGCAGGTGTTTTTCAACAAAATTGTCTATCTGGGTGATCGCTTTGCCGTACAGGCAGATGTGGCGGCTACTAATTGCAAGGGATCACGCACACAGCTACGCGTACAGGAAGTGGTCGATGGCCAGTTGCGTAGCTTGCAACAATTGCCCATTGATATCGAACGAGATGACTTTTTTACAACCATAGAAGTGACACTCGAAGCCAACCAACCCGGTGTGCGCCGATATCGGTTTAGCCTCAGCCCTGTGCCTGATGAGGTGAGTTCACTCAATAATAGCCGTGATATCTTTGTCGAAGTGCTCGACGCACGCCAAAAGATACTCTTATTGGCTCATGGCGCTCATCCAGATATTGGTGCGATCAGGCGCATCTTAGATGCTCAGAAGAATTACGAGCTCACAGTGGCATATGCCGAAGACCAGACAGTAGATGTGGCTAGCTATGACTTTGTCATTTTGCATCAGCTGCCTAGTCAGCGCTTTCCGATCGAAGGCATATTGAAGCAATTGGACAGGCATCGCATACCGCGCTGGTTCATTGTAGGTGCGCATACTGATCTGGCAAGGCTAAATCAAGTACAAGACTTACTCACTATTCGTGCGGGAAGTGATCAGCTCAACGATGTAGTAGGGTGGGTGCAGCCTCAGTTTAGTCTGTTCAAGTGGGACGAGCGCCTGGCCACTGAACTCAAAGTATGGCCTCCTGTACAAGCACCCTTCGGAGACTATCAGCAAGGGCCAGCAACCGAAGTATGGCTTTGGCAGCGCATTGGCAAGGTGGATACCCAGTATCCGCTTTGGCTTTTTGGCGAAAGCCAAGGGGTACGCATCGGCTTGCTAGCTGCTGAGGGATTGTGGCGTTGGCGCTTGTTTGAGTACCTCCAACACGAGCGACATGAACTGGTAGATGAACTGATCTACAAGACCGTGCAGTACCTTTCAGTAAAAGATGACAAGCGGCGTTTTCGCGTAAGCTTGCCGAAAAACATCTTTGATGAGCGCGCACATATCGTGTTCGACGCCGAACTGTACAATCCGGCATATGAACTAGTCAATGAGCCCGATGTGACCTTGGTGATACGTGACATACAAGGACGCGAGTATACCTTTGTAATGGACAAGACCGATCGAGCTTATCGTCTTGATGCGGGCGCTTTGCCTGTAGGTGAATATACTTATTGGGCCCGAGTAACCTATGCCGGAACGCCCTTTGAGGCTCAAGGTCGTTTTAGCGTGCAACCCATACAGCTCGAGGCTTATGCCACTACAGCTGATCACGTGTTGCTTCGGAAGCTGGCCGAGCGACAAGGTGGCGCGTTGTTATACCTCGATCAAGTTGATCAGGTCGCACAATTACTTGAAGATTCACCGCAGGCCAAGCCCGTTGTATATGCCAGTACGCGCACACGGCCACTGGTTCATCTGAAATGGCTTTTTTCCCTCATACTTGGGTTACTGGCCATGGAGTGGTTTTTGCGTCGGTATTTTGGCAGCTATTGAACTATGTAGTAGCTTCTTGCATGCAGTGTTGCCCAATAGCCAGGCATTTTAGGTACTGCTGTACCGAGGTTATGGCCCGTCTGCCATCTGTCGCTGGATTTGCGCTAGCTCGTGGCGAAAGTCTAAGTCGGGGTATTCGACAAGCAAATTTTGGATTTGTTGGTGTAGGCCTTGGAGAAATGCTCGATGCGCTTGGGTGTGAGGGTAGAGGGGGCGATGTGCGAGGGCTTGATTGATCTTTTCTATTTGTCGCATCAGCGGTAGTTCTTCAGGATCGAGCAAGGTTTGGCAAAAGTAGCGCCAAATGTATTCTTGTGCCAGTTCATTGGGGTGAGCCATGTCGGGGGCGGTGAAGCGGTAGTCGCGCAAGTCATCCAACACGAGTTCAAAAGCGGGAAAGTAATGGGATCGGTCGTGGTGGGCTACGATGTGATCCACGGCCAGCACGAGTGTGGCTTTAGATCGTTGATTGGCGATAAGCCCATCGCGTAAGTGACGCACTGGACTGACCGTCCACACGAACTGTAGTCTTTCGGCATGTGGGTGGAGCTGGTGTAGGGCACTGACGATGCGCTGGCAAGCCTCAATAGTTTGGTCGATCGAGAGGCGATAGCGCTCGAAATGTGCAGCAGGTATTTTGTGGCAGTTGGCTACGATGCGGCCAGAGGCTTTGTGCCGGAATACATATGCGCTTCCCAAGGTGAGGAATACGATCTGTACTTTTTGCAGCCATTGGCGTGCCTGTATGGCATGCGCATTGATCGTTTCGAGCAGCTTCTCGGGATCGGAGTGGGCAAAGCAGCCGTGATGGGCCCAGCTGAACCACAGTTCATCGCGTTGCACCAGGTCTTGTTCGCCGAAAGGCGGATCTTGTTGGGCGAGCCGTTCGAGATTGTCAGCAATGGTAACCGGCTGATATAATATGCCAAAGGGGTTGAGCAGTAAGCGAAACTTTCGGGCTTGCAAGCGATGGCCAATGTGTTCGGCAAAACAGGAGCCAAGGGCCACCATCTGATGCCGATAAGAAACGGAAAAGGGAAAATCTACGGCTGGAAGTATAGTTCGAAAATCGAGTGTCATTTGGGCCTTATTTTATTAAAGGTGCGCAATCCCTTAGTGGATTAGTAGATTTGGTATGCCTCATGCGTGCCAAACTATGACTATCGAGTACTGCGATTACACTGGCACCCTTTTTCACGGCATACACTCGTGGCAAATCGCTGACCTGTTCGGTAGGATGATCATCCACGATAGCAGGTCGGCGGCTATACGTCCTCGGTCCGTGAGACCAAATATGCGGGCATTTACCAAGGTGGCTACCTGCAATACCTCGAGAGGGCATGCCATAGGCTACCATGAGCTCCAGCTCCCACCCATCGTTGCCATGAGGGAAGACACCTACGTCGCCTCCAATCACAATGGGGTACAACCTGCCTTGAGTGCTGCTTGAAATACCGCGCACTTTTGTTAGATGCAAGCTAACTCGGGAGCTATGCCTTTTTCCCAACCACGGTATTGTACGATGGGCTCAGCCGCCGCAGGCGTGGGGTAGAGCGCTACGCCATGGGCCGCCATTAGCTCGAATACCTCGGAGGTGCCACCATCGCCGTGTTCGATAGTCTGCACGCCGGCCAATACAGGGGCGGCGCATGTCTGCCTTCTGCCGTGGCGGCATGTGTGACGACAGGACATCCGGAAGTGCATGTGACCTCGACAATGCGCGTGAACTCCTCTTGCATAAAATGAGCTGGGCATTGCCTTGTAGCTCCACCGAATAGTGCGTATCTACCTTGTTATATTGCATCTTCCTTACATTTTTTTGTGAAATCATGAATAAAAATACTAATAAAAGAGGAGGGTGTATATGGGTGTTCTTCTTAACATAGGACGATCTTTTCTCTATCTGCTACAGTTAAAATACGAAAGCCTACAAGAGTCCAGGAGCCTCATAGGGCAAGCTGGTACAGATCAACAGTCCCGGGGAGGCAGAATGTTTTTTAGAAGATGGGATATGTGAGTTGAGTTTGAAATTTAGCGTGAAGTTTAGAGGTATAGGTTCTGATTGTTGGCTGCTGGAT
>Ga0256839_1000341_pt1 | contig 60235 bp, 55 predicted proteins | sample 354166metaG_FD_185968 | JGI IMG/M metagenome (GOLD analysis project Ga0256839, IMG submission 185968) | Hydrothermal vent microbial communities from Mid Atlantic Ridge, Atlantic Ocean - 354-166 | ecosystem: Environmental > Aquatic > Marine > Hydrothermal vents | place: Atlantic Ocean: Mid...
AACAGGCTTGTACAAACTTCTTCGACAACCTCGATGAGCATCATGCTCCTTTGCGTGCATTGTTGAATGAAAAGTTTCAGATTATTGAGGGCAAAGCCGGGTATTCTTGATCGTGGATAGTATAATAGTGCTAAGCATCATTCTTCTAACAACTGTCATGGCCGGTTTTTTGATAGCTAAACCCCGCACAAGCAAGGACTTTAAAGCGCAAACTTACCATTCGCCACAAGGTGGCACCCTTCCTTATCAGATATATATTCCTGAAAACCCAGGAAGCAACGAATTATATCCGTTAGTCATTTTTTTGCATGGCTCGGGTCAAAGAGGAAATGATAATGCTAATCAATTATTACTTGGAGTGAGAGACATTCGCTTATTCTCAATTCAACAGAGTAAGCCGGCTATTATTATTGCGCCGCAAATTCCACATCATGATCAATGGGTTAATATTTCTGCAAATTCTCATCCCACTGATAACTCTGGTCTACCAACAGTCTCTATGAAACTTACAATTGATTTAATGAACCATATCATTAAAACATTACCGATTGATAAAAACAGAATCTATGTGACAGGATTATCCATAGGAGGATTTGGAACCTGGGATTTGATTCAAAGGTTTCCCGATACTTTTGCAGCAGCAATACCTGTTTGCGGCGGCGGCAATAAAAATAAGGCTGAACAAATCAAACATATCCCGATTTGGGCCTTTCATGGAGATAAAGACAGGATAGTCGACCCAAACCGATCTCGGGAAATGATATCAGCCATCAAAAAAGCCGGGGGGAATCCAAATTACACTGAATATAAAAATGTTGCGCATGATACCTGGACGGCAACTTATTCAGATGAAAATGTATTGAAGTGGTTTTTCTCACAAAAAAAATCAACATACTGAATTATATTGGTTTTTTATTCTGTTTTTATCATTAATGCCGTATTCCTCAAGATTCTTGAACAAATTCTAAAGCTTTTTTTGCAACATTCTTATCTCACTTTAGTCTATTGGAAATTAGGCCATTGAAAACCGAGCATAATCCATGAATATCTTAATAACTGGTGGAACTGGATTTATTGGCAGAAAACTATGTCAGTCTTTGATAAGCAAAGGACATAATTTAACCGTACTCAGCAGAAAACCAGAAAAAGTTCCTGCTCTATGTGGCAATCAAGTTCAAGCTCTTGGTGATCTAAACAACCTCAGTGAGAAAAGCCACTTTGACAGCATTATTAATTTAGCAGGTGAAGGCATTGTCGATGCACGATGGAGTAAAAAAAGAAAACAAATCCTGATTGATAGTAGAATTAAAGTAACAGAGCAATTAATTGCTTTTATCAACAAAGCACAGCAAAAACCTTCGGTATTAATCAGTAGCTCAGCAGTAGGTTATTATGGCAATCAAGGCCCAAAAATTCTGACAGAAAATTCTATGGCAATAAATGATAATTTTGCCCACCAACTTTGTACTTTGTGGGAAGAAAGTGCAATAAAAGCAGAAGATTTTGGTCTTCGAGTTTGTATTTTGAGAACTGGACTGGTAATTGGCAATGACGGTGGTTTTTTGGCAAAAATGCTGCCCTTCTTTAAACTCGGTCTCGGAGGAAAAATAGCTAATGGCCAACAATGGATGTCATGGATACACCGTGCAGATTTAATCGAAATTATCACCAAGATGTTGGATTCGCCAGATATGAAAGGTATTTATAATAGTACCGCACCTAACCCAGTCAGCAATCAGGAATTCACCGACTGCCTTGCAAAAAAACTTCATCGCCCAGCTATCTTCTCTGTCCCAGCATTTATCCTAAAACCCATGCTGGGTGAAATGGCCGATTTGTTACTCGGCGGTCAACGAGTTATTCCTGCCCGTCTTCAAGAGATTAATTTTCAATTTCAATTTAACACACTTGATGAGGCGCTTAATGATGTCTTATGAATTACCTATTACTGGTGGATGTCTGTGCAGCCAGGTACGCTACCGCATTACAGCCAAACCGATTGGATCAGGAAATTGCCATTGCAGAACTTGTCAGAAATCTTCTGGATCCGCTTATCTACCGGTATTATTTGTGCTTTCAAATGCCTTGGAAATTGAAGGTCTATACAAAGAATTCCCATCGGTTGCAGCCAGTGGTAACACAGTTTATCGTGGCTTTTGTCCGAACTGTGGCGCCGCTTTATTTGGCAGAAATATCGGCCATCCTGAACTCCGCCCGGTATCAGCTGCCTCACTTGATGATCCCTCTGTCTATGAGCCTCATGTTGATTTTTGGGTCTGCGATGCCCAGCCTTGGGATTACATGAATCCTGAGCTGGAAAAATTTCAACAAAATGCCGAGCACTTTTAACTAAAACTTGAACCCGTGATTTCAATGCGGATAACAGGGGGCAAGAGATTGGTTTAGGAACGAGCACAGGATTTGAAAAAATCTTGCCGCCTGTGCCGCAATGAAATTCCCGATCAGGTAAAAATCACTGCAAAACTGATCATTGCTGCGCTGGCTAGAATTGCCAGAATGGTATTTTTATGATTCTGCTTCATTTGTTCACGCATTAATTGCAATTCCTGATTATGAATTTGCATCTGCTCTTTAGCATGAGAAGCATCATTGAGTACGCGAAAAACCAATGCTGGCGCTTCCGGTATTTGTTCAGCCAGCTCAGGAAATTGCTTGATAAATTTTTCAATTTTCGCTTTTGGCCCGACCCGCTCCTTAAACCAGTTTTCCAAGAAAGGTTTGGCTGTTTGCCACAAATCCAGATCTGGATAAAGCTGGCGTCCCAGACCTTCAATATTCAGCAAGGTTTTTTGCAATAAAACCAGTTGTGGTTGTACAGTCATATCAAAACGCCGCGCGGTCTGAAACAAGCGTAACAACAAATGGCCAAAGGAAATGTCCTTCAACGGTTTTTCAAAAATTGGCTCACAAACACTGCGAATGGCGGATTCAAATTCTTCAACCCGAGTGGAACTCGGCACCCAACCTGATTCCACATGCATTTCTGCAACCCGGCGATAATCCCGATTAAAAAATGCCATGAAATTTTCAGCCAGATAATGTTGATCCGAAGGCGACAAAGTGCCGACAATACCAAAATCCACAGCCAAATATTTTGCTGGCAGTTCGACAAAAATATTACCTGGATGCATATCAGCATGGAAAAAATTATCCCTGAAAACCTGGGTAAAGAAAATTTCCACCCCACGTTCAGCCAACAACTTGAAATCGGCATTTCCTTCACGCAGTTGATCAATTTCACCTATGGGTATCCCATAAATTCTTTCCATAACCATGACTTTTTTTCGGGTCAATGGCCAATGAACTTCGGGAATATAAATCGATTCGGAATCTTCAAAATTACGCCGTAATTTATTGGCGTTGGCAGCCTCCCTGACTAAATCAAGTTCATCCATCAATGTTTTTTCAAACTCAGCAACTACTTCAATGGCGCGCAGCCTTTTGGCATCATCCCAAAATCTTTCTGCCAATCTTGCCAGTTCATAAAGCAAACCGACATCTGACAAAATACGTTTTTCAACATCAGGCCGTAATACCTTAACAATGACATTCTCACCATTATGCAATACGGCTGAATGAACCTGCGCAATCGAAGCGGATGCCAACGGATCACTATCAAATTGAGAAAAAGCCTCTGTTAAAGACTGGGCCAATTCAGACTCAATAATCGCTTTGGCTTCTTCATTAGGGAACGGTGGAACCTTGTCCTGAAGTTTGACTAGCTCATCGGCTATATCCTCGGGCAATAAATCTTTCCGGGTTGACAAAGCCTGACCAAATTTAACAAAAATAGGACCCAGGTCTTCCAAAGCCTTGCGGATTCGAATTGCTCGGGATTCAGGCTGCTTCGTTGCCCAATAATAAGGAGAAAAAACCACGAGAAAGCGGATAGGACGAAACAAATGCGTTTTGAGTACAATTTCATCCAATCCATGAAACATCAAAATCCAATTGATTCTGATTAAACGCAATAATAGCTTCGGGTGCATTAATTATTACCTGAAAAATGGTTATGCGGAATGTGTAACTATTCCACCAGTTAATTATTATTTCTGAAGTTCAAGAGGAAGCATTGTTTCGGAATAAGTAGTTTTTAATCGCTCCACTCTTTGAGCTAAGCGGTCAAAATCAGACCTGATTTCATCAACCTGCCGATAAAAAATTTCAAGCTCAGGCCCTACGGGGGAATCTTTAGCTTCATCCTGAATATACTCAGTAATATTCAGCTTCAATGTTTCCAGAGCATCATCAGTCCAGCGCTTTCCACCACGAAAAAACTGGCCGATTTTATGTGCGACAATGTCACCAGTGAAATGGGATAATTTCTCTTCAAGGTCAATATCTAATTGCTCAAATAATGCCTGAAATTTTCTGCCGGTTCTTGTATCTCCTTCAATTTTAACTTCTCCGGAAAACACTGAACGCATCGGTTTTGAGCTGACTCCCATCATTCCCAATGCAAACAAAGAGCCGGTTATTCTGGTATCTGGCTCGTCAAGAAACTGCTCCAGCACCTGAATACGAGTTTCAGTTGGACATAAATAAAGTGTCGCATCAAAAGGCTCAATAGTTATAGCGACGACCTTCCCCGCCAAAGGTTCTAAAAACAATTCAACATCTTCATCCAGTGCCAAATATTGATTTAATGCAGTTTCCAAGGCACTGGCCAATAAAGCTTTAATCAACATCAGTTAAAATTTATAACCTCGATGAACTGCGACAATTCCATTGGTCAAATTAAAATATTCACAACGTTCAAGACCGGCATTTTCCATCATTGTTTTTAATTCGTCCTGCTTGGGATGCATACGAATTGATTCAGCCAAATAACGATAACTGTTCGCATCTTTAGCAACAATTTCGCCTACTCTGGGCAGCACATTAAATGAATAAAAGTCATAAACTTTTTCTGTAATTTTATCTGTAGGATGGGAAAATTCCAGTACTATCACTCGTCCGCCCGGTTTTAATACCCGAGCCATCGAACGTAATGCGGCATCTTTATCGGTAACATTTCTCAACCCAAAAGCAATACATACACAATCAAAACTGTTATCTTCAAAAGGCAAACATTCCGCATTAACCTGGGCATAACTGACATTGCCAAGCAAGCCGTTGTCAATCAACCGATCACGACCTGCTGTCAGCATTGAAGCGTTAATATCCGCCAACACAATTCGTCCAGTTTTACCCGTACGCTTGGAAAACAAGGTTGTTAAATCGCCGGTACCTCCAGCCAGATCCAAAACAGCATCACCTTCTCTGACATTGCTTAACTGTACAGCGATCCGTTTCCAGATTCGATGAATGCCAAGCGACATTAGGTCATTCATCACATCATATTTATTAGCAACTGAATCAAAAACATCTCGAACCAGTTCAACTTTTTGTTCCTTTGGTACTTCTTTAAACCCAAAATGGGTGGTATTTGTATTTTCTGTCATTATGTTTGAAATGGCTAAATGTTTGTCGTTGTTTTACGCTGATGGCCTGACAGCTCCAAACGAAGCAAATAGTCAGTCCATAAAGATTGATAATCTTTCCCCAGCATGTATAACAAGTCCCAAGTATAAATACCGGTTTCATGACCATCACTGAATTTTGGGGCAATACCATAATTACCTACTGGTTTGATGGTTTCTATCAAAACATCTTCCTTGCCTATCTGCAAAACCTCTTGGCCAGGCGCATGTCCCAATGCTTCGGCAGAAGGGGTAAAAACACGCAAATATTCGTAAGGAAGTTGGAAAACAGCCCCATCATCAAAACTGATTTCCAAAAATCTGGAAACCTGATGTAATTTGATTTCTGTCGGAACTGAACCAATGGCAGGCGGTTTTAAACGCATAAAAACTATAAAATGTACCGACTCAAATCTTCATCTTCTGCAAATTCTGTCAGATTTTCATCTACATATTTTGCATCGATGATGACATTTTTAGTTTCCAGATCAGGCGCTTCAAAAGAAATGCCTTCCAGCAATCGTTCTAAAATAGTATGCAACCTCCTGGCTCCGATATTCTCGGTGGTTTCGTTAACCTGAAAACCTAACTCGGCAATACGTTGAATGCCATTATCTGTAAAACTCAGGTTGACCCCTTCCGTTGCCAGTAATGCCATATATTGTTCAGTCAATGAAGCATCGGGTTCAGTCAGAATTTGCACAAAATCATCAGCAGAAAGCGCTTCCAGTTCTACCCGAATCGGGAAACGACCCTGAAGTTCCGGAATTAAATCAGAAGGCTTAGTTAAATGAAAAGCGCCGGAGGCAATAAACAAAATATGATCGGTCTTAATCATACCGTACTTGGTACTGACTGTACTGCCTTCCACCAGTGGCAGCAAATCTCGCTGGACGCCTTCCCGTGATACTTCGCCACCACCGCCTCCCAGATCAGAACGCTTGCAAACCTTATCAATTTCATCCAGAAACACAATACCATTTTGCTCAACAGCCGTTACCGCATTGTGCTTAATTTCATCCTCATTAACCAGTTTCAAAGCTTCTTCTTCCTGCAAAACCTTCATGGCTTCCTTGATTTTTAATTTGCGGGTCTTGGTTTTCTGGCTACCAATATTCTGAAACATTCCTTGTAACTGGCTGGTCATTTCTTCCATCCCCGGGGGGGCCATAATTTCAACACCAATAGACGGTGCTCTGACATCTACTTCAATTTCCTTATCATCAAAACTCCCTTCCCTTAATTTTTTGCGCATTTTTTGCCGGGTATTTTGTTCAGATTCAGATAGCATACCGCCATTGGCGCTGGGTAATAATATATCCAGCACTCTTTCTTCCGCCGCATCCAAAGCCCTGTTCTGAACTTTTTCCATTTCCATTTCCCGAGTCATTTTGACCGCAGTATCAACCAAATCACGAATAATGGATTCAACATCACGACCGACATAACCCACTTCAGTAAATTTTGTCGCTTCAATTTTAATGAAAGGCGCATTTGCTAATCGTGCCAGGCGCCTCGCAATCTCAGTTTTACCGACACCAGTCGGTCCAATCATTAAAATATTCTTAGGAGTGATTTCATCACGCAAATCAGGACTTACCTGGGCACGTCGCCAGCGATTCCTTAAGGCGATAGCAACAGCGCGTTTGGCATTCGACTGGCCAATAATATGTTTGTCCAGTTCATGAACGATTTCTTTGGGAGTCATTTGTGTCATATTCTGTTTTACTCTTGCGGTTCCGCGTCTAATTCTTCAATTCTGAGATTGTGATTGGTATAAATACAAATATCACCAGCAATATTCAAAGCTTTCTCAACAATATCTCGGGCGCTCATTTCTGTATTTTCCAACAAAGCCCTGGCAGCTGATTGCGCAAAAGGACCACCTGAACCAATAGCAATCAAATTTTGTTCCGGCTCGATCACATCGCCAGTCCCGGAAATAATCAATGACGTTTTAACATCGGCGATCGCCAGTAATGCTTCCAGCCGTCTTAATGCACGATCAGTTCGCCAATCTTTGGCCATTTCAACAGCAGCACGAGTTAAATTGCCCCGGTGTTTTTCCAATTTGCCTTCAAAATGTTCGAATAATGTAAAAGCATCAGCTGTCGCCCCTGCAAAGCCAGCAATTACCTTATCGTGATAGAGACGCCGCACTTTTCGCGCATTGCCTTTCATGACGGTATTACCTAGGGTTACTTGTCCATCACCACCTATAACAACTTTATTGCCACGGCGCACAGAAAGAATAGTTGTTCCTCTAAATTCCACGTTTTAAACCTGAATGATTGGGTGAGAAAATCTGTTAATTTTACATGTTTTATGTGTGGGTGAATAGGAAAAGCCTTCTCTAAAAACGAAATGAGTCTGAAAGAACCCTTTATTTCTAACCTGAATCCGTAACTTCAACAGTAAGTGTTAATGGCCAATTAAACTGAGCTAAAACTGGCCAACAATTTTGAGCCACTTTTTCAGACTTTTTTTATTGAAAATAATCTGACAAACTTTCTGAATTTATTCAGGGAGTGTCATGAAGGAGTGGAGTGATTCATCAAATCAAAGCGTTATATAATCAAGGTCAAGGCTTATCAATACGTAAGGTAGCCGGCCAACTGGAGATTTCCAGAAATACCGTCAGCAAGTATCTAAAGCTTGATGAAACAGGGATTGCCTTACAACAAAGGGGACCAAAAAAACGATGTCTTGGGTATTAAATCTGACATCACTGGAAAATATAAAACGATTATTGATAATAAAAAATATGTAGTGCCAACTGAAGCAAAATAAACATTTTAACTGATTGAAATATTAGGAAATTAACAATAAAAGCCGCGAAGACGGGCTAATACTGGCCCTCGCAATTATCTCATAAGTTTTTGTTTTTTCAATATTTTATATGCGCTCTCCCTGATACTCCCAATTAAATCACTTTTTTAAATGGAAAAATTATAAGGATAACTTTTTCAGATAGGCTTTGAACTCTTTCTTTAATTCTTTATGGATTAAAGCATGTTCTACAGTAGCAATAAGATAACCAAGCTTTGAACCACAATCATATCTGGAACCCGAAAATTCGTATGCCAAAACCGGCTCATCCTGTAATAGTGCTGAAATGGCATCCGTTAACTGAATTTCTCCACCTGCACCTTTCCCGGTTTTTTCGATTTTGTCAAAAATAGCAGGGGTTAATATGTATCTCCCCACCACACCAAGATTTGAAGGGGCATCTGCAGGATCTGGTTTTTCTACGATTGTTTCAATTCGGCCTAATGTCTTGGATATTTCAGTTGTTGCTACAATTCCATAACTTTTGGTTTCAGAAGGATCAACGCGTTCAACACCCAAAATACTGTTTTGTTCCTTCCTAAATAATTCGGTCATCTGCGCCATACACCCTTGGACAGGATTCTCAATTAGATCATCAGCAAGAATAACGGCAAAAGGTTCATTATTTACCAGAGTTTTTGCACATAGTACCGCATGACCCAAACCCAATGCTTCTGCCTGTCGAATAAAAACACAGGAAATATTGGAAGGAACAATTTCTTGCACTAATTTAAGGGTTGCCGCTTTGCCTCGCTCCTCCAACTCTTTTTCCAATTCATAAGCTTTATCGAAATGATCTGGAATAGCATTTTTGTTACGTCCAGTTACAAAAATCATTGTGTCAATGCCTGCTGCAACAGCTTCTTCGACTGCATATTGAATTAGCGGCTTATCAACAACAGGCAACATTTCTTTTGGACTAGCCTTGGTTGCAGGTAAAAATCTGGTTCCCAAACCTGCTACAGGAAAAACTGCTTTTTTAACAATTTGCTTCATGCTTAACCTTATTTATTGCTTGATATCTAAAAGTTTTTATAACAGGTTAGAGTACATTAATGGCGAATTATTCCTTTAGCCTGCCATATTTATCTTCGTAACGAACTATGTCATCTTCACCTAAATAACTGCCCGATTGAACCTCAACCATTTCTAATGGAATAACGCCAGGATTTTCTAGACAGTGAACAGTACCTAAAGGAATATAAATCGATTCATTTTCAGATAACAAAATCTGCTCGTCATTTTTTGTCACCAGCGCTGTGCCTTTAACTATTATCCAGTGTTCCGCACGATGATGATGTTTTTGTACTGACAATTTAGCCCCTGGTTTCACTACTATACGTTTGGTTTGATGCCGTTCCCCTTCATCAACGGAATCATAATGCCCCCACGGGCGATATACTTTTCTGTGCCATGCCGCTTCTTTTCTTTGTGCCGATTTCAATTGATCAACAATGGCTTTAACTTCCTGAACACGCTCTTTTGGTGCCACCATAACTGCATCATCAGTTTCAACAACCACCAAATCCTGCACCCCGATTGTTACCACCAGCCGCCCCTCAGCATGCACAAATGAATTTTTGGTATCAATCGTTAATACATCGCCATGTATAGCATTTTCATCTTGATCTTTTTGGGTAACCTCCCATAACGCTGACCATGAACCCACATCATTCCAGCCAACATCAATCGGAATGACTACAGCCTGATCAGTTTTCTCCATCACTGCGTAGTCAATGGAATCGGCTGGACAAGCGGAAAAAAGCTCTTTATCCAAACGGGTAAAATCTAAATCTCTAGTTGCAGCTTCATATGCCTTCTTGCAGCTTGACAACATCTCCGGATTAAATTTTTCCAGCTCTTCCAAATACCGGCCTGCTTTAAAAGCGAACATACCGCTGTTCCAGAAATAATCGCCAGAACGAACATATTCTTTTGCGGTTTCAATACTTGGCTTTTCGACAAATGACGCGACAGCAAACGATCCTTCCATAACTTGCTCTCCCCCCTTGATATAACCATATCCTGTTTCAGGACCAGTCGGTATTATGCCAAAAGTAACTAATAAACCTTGCTCAGCCAATTTCTTGGCCTGTTCAACAGATTGTTGGAATGCTTTTTTATTTTCAATCACATGATCGGCCGGTAAAACCAACAGCACATCATCTTTGGAAGAGGCTGCAAGAGCAGCCATTGCCACTGCAGGTGCTGTATTTTTACCTACGGGTTCCAAAATAATTGCAGAAGGCTTACAACCTATTTCCCATAGTTGTTCAGCCATCATAAACCGATGCTCTTCATTGCATACGGCAATAGGTGGCTTTAACCCAATTACACCATCAAGTCGATTTAAAGTTTCCTGAATCATGGTTTTTTCAGAAACCAAAGGCAGAAACTGTTTTGGGTGATGACCTCGTGAAAGCGGCCAAAGTCGTGTGCCAGACCCGCCAGATAATATTACCGGTATCATTATCTAAAATTCCTCAGAAATAAAAAATGCGACCTATCTTTATAAGGTCTGAAAACAAGCGAGCAGATGAACAAACAAAATATTATTGAAATCCTGATGGATTATTTTCCTGCCACCGCCAGGCATCACTAACCATATCCTGCAAAGTTTTTTCAGTTTGCCATTGTAATTCCTGCTGTGCTTTTCCAGGGTCAGCAAAACACTGGGCAATATCACCTGGCCTGCGGGAAACAATTTGATACTCAACTTTCTTACCCGTCACTTTTGAAAATGTATCGACCATTTCTAATACGCTATAACCGTTCCCGGTTCCCAAATTATAGGCTTCACAACCGCCTTGGGAAAACTTTTCACCCTGTAAGGTTTGCAATGCTTTTAAATGCCCTTTTGCCAAATCAACCACATGAATATAATCTCGAACCCCTGTTCCATCAGGAGTTGGATAATCATTCCCAAAAACAGAAAGTTGTTGTAATTTACCCACGGCAACCTGGGAAATATATGGCATCAAATTATTTGGTATTCCATTAGGGTCTTCACCTATCAAACCACTGGGATGAGCCCCGACAGGATTAAAATAACGTAATAGTGCTATTCGCCAGGGGTTTTCATTTGCTGATAATTTATCAGATATTGAAATATCTCTCAGTATCTCTTCAATCATCAGTTTTGATCGGCCATAAGGGTTAGTTGCCGACAATGGAAAATCTTCAGTGATTGGGACAGTATGTGGATCACCATAAACAGTAGCAGACGAACTAAATACTAGTTCTCTTACTCCCGCGTCGGCCATTACTTCAGTTAATACCAAAGTACCGTTAACATTGTTATCATAATAATTTAAAGGCTGCTGACATGATTCGCCAACTGCCTTTAGCCCGGCAAAATGAATTACCGCTTGAAAATTATTTTCAGAAAAAGCTTTTTTCAGTGCATCTCGGTCACGAATATCAATTTTCAGAAAATTCAAACTTCTTCCGGTAATTTTTTCTACCCGCTTCAGTGACTCAGGATGACTATTAATCAGGTTATCAACTACGACAACATCATAACCAGACTCTAACAGTTCAATACAAGTGTGACTACCAATATATCCTGCGCCGCCAGTAACCAGGATTTTTCTTTTTGTATCCATTTAAAACAAACTCCAACTTAATTTTGATAAACTCTAAATCACCCTTAATTCAATTTTTCTAAAGCCTGTTTTGCTTTTTCCAGACCTGAGTATTTTTGCTGGCTATCAACTGCCTGCTCCAAATGTCGCTTAGCTTTAATGTCATCCCCTTTTTCTAGATAAACCATTGCTAAATGATAATGCATCTCTGGCGTACTATCTTTCTTCCGTATCGCTGATTCCAAAGCAGTTTCCGCCTCATCCAGATTGCCATTCAAAAAATTCACCCACCCATAGGTATCAAGAAATGCAGAATGCTCAGAATCTTTCAGGGTAGAAACTAACTCCAAAGCCTGTTTTTTATTTTGATCGTCCTGATTTTCTTCCATTAACAATGCCGCAAGATTATTAGTCGCTAATTTATTTCCAGAATTTATGGCTAATATTTTTTTGTACGCATCAATTGCAATATCATTTTTCTTTGCCGCTGTAGCTAAAGTTGCCAATTTCATCAATAATCCGACATTTTCTGGCGACACTTCTAAACCTTGTTGATAGGCTGCTATAGCTTTATCAACCGATTTTTGTAACAGATATACTGTTGCTAATTTTTCATAGGCCACCCCAAATTCAGGTTTTAACTGAATAACCTTTCTATAAGTCTGTTCTGCCTTCTTGAGTTGATTTTGCTGTCTATATAATTCACCCCGCATAGTTAACAAAGCGATATTTTCTTTGTTTTCAGCAAGCCTCTTGTCCAGATACTTTTCCGCCTCGTCTGCTTTACCCAAAACCAGGTAACTATTCATCAGACCTGATAAGGCATCAATTGCCATCGGTTTTTTGGCAAGCACCTTCTTAAATTCCTCAACCGCATCTTGATGCTTGTTTTGGGCCAGATAAATTTGAGCTAATTTATAATGGCCGATTTCACTTTTCTCAGCATTTTTAGCTAAATTTTTAGCAATTTCAGCCGCTTTAGACCATTCCTGACGTTTGCCATACAAATCAATCAGCATAACTGACACATCTGTATCGTCCTTGTAAAACCCATGAGTTTTTTCAAGCAACGCTAAAGCACTTTCTTCATCCTTCTTTTTGACCATCATCCTGGCCAGATCTTTTGCTGCACTCAGATTTTTAGGATTAACCATTAAAACTTTTTCCAGCGCTTCCTGCGCCAAATCCACATTTCCATTTTGTAATTGGGCAATTGCCAACAACATTAGAGCTTTCTCTGACTCCGGCTCGTCTCTCAAAATAGTTCTAACATCAGCAATTGCTCCATCAAAGTCCTTTGCTTTAATCAAAAATCCGGCCCTTAACATCAAAGCTTTTGCATTCCTTGGGTCAATCTCAATGACTTCTTCGATTAATTTTCTGGCATCTTCAGGTTGACCTTGAGACATCGCTAAAGCAGCCAAACGATTTCGCGCATCAATACCCGAAGTACCGAGAGGATCCTCTTTAACGATTTTTTCTAAAATACTCTTAATGGCTTTTGGGTCATCTCTATGGAGCTTTAACTGGGCAAACTTAAGAGCAAAATTATCCGGATTGTCATTAATCAACTTATTAAGTCTGTTTTCAGCGATTTCAGAACTTCGCTGGCTAATCAGAAAATCCACATAGGCCAACTTAGGCTGATCATCTTCAGGTAATTGATCGATTAATTTTTTTAGAACTTGTTCCGCCTTATCCAGTTTCTTTTCCGAAACATAAAATTTCGCCAGATTATATTGAAGATTCTGATTTTCAGGATAACGCTCCGCTAAAGATAAATATAATTTCTCTGCCTGATCCTTTTTCCCTTGAGCCATTAAAATATTCACTTTAACCAGAGATAACTTGATAACGTCCGGATTTTTTTCCAGCGCTTTATCAATCACCTGCATCGCTTCGTCCAATTTCTTTTCCGAACCTAAAAACCGAACCATCAGTAATGCCGCGTCAACATGGCCAGGATCAATATCCAACACCTGTTCCAGCAACTCTTTTGCCTGCTGCTTTTTATTTTGGGTCAATAATATGGTTGCTTTTAGCGCCAAAGCATCTGGATTTTGAGGGTGTTTTGCAAGAACCAGTTCTACTTTTTCTTTTGCCTTATCAACATCCTTACTAAATAAAAATAATTTACCCAGCTTTAATTGGGCATCCACATGATCTGGGTTTTCTTCGATGACAGCTAATAAATTGCCGTACATTTTTCGCCAATCCATATCCTTTTCTGCAAGTAAAGCAAAAAGATACCGGGCATCTGTGTTTTTAGGATTGATTTGTAAAACATTTTTTAATTCGACACGAACCTTGTCATAGTTACCTTCATCAAAATAAGTTTGTGCTTTCTGCAAATATTTTGCTTCCCTTTCTTCAGAACTACCGCATCCACTCACAGCAACAATGCAAACTATCAATAGCAAAAATCTAATGCTTTTTTTCATTTTCTCAATCACCTAATTAATAAATTCCTTTCATAAAACAGTCCCAAGCCCCCACTACTTTTAATAAAGTGTCGGCAAGACAATCACAATAATTAACACACCGGCCGTAATAGCAGTAAACCTTAAAGGTGGAAACAATTTAAAATTTCTGTTTAATAAATATTCCAGGGCATAAGCCAAACAAAACAATCTGAACAGTACGTGTCCAACATATTCAATATCGACCAAAACAATGGTCGCTAAAATAAATAATGCAACCAAAACATCCTGTGTAGTTAATCTGAAATCTGTTTTTCTCGTTATCCGAATGGCAACAGAAACAATAAATATCAAAATGCTCAAAAACAAATTGAATGTCCAGTTTGAAATAATCTGCATTCCAGGATTAACGTCTGCTAACAGAAATGATAGCACGGCAGAAAAATAGATACTGACTCTAACTAATAACTCCTGTAAAAAACTGGGGGCAAGTTTATATATTAACAGAGACACCCCTACAATTGCAGCTAGCTGCATATATTGGGTATGTAATTGCCAATACAACAAGCCAATAAAAACCAACAAAAACAATGTGATTGAATATTCAATATACACCCTGGTAAATCGAAATAGTCGTTGACTTCGCCATATTGGCCAACCCCTTCTTCTATCTACAAGCGCTTGCGTACCATGTAATTGCCAGTGGTAATGTTCAGCAAAATGCAAGAAAAATAGTATCGATGCACAAATTACTAAATAAACGCCAGCAACTGTCAAGTCAGATGCATAGCGAAACACAAAGGCAGCCAATAAAAAAATTCCTTGGACCAGGTAAATGGTTCCTACAGCTTCGGCGTGAGTAAAGCCTAAATTCAATAAACGATGGTGAATATGGCGCTTGTCTGGGGCAAATGGAGACTGTCCGCTTCTCAGTCGCAATAGCATAACAGACATCGTATCAAGTACAGGCAAACCTAATAATAATAAAGGCAGTAAAGGATTGAGTGTTTTAAAAACTTCCTGTGTTAAATAAATACTTAGGAATGCCGCCATAAAGCCAATAAACTGACTTCCCGTGTCTCCCATAAAAACAACGGCAGGATGGGTGTTAAACCATAAAAAACCAACTATTCCACCTGCAATTGCCAGTGACAGAATAACAACTTCATCGCCTTTCCCGAGTAACCCCAAAAAGGCAATAGCCGAAATGGTCAACAACATAACCCCTGCGGCCAAACCATCCAAACCATCAGACATGTTTACTGCGTTTGTGACCCCAATAACGAATAGCAGCGTCAAAGGCAAGGTCAAAAAAAGCGGAGCCGGTTCCAAACCCATAAAAGGCAAATACTTGAAAGTTAATCCGCCAGCCATTACAACGACTACGGCTAAAATCTGCCCAAAAAACTTCCATTTATAGCTTAGGTTAATTTGATCATCAATTACGCCAAATAGAATAATAATAGCTCCTCCGGCTATTAAACTCATAAAGATATTATTACTAAATGGGATAAACAGTAAAAATGCCGCAATTACCCCGCTGGCAATACCAAGCCCACCGCACCGGGGTATCGGAAGCGCATGAACTTTTCTTTCCCCCGGTTCATCCATCATGTTAAGCACACCTGCCGCCCGAATTAAAACCGGGATTAAGGCTATACTTACTAATACGGCAGTAAAAAAACTCAAAAAAAAGTCCATTTGGATTTATGTATTAGGGTTGATTTGGCCCAATCATTAAAAAATTGGCCACCTTAGGTTTCTAGCGCCATAGTGCAGTTTAATCTTTAATTATTAAAAAATATTTAAGACTTTTCTTAATTAAATAAGGAAGATGAAATTAATCAGGCACATAGGTTTTTAATAAAGGAAAAATATCTTGCAGAAATTCTGCTAGTTTCTGATCTCCTTGAGATTCATCCATACCATCTGGTAAAGCAATAACAAGACGAACCAAAGCGCCATCTGTACGTTTTTTGGTTAAAGCATCCCAGAATAAAAACCACTTAACCAAATATTCATTTGTAATAATACGACCCCGCTGCTGGAACCAATAATAAACCAGTTGTTTATTCTTACCCTTACTGATTACCGCCCGATTAACTCTTAGAGGCTCTCCATTTGCCGATGTAACGCCATCAATTGCACGTTGATTAAAATCAGCAATCCGCCATCCATCTCCCGGTATACAAGATTTGGGTGAATGTGCCGATGCTCCTTTTCTCTGGGAAGCATAATAGGCGACATAAAAATTAACCGGCACACGATCGTCCTTTTTAGTGTAATTACCGATGATATAATCATCAAATTTAAGGGTATCAATATATTCCTGTCCCATCCCGACTTCTACCCCGTGCCAATCATCTATTGATAATGGGAAATTTGTAAACCGGGACCGGTCTGGAGTCAGCTCCTGACGATCACCGATAAATGCAGCTGCAGGAAGCATCAACAACAATGCAAAGCAAGCTGCCACAAATGTTTTTGGCATATGAATCGGCTCAGCTTGCTCTTGATTTTGATTCTGCTCTGAATCCGGAACAGGGGAAAAAAAGGCATCAACAACAAATACCTTCGAAAAATCCTTTTCCTTAATAAACAGTTTTGCCAGAATTCTCATTTCAATATATAAAATACCCAAACAACCGACAAAAATGATCCAGCCCTCAAAATCATGCAAAAACCCTTCGGCTTGTTCAATTCCCCAGTATTCAACCAGTACTCCAATAACACCGATCCGAAAACTGTTCATCAAAACAGTGATAGGAATAGTGGACAGAAAAAGAACAACCCGCATCCAGAATTTTCCCTTGAATAAATAGGCGCATAAATACCCAAAACTCATCAGAGGAAACAAATATCGTAAACCACTACAAGCCTCAACGACCTGTAATTGATACACGCCTAAATCAATGACGTTCCCTTGTAAATTAACACTGATATCAAAAGCTCTGATGACCAGTACGCCTAACCAGGAAGAAATCAGCTGTAGCTGTGAAGATAGATTATTGTAAATAAAATTAGGCAATGGAATCATAAAAAACAGATATGTCAATGGAAACCAAAGCCATCGCATCCCTTGCCAACCTACAAACGACAATGCCAATCCAAATAACGTCACAAGAAAGGCATATTGAGTGATAATAAACAGGGTTGCCAGCTCTCCAACAAACCCTAGAAGCAACCCAAATAATACAATGGCAAAGCCAATCCAGCTACCACCTTGCCTTGAAGCTTCTAATAATTGTTTTCTACTTTGCCAAATAAACCAGAATGAAATAAGCGGGATCAAATAGCCATGGCTATATTCCTCTCTATTCCACGCCTTCTCCATGGCAATTAAACCATCACTAAAAACGAATCCCAGTGACAGCGTAACAGCCAAGATTGAGAGTACAAACCAAATATTCTTCTTCAAAACCGAAATTACATCCATAACATCACACAATCCAGATTAAATAGGGATATCTAAATCCCCAAAAAATTACAGCCTATAATTTCAGGCTGACAAATAGAAAAAAAATAATTTTACTGACTATAACCATCATAATTAATATTATAGTTTGTTTAAAGGTAAGAAACTATTTACAAACGAAATAGCGGCTCTAATCCGTCATTTTCCTGTTTGTTAGTGTCAAAATCAGCCATTTGCTGATTAAAAGCCTGCCATAATCGTTCTCCATCCCATTCGGTATCTTTCTTTCCGTATAGCAGCTGATTTAAATCCAATATTTCATTTCTTAAATGATCGTGGCAAAAAGAGGCAATTTGACCAAGACTGGAAGCACCAAAATGCTGCCTCCCCCACTGAATCAATGCATTTTTTGCAGCAATTTTATCATTTTCCTTACAGGCTTTTTTTAAAGCTTTAACTCCGTCATCCATTGGTCTTTTTGAATTACCCGACTCTTGATTGACATTATTCTTTTTCAATTTTTTATAAAAATAGAAAACTGACGAAAGCCACCCCAAAGCCAAAAATCCAGAAATCCCTAGCCACAATTTGTCCACACCTAGTTGAACAGAACTCTTTGGAAGAAGCTGAGTTTCTGCATCGGAAACATTCAAATTTGACTCTTTAGGTGGAGTGGTTTTTGTAACTTCAGTTACAGCAATAGCCTGAATGGCTTTTGCTGGAATTTTCGCAACTTCCATTCGGTCTTTTTGGACATTCCACCATGGAATTTCGATTGCCGGAAGATGATAGGTGCCTGCTTGTGATGGAATCAGCGCCAGCTTTTCTTCTCTAAAAGCCAGCATACTGCCTCCTTCAGGCCGATCTTTCAGAACAGGCTGGTCAGGATAAACTTTTAATACTTCACCTGAAGCAGATTTAATCGACTTGTCATTAGAAGATAATTTGGGCAATTGGCCAACTGTCGCTCCTTTAGCCAGCAATGTTAAGGTACGCGTCAAAGGCTCCCCCACTTTTACCTGTAGATTATCACGACTCCATTGGTCTTTAAGGTATAGTTGCTCTACAGGCAACCAATGCTTACCGGTAAAACCTTTCGGGATCGGCTTGACATTAAGCTCAATTGCGTCTGAAACCACTCTTTTGGTTCGGGTAATCGGCCGACTAAAAAAACCTCCAAAACGACGCTGGGTATCAACCACTACAGATGCAGTTAAGGAAAGCGGCTTAATTGTCATAACACCACTTTTTTGTGGAAAAATTGCATATTTTCGCTCTGTTACTGAATAATTTTCCCCTTGAAACAAAGTATTAAAATCCATGTCCTCACCCAAACGCTCAATAACCGCATCATCCAAGGCAGGTTCAGTCAAACTTGCCTGCGCGAGACTGACTTTTCTATATAAGCGCATCGTATAAACCACTTGCTGCTGCACATAAGGGTTGCTGGAAGATACTTCAACAAGAAGGAACAGGTCTTCACCTGGCTGTACATCCGCATCAATATTTTCTACCTCTTTGACAAGAATACGGGTTGCAGAACTTCGATCCCTACCAAACCTGATTGCCGGTATCTCAAGTATTCCGGATTTTTTTGGCATCACATCAACAATCCATTTGACCATTTTGGTAAAACTACCATTAACCCAAGAGGCTTGACTACTATGACTCTGATTTAAAATCTCGAAGTCTTTTGATAAAGGACTGAAATCCGGCTCACCATCCAGATCTTCGGCTGCTGAAAAAATAATTTGAAATGACTCATTCATATTGACAGGATTGCGATCCGTCGATACATGAACTTCTGCAGACAGTCCTGATATGGAGTAGCCAACCAACAAGCAAACCCAAAAGACCATAAATATACTGTTTACGCTGAAAAATACACTTTTGGAATTCTGTAACATACTGAATGTAAATCGATTATTATGGATGCAGTGAGGTATTTTTGACCGTAAAAAGTATAACTTTCCCAACTTCGTTTTTATCATTTACCAGGCCTCAGAATTTTCTGATCTGTTCTTCCGTTTACCATACTGATATAAAAATTTTCTTCTTAACAAACCCGATGGGTCATCAGGTATCCGTTGCAACCACTGTTCATCAGCCTGTTGCTGTTCATTCTGTGATTCGTCCTGATTAACCGGCATCTGCGCATTATTTTCATGGTTCTCGTCTTGCTCTTGCCGCTGAGATTTATCTTGTTGCTGCTCTGCGTTGTTGGTGTCGGTTGATTCCTGTTTTTTTTGCTGATCCTGAGACTGTTGCTGTTGTTTTTCTTGTTGCTGGCCATCAGATTCTTGATCTTGTTCTGCTTGCTGGTCTTCATTTTGCTGGGAAGATTGCTTATCCTTTTTTTGCTTATCTTGTTGTTCCTGACCTTGCTGTTCTTTGTCTTGCTTATCTTTTTGTGAGGATTGTTTATTCGGTTGCTGTTTATTTTGTTGTTTTTGCTTTTCCAGCTCTTTTTCAACCAGTTTTTTATTATATAAAGCATCCTCATGCTTTGGATTAATCTTCAAAGCTTGCTGATACGCCTTCAATGCCTCCTGTAATTTTCCCATTTTCGCCAGAGCATTAGCCTTATTGTAAAAAGCATCACTGGTTTTAATTTTTTCCAGTGACTTTAAAGATTTTTCATATTCACCTGCCTTGTAATAAGCTGAAGCTTTCCACTCAGGGTTTCTGAAATTTTCTGCCGCCTCTTTATAGCGCTGCTGCTCAAATTGCAGTTGCGCCTGCTGATCCTTGGTTTGAAAAAAATTTTGCCAATCAAAAGCATAACTTGGCTGAGGCGTTTGCAACAAAAAAAACAAAGCCAAAGATAAAATGCCACGCCTGAAGTTTAAAGCCGCTAACGGCACCACCAGCAAAAGTAGCCATGGCCCTCTGTCTAACCATAAATCCAGCAATAAATTATTTGTCTCAGCCTGCTGCTTAACCTGCGAATCAAAAACAGCTAACAAAGTTTCAATATCGCTGTCATCAGGACTTATAGTCCGAAAAACACCGCCCCCCGCTTCCGCCAGCTTTTGTAATTGCTGAGATTTTATTTTGGAAATAACCATATTGCCAACAACATCCTTTAAAAAACCACCATCAGAAGTTTTAATCGGTGCGCCTTGTTCTGTTCCAACCCCCAAAATTGACAACTTATATTGTTTCAAAGAACGAACAACAGGCAAAGTGTCTTCCAAAGTCACGCCATCAGTAACCAGCAAAATTTCGCCACTGGTTAATCCGGCCTGTTTAAATAAATCCACTGCTTTCTCAATAGCCAGCGCTGTATTACTTCCTTGTGCCGGCATGATTTCAGTCGTTAATGCCGATAATTGACTATTGATGGTTTCAGTATCTTCAGTTAATGGCGTTACCGTAAAAACATCGCCTGCATAAACAATCAGCGCTGTCTGGCCATCCTTTCTTCGCCTTAAAATATCTGCGATTTTATAGCGAGCACGAATCAATCGACTCGGTGTAATGTCCGCAGCATCCATTGACCTCGATAAATCCAAAGCAATCACCAAACCCGCTGCATTTCTGAATACCGGTGAAGGTAATCGTTCCCAACTTGGTCCGGCCAAAGCGAAAATGGTAAGAAAAGCTGCCACAGATGAACTCAACAGTGGCCACCGGCTTTGTTCAACTGCCTTATCCTGCAAAATATGGGGAAGCAATTCGGGATCGCAAACCTGGTTCCAATTACCCTGCATCAGCTTGTTTTTCCAGCCGATGAATAATAATACAGCGTAAGGAATCAAGGCCAGCAGCCAAAAAGGACGAATAAAATGAAAGTCAGTGAAATTCATATCCGCCTCAAATTAGATAAACTGATGACTGCTGACAAAATTAAGGCAACAGCCAATGGCCAATGGAAAAGCTCAGTTCTGGGCCGAAAAAACTGCTGATCTTTTTCTACAGGTTCTAACTGATCAAGGATTTTATAAATCTCCTCCAATTGTTCAGTATTTCGGGCACGAAAATATTTTCCTCCGGTTTTTTCTGCAATAGCCCTCAATGTTTTTTCGTCAAGATCTCTGGACGGGTTAACTTTTCTGACCCCGAATAAACTGCGCACCAACATTTCATCCGCCCCCACGCCAATGGTATAGATTTTAAGCCCTTCTTTTGCAGCCAGTTCCGCAGCTTTTAAAGGCGATATTTCCCCGGCAGTATTAGCGCCATCGGTTAATAAAATCAGAACCCGGCTATTTGCTGATTGTTTCCGTAGCCTTTTAACCGCCAAACCTATTGCATCACCAATTGCGGTATTCTTTCCTGCCAGCCCTATTGCCGACTCATTAAGCAAGGTCAATACTGTTTTACGGTCAAAAGTTAACGGAGCCTGTAAATAGGCTTTGCTGCCAAACAAAATCAAGCCAATTCGGTCGCCCACTCGACGACTGATAAATTCACCTGCTACGATTTTAGTGGCGGTCAAACGATCAACCTGCTCGCCATTGATGACAAAATCCTGCTCTTCCATACTCCCTGATAAATCTACAGCTAACATCAAATCTCTGCCAGTTACTGCTTGCTCGATTGGTTCACCCAGCCATTGTGGGCGCATACTGGCAATAATCAGAAAAAACCAGGCAATAACGGCCAACCAAATAGGCCATCTTTTTCTCTTAACAAAATATTGACTTTGCAGTTCGCCGAAATCCTCCAGAAATGGCACTTTTAACGCCGCCTGCTCGACAGGATTAACCGGAGGCATTAGCCATCGTATTAATAAAGGTAGTGGCAAACAAAGAAGCAGCCAAGGCCATTCGAAATGAATCATTTACGTTTTTTCAAAACCTTTAGCCAATCTTCACAAAGTGCGATAAGAGCTGCTATATCTACTTGAGACTTGTCTTTCCTGTATCTGGCGTCTGTCAATACTTTGCCTTTTTCAGAAAATCGTAGTTCGCCTAATGTTTCATCCAGAAATTCCAGCCATCGCTTTCCAGTCAATCCTGCCACATCTTTCCTCGGAAACAGACTAATGGCAACCCGTCTGATTAGTGCAGAAAGTTCAGCCAGTTTCTGCTCCTCACTCAAGCCTGTATCCTGCCTGATGTCTTGCAATATTTTTATGGCTGTTTTGATGGCTGTCCTTCGGGTTATCCTTTTATAAAGCCAATAAGAAAAAAACACCAATGCCACAATCAATATCAACAAAATCCACCAACCCATCGCTGGCGGCCACCAACTGACAGGCTCTGGCAAATGAATATCTTTTAAAGGGAGCTGACTAGGTTCCATTTTTTACCGTAAAATTTGCACTGGATCATCCCTGGTGCTGCATAGCAAAAATTCAAGATTCAATTTTCTGGACAGATTTTGCAAATCCAGTTTTCGTTGAATAAATTTATGTTGATACTGTGAGACACGTTGAGTATCGCCGGTATCGACCAATATGTCTTTTTGCCCATTTGTAAAACGATAATTACCATTTTCCGGCAAATGAACTTCCAATGGATCGTAAATCATAATCAAAACCACATCACAATGCCTGGACAGGCGGGTTAAATGATTTCTGCATTTAAGATTCAGTCCCCGAAAATCACTAATAATATAGACCAGACTGCCCGGCCTGGCATGCTGAGTCAAACGAGATAAAACATGTTCCAGGGAAAATTCCTGCTGTTCCTGATCAAAAAAATTCACCAAGGAACTAAAAAAACGTAACACGGCATGTTTACCATTTTGCGGCTTTAATTCAAAACAGCTCCTGTCAGAAAAAATTTGTCCTCCAACCCGGTCTCCATTATTTTGCCCAATCCAAGCTAATAAACCTGCAAGTTTTGCTGCTTGAACAAATTTAAATACACCACGAGTTGCAAATTTCATGGCATTTCGATAATCGACAGAAATAAAAACCGGTCTTTCCCGTTCCTCACGATACAATTTGGTGTGTGGTTTGCCCGTTCTTGCAGTCACACGCCAGTCAATACTGCGAACATCATCACCTGGCTGATAAAGCCTGGTTTCATCAAACTCCATACCACGTCCTTTAAAACGCGAAACATAACCTCCGCTTTGTTGCGCTCGCATTCCAGATCGATACAGGCTCAGACTTGCTGCCGGTCTTGCAAGGCGCAGCAAGGTTTTCAGGGTGATTTCCACCCTGTCATTAGACGCCTCATCTGAAACTGGTTTTTTTGGTAACGCAACCATCATAAAAATTCCCTGCCGTTTGGGTTCACGACGATTCTAGGGAACAGCAATTCTGGAAATTAATTCGCGAATAAAATGATCTGGAGTCACGCCTTCAGCTTCAGCCTCATAGGAAAGAATGATACGATGGCGCAAGATATCAAAAGCCATGTCCTGAATATCTTCAGGTCCGACAAAATCACGCCCATCCAACCAGGCTTTAGCGCGGGAACAACGATCCAGTGCAATACTCGCTCTCGGGCTTGCGCCATATTGCGACCAGCCAGCCAGATCACTTCCGTAAGCACCAGGATCGCGGGTAGCTAATACAATTTGCAACAAATATTCTTCCAGCGCATTATCCATATACATATCAAGAACCTGGTTTCGTGCAGCAAACAGAGTTTGCTGACTCACTGGCTTGATCGTTGCCTGACTGCCAATAGTTCCATTGCGGGCCTCCGCTCTGGCAAGATGCAAAATTTTCTGTTCATGCTGTGGCTGCGGATAATCAATTTTCACATGCAGCAAGAATCTGTCCAATTGCGCTTCTGGCAACGGATAAGTACCTTCCTGCTCAATTGGATTCTGGGTTGCCATCACCAAAAATAACGCAGGGAGCGGATAAGTAGCACCACCCACTGTAATTTGTCTTTCGGCCATCGCTTCCAACAATGCAGCCTGGACCTTTGCCGGCGAACGGTTGATTTCATCGGCCAGGATCAAATTATGGAATAATGGGCCTCGTTGAAACTCAAAAACACCTTGTTGGGGACGATAAATTTCAGTGCCGGTTAAATCCGCCGGCAATAAATCCGGTGTGAACTGAACTCGGTGAAAATCGCCCTCGATACCTTTACTTAAAACATTAATCGCCCTGGTTTTTGCCAATCCCGGCGCACCTTCCACCAAAATATGGCCATCAGCCAACAAGGCAATCAGCATTCTTTCTACCAGAACTTCCTGGCCAATAATCTGGGAGCTAATAAAATCTTTTAGTGCAACTAACTCTTGTTGACAAGCGTCAACTTCTAGATTCGTTTCAACCATAAATTAAATCAATCCTTTTTCCATTTTCTAATGTGCGTTTCAGACGGGTATATTACTATAAAGTTCCTGAATGGCTTAAATCATGCTAAAGAAAAAATAGCTGACAGAACAAAAAATCAATGCGCCTAGCCCCAGCCAGCACCAAAGCAACATTTTTCTGCCAGGCTTATGTTGTTCAGGCACGTCACGACCATACATCGCCAACATATTCAAACACGCCAAAACCGGCGCGGCTACAAAAGCCAGAACCGTTGCAATTTTGACCATTTCCCGCATTGAGGTTAAAAAGAAAAACAAAATAACCAAAGTGCCACTGACTGTCAGTAACAACCACAGCAAATACTGTATTCTTCTTTTTTCATGCTTAAAATGATTTGGAAAAAGCAATTCCAGCACCGCTGTTTGGGTTCTGGGAAAAGCATCCAGGCAGGTTAAGGTGGTGCTAAACATTGTTGTCAATGCAGCTATCGCAACAATTGGATATGCCCAGCTTCCCAATGCTTGTTGATACATATCCAGCAATTGTCCGGCAAAGGCGGCGCCTCCAGATTTAAATTGTTCGCCACTGCCGTACATCACCAAAGCCCCAAGCAACAGGAAGGAAACCGCTAAAAATGCTGTGCCAATATAGCCAATTCTGAAATCCAGCAAGGCATCTTTTATACTGACTTCCCCCCCCTGGTTTTCATTTTTGCTTTCTGACCAGATTGAATGCCAAACTGAAATATCCATTGGTGCCGGCATCCAGCCCAAAAAAGCAGCTAGAAAAATCAGATGCGTAGTATCAGTGAAATTGAATTGAGTGTTCGCAGATTTATAATATCCAGGGTTATCAAGCGCCAACATAATAACCGCCCCTATTGAAGTCACCGTTAAAATCAGAATAATCACTTTGATTAATTTGTCCAATAGTGAATATCGGCCGCTTGCCAACAAAACAAAACAGATTGAAAGTAAAGCAGCGCTGATGACTGCAGCAACTTGCTGCGGACCAAGACCAGCAACCCCCTGAAAGTGAAAAATATAAACGGCAAGACCTGCAGTTACAACCGTGACAGCGGATTGAATAATAAACATCGAGCCCAACGTCATTAACAAATACGTCCACAGCGCCCAATTTCCAAGCCTTTTGTATCCGTGAAGTATATTTCTTCCAGTTGCCGCAGTGTAACGAGGGCCGAATTCAAAAAAAGGATATTTAATAAAATGAATAATAATAATTGCAGGGATTAAATAAAAACCAAACATGCCACCGGCACGTGTTGACTGCACTAAATGTGAAACGCCCACTGCCGCGCCCGCATACAAAAGTCCCGGCCCCAGTCTGGATATTAACGAAGTTTTTTGTTGTTCTTGTAGTTTTGTTATTGAATCCATAATAATCTTTCCTGCCCACTTAACCCCTATGCGGCAAAGCCACTTCTGTAATCACGCCCGCTTCAGGATCATTAAAAATTTCCCTGTCAATTTCATCTTCTCCGTGCGCAACAATACAAGTCACTGTGGCATCACCGGTAACATTAACAGCAGTGCGGACCATATCAAGCAAGCGATCGACACCCAGGATCAAACCAATTCCCTCGACAGGCAAACCAACCTGATTAAAGACCATTGCCAACATAATCAATCCAACACCTGGCACTCCGGCTGTTCCAATTGATGCTAATACCGACATGCCAATAATGGTCAAATACTGGCTTAAACCCAAATCTATTCCATACACATTGGCAATAAATACCGTCGCTACCCCTTGCATAATCGCCGTGCCATCCATATTAATGGTGGCCCCAAAAGGAATGGTAAAGGAAGCGATCGAATTATGTACTCCCATGCGTTTTTCCACGGCTTGTAATGTTACGGGAATCGTTGCATTTGAACTGGCAGTACTGAATGCGAAAATCTGGGCAGGCCGCATTTTCCTCATAAAAGTAAAAGGATTTAAACGTGTCATTGAAGTTAACAGCAGGTTCAATGTTCCAAAAGCATGAATAAGCAGACAACCTACCACCACTGAAAAATAACCAATCATTGGCATAATCAGTCCAATACCCTGTTCCGAAAAGGTTTTCGCCATTAAGCAAAATACCCCAATGGGGGCAAAATCCATTACCAACGTAACAACTTTCATCATCACTTCATTCATTTTCTCAGCGCCCAGGGCCAAGTTTTTTCCTGCTTCACCAGCCATCAACATGGCGATAGCAAACAAAATCACAAAGAAAATAATCTGCAACATATCTCCATTTGCAAAAGCCTGTACCGGATTGCTGGGAACAATATTGATAATCACATCTGTTAGAGGGGGCGCTTGCTTGGCACTAAAGCCGCCGGTTTCCAGTATTGGGGTGGAATCATTTTTGCCAGGTCCAACCAAAATCGCTACGACCAAGGCAAGGCTTATTGCCATAGCCGTGGTCAACATATAAAACAAAAATGCTTTAAGACCGACTCTGCCTAACATACCAACATCGCCTATCCCATTCACCCCACAAATCAGGGAAAAAGTCACCAGAGGAACCACCAGCATTTTCAAGGCATTAATAAACATCTTGCCAACTACATGAAAAAGCCCATTAACCAAATAAGTCTGAACAAAATCTATTTTTGAAGCAAAAGCATTCAGCAAGCTACCTAAAATCAGGCCAATACACATGGCAATAAGGATTTTTGTGGTGATGGTCATTTTTCCCTTCATAACGCCCCCGGGGTCAATTTAGTTTCAGCAAGTGAACGATAATACCTTGTTAAAAAACAAGGTGACAGTGAAAGATGGGTAAATAGGTGGATTTCTATACTATCAGTGTCAGCCAAAACGACAAATGGAAGAATCAAATGCCATGCTCTTTTTTGTCCTCTTCATCCTCATCTTCTTTTTCCGAAGTTAATTCCGAAATTTCTTTCAACCTGGAAATTGCCTTAAAGTTAATGCTGTCCTCTGGATAATTCCCTAGCTCATCAATTTTTCCAGCAATCTGGCCTGTCAGTAATTCCAATGTATCGTCAACATTGGTAACGGTATAAACGGCAAACAAATCCTTTTCAACTGCATCTATAACTTCCTCCTTTAACATCAAATTACGTTTGTTGGCAGCAGGTATTATCACGGCATGATTCCCATCAAGCCCTCTGGCCTGACAAAGCCTGAAAAACCCTTCAATTTTTTCATTGACTCCCCCTATAGCTTGAACTTCGCCATACTGATTAATTGACCCGGTAATGGCAAAAGATTGTCTGATAGGAGTCCTGGTCAATGCAGAAATCAGGCAGCACAACTCCGCTAAAGAAGCGCTATCGCCATCAATATGCCCATAAGACTGTTCAATCGCAATACTCGCTGAAATAGCCAACGGAAAATGCTGGGCATAGCAATGTCCGAGATAACCGGTAAGAATTAAAACCCCTTTGGAATGAATTGATTGCCCCAATTCTGCCTCTCGCTCAATATCGACAATCCCTCGAGAGCCGGGATAAACGGTTGTGGTGATTCGTGCGGGGGCACCAAAGCTGCTTCCGCCTACTTCCATCACTGTCAGTCCATTGATTTTTCCAACCGCCGCCCCTTCGGTGTCAATCAAAATGGTATTATCAAGCATTTCTTCGAGAACATTAATTGAAATCCGGCCATTTCGCTGCTCTCTTAACGCCAAAGCTTTATCAATATGCTGACGGTCAATCCATTCGCTATCAGTTTGACTGCGAAGATATTCCGCCTCGCCAATAATTTCCAGCGAATCATTAATCCGGGCAGACAATCGCAGCTGGTTTTCTGCCAATCTGGAACTATGCTCAATCAAACATTCAATCGCGCCATGCGTTAAAGGTTTGGCTCCAGCATCTTTGGCTTGTCTCAGCATCAATGCCGCAAACTGAGACATTGTTTCATTATTGCGCGGAATATGATTATCAAAATCAGACAGAATGCGAAACATTTCGTTAAATTCGCTATCCATTTCCTGCAGCAAATAGTAAATTTCCCTTGGGCCAACCAGAATAATCTTGATATTCAAAGGAATAACTTCAGGCTTCAGGGATACTGGGTTAATACCTAATTCTGAATAAGGTGATTCAATTTCTATCCGCTCTGACTGCAATGCCCTTTTCAAACCTTCCCAAACATAGGGATAGGTGAGTAATTTTTCTGCATCCAGGATCAAATAACCGCCATTAGCCTTGTGCAAAGCACCCGCCCGAATTTGATGATAATTAGTTACCAGCGTCCCTTGTTCGCTAACATATTCAATACGTCCGAATAAATTGGAATAAATGGGATGTGGTTCGTAAATAACTGGCGCGCCACTTTCCTGCGAATAATCCACCAGAATATTGGGCATATACTGGTCACTCAACATTTTCCTCTTACAGGTATCAGAAGCCTCCATGATTTGCGGCTGAACTAGCAAATCAATTAAGGTATGATGAAGATCCTTTTTTATTTCGGCTAGATAAGTAACAACATCATCAATTTGACTGTATTTGTCGTTGAGTTCCTTGAATAAGGGATTAATCGCCTGGCGAATGGTAATGCTATCCAGTTGCTTGATTTTATCGACCATTTCACGACGCCATTGCGGCAATTCGGAAAGAGTCTCCGCCAGAAATTCCTCAAGCTCTTGAACATGCTGATTATATTGCTCTCGCTCTTCCTGAGGAAGTTGGTTAAAGTCCTCTTCATTGAGAATTTTATTTTCGCGGAGCGGTGCGAACGAGACGGAATCGCTTTCACGAAATAATGCAACGTTCATTGATCGCGCCTTGTTTTCAACGATTTCCAATGCCTTGTTGTACCGCTGGTTAAAACTTAATTCAATTGAGGTCTTTTTTTGTTGATAGGTCGGACTTTCGAAAATCGCCGGAAATGTCGCTAACAGATTATCAATCAGCTTCGAAATATCCTTACAAAAATCCTGCGCTGTTCCCGGGGACAAAGCAATCACCCAAGGCTCTCTGGAATTTTCGAAATTATCCACATACGCATAGGATTGGGGCGTGTTTTGGGCATAAGCATGCAAATCCAAATGGGAAGTCACCATGGACAACCGGCCGGTTTCAGGTTCGCCCATAACAAAAATATTGTAGCCGGGGTTATGCATGGCAACACCAAACTCAAGAGCCGACTGGGCTCTGGATTGTCCAAGGATGTACTGATTTTTTTTTAATACCGAAGACGAAATATCAAGGCCATCCAGATTGGCTGTTAATTTAAGAGCATCGCTTGGGAGTTTTACTGAATTATTCAAAATATTTTCGCTGGTCATTTAATGGAAAGATTTGCGGAACAGAGACAAGAGGCAGTGGCATCATCCTTAACCCGACAGCCTCCTAATAGTTTAATATTCAATATCCAGAATCAAAAAGTGACGCGTGCCAAATTCTGTTTTAATCGTCACTTCGTCATCAATGCTTTTCTTCAATAGCGCTCTGGCAAGCGGAGCATCCATACTGATGTAATTTTGCTTGCCAATTTCGTCAGGCCCCACAATTCGGTACTGCACTTCCTCGCCCTGATCATTTTCCAGCGTCACCTTGGCGCCAAAAAAAATGCAATCCTGAGTCGCAGGTTTTTCATTAACCACCTTAAGATTCGGCAAACGTTTTTGTAAATAACGAATACGACGATCAATTTCACGAAGTTCTTTTTTACGATAGATATATTCAGCGTTTTCCGAGCGATCTCCTTCAGCAGCAGCTTCTGACAAAGCTTTGGTTACATGCTTTCGTCGTTCCCATAAAGCTTGCTGCTCATTTTGAAGCAGTTTAAAACCTTCTGCAGTTATGTAAGGCGAAGATTTTGGTGAAGGAGGCCGCCAACGTCCCATTCTAAAACATCTGAAGATTTAGGTTACTTTCCCTGCAATAAAATTGATTATTCATCAATCCATTCTTCAAGCGCAGCAATAATGCTTTTCGCCTGATCTTTGCTGGAAATATTAAATTTTGATTTTTGTTGATATTCGCCATTTCTTTTTTGGTAACGACGAATGGTATATTTATCCGGGCCATACTCTTCCTTGCTCCGATTCCAGTCCTGATAACGATAGATCACAGTTGCCCATGCACCTTTGGTAAGAACTTTTTTATCCAATTCTTTTACCGTTTCAATGCCGCCATCTTCATAAGAAACAGTTAATTCATCTACAGTTTCAGCCATAATTTCTCCGGATATTAATATTTCAAGATTTTAAAACCGTTAAATATACAACAATAAGAAACTTTTGCACGAACTTAAATCGTCCGAACTTGAGGAAATGCTATAAAAAGGGGAAGTCAATTCAAGCAAGTGCAGAATCAGTGTGTAAAAAACTCTCCAAACCCACGGCTGCCATCTGCGACTGGAATAGTGGCAATAACTTTTAACTCCTTGCCATCAATAACTGAAACTGTGCCATCAAACCAGTTGGCAACATAGATTTGCCGATCGTCAGGATGTGTTGAAATACCTTCCGGTTTCTCACCCACTTCAATAACAGCAATTTCTTTTAAACTCAGAGTATCAATGACTGAAACCGTACCATCATCCTGATTGGTCACGAATAATCGAGTATCATTTTGCGCCAGTGAAACTGCGTAGGGTCGACTTTTTACAGGAATAGAAACTGTCTGGGGCTGTCGTAAATCGCTAATATCAACAACGCTAACATCATCACTTTCGACATTAGCGGTATAAAGTTTTGTACCCGCAGAGTTAACTGTAATACCAAACGGATGTGTTCCGACATCTATGGTTCTGCGAACTTTCAAATTATCCAGATTAATCAATGAAACTGAATCACTGACTCGGTTAGCCACATACAGCCATTGGTTATCATGACTGACCACCATCCCTGAAGGTGACTTTCCAACCACAATAGTCTTTATTAATTGAAGATTTTCTGTGCCAAAAATGGCGATCTGATTTTCATACCAATCAGCAACAAAAACCCGTTCCCCAGTTCTATCAACTGCAATTCCCAATGCACCATTACTGGTTTTCACAGTCGTCAACGGGACTAGTTTTTTAGAATCCAGCACTGCAAACCCAGCTCCGTCAGGTGTACTGATATAAACCTGATGCTTGAGATTATTGACGGCCACCCCGACCGGCTTACCCTCAACAGGTATGTTTTTCAGAACCTTCCGGGTTGAGGTATTTATAACCGAAACATTATTGTCAAGCTGATTGGTGATAAAGGCTAAAGGTTCGGCTAACAAATCAACCTGAAAAAAAATCGCTGCGGCCAGAACCACAGCGATTTTTTTCAATCTCAAATCAATTAAATGCGCCACTTATCTTTTTATTTTAACTTTAACATCAGACTCGCTGACACTTGGATCAAATTTTTTGGCTAAACTAACCAAACCATTGGTCAATACAGTTTTAACGGCCTCATCTGCTGCATCTTCATCCATTTCAGGCGGAGGGTTATTGTTTAAATAAGCGCGGTAATAGGTAGCAACCCATGTAACTTCAGCTTCATCGCCCTTATCTTTTACGGTAATTGTTGCCTGATAGTTATTGACGGGTAAGACGGGTACATCTTCACTCTGTCCTGAGTGCTGAATGGTCTTTGCCGTACTCATATCAGTAATTTTGTATTTATAGGATTTTTTATCTTCCTTATAAGCCTTCAACTCCTCAGTAATTTTGCCGCCACCCGCCAAAGTTAACACTCGCACAGCACCTTTTTTATTGGTTCCATCACCCTCCACACTTTTAATATCAGGATGCCAGGACATATCATCAAAGTTTTTGATTACTTCCCAAACTTGATCCGCTGGCGCCTTAATCGTTATGGACAAAATCTGCTTTGCCCGAACAGGCCCGTGAGCATTAACGGCCGCAGTAAAAAAGAAAACCAGGGCTGAAACGAATATCGTTATTTTTTTCATGAAAAATTCCTATTCAGGTCAATAAATAAATGAACTGCCAATTATATGACAAATTCGCTATCGCTAGAATCAGTTATCAGGATTTTTTGGAAAAACAAGAAAAATTCCTGCTGCTATACTTCACGCGGTCACGGATGCGGAATTTATAGCGCACTGATTTTTGTCGAGAGCAAGGCACTAAAACAGGCTCATAGCAAGCTACGCAACTGTTTTAGTAACACAGCTATCGGCAAAAACTCAGTCGTTAGAAATCCGTAGTCGTGATCGCGCGAAGTATAGATTAATATTATTTTTTCTGAGCTGAATTAACTCTGAACAATTAATACATTAAAAAACGCTTCCATTCATTAATGTATTTCTCCATAAACCAACAAAATAAATTATGCTGTTATTTTTGGCTATTAACAAATCTTTCGCTTATTGACATCTTTTCCATTAAATTTTCACCATACTCAGTCAGAGCATCCAGGATCAATTTATTGCAATCCTTTTGTGCCTTTTTTTCTGAAATCATTGCCCAATATTCAGAAAGACTCAAGCTTGCTCCGGCTTCCTTTCCAAGCAACAATTTATTCCGGCAAAAATCAAGCCATTGGGCTTGCTCTTCATCATTCAAAGTATCCGGGAAATTTCTGGCCCGATATCGAAATAACATTTCCGGCAAGCGTGTATCGTCAAAATTCAAATTCAGATCCGATAATTGTTCAGGCTCAGAATTTCTTATTTTGACCATAGCAGCTTTATCACTGTAACTAAAAAATCCACCCGTATAAATCATCAAATCAGGATCGAATGGCTGTTGTTCGGAAGCAGAATAACTGAAAATTTCCGGCAACTTATTTTTCCAGTCATTGCTGGTTTTTATTTGCTCAAGATGTTTGTAACACAGGTCTAAATCTATTTTTAATCGTTCCGCATCCTGCTTGCGTAAAACGGAAATTGGCGCCAAAATTGGACACTTGTTTTTATGAACAGTTTTAATGGGTATTCTATCGACGCCTTGAGCTAAATCTGTAGGTGCAGTAAAAATACGTTGCTGGATTTGTTCTACTGTTAACTCCAAAAACGGCTCAGGGTCAACTGACAAATCATAAACAAGCACTCCATTACTGTTGCTTGGGTGCGATGCTAAAGGCAAAACCACTGCAATACAGTTTTTGCGAGCTGGGTACATCCCTGAAACATGAAGCAACGGCTTCATGGAAGCCAGTTGTAGCAATTTGGTTACTTCAGGCTTAAGCCGATGATTAAAAAAGAAAGCATATAACTTAGGCTGCACCTGTTTAATAAGCCCTGCAATTGCTATAGTCGCATAAACATCCGAAAGCGCCTCATGCGCAGATTGATGATGAATATCATTTGCCTTAGTCAGTAATTCAAGACGAAAACTAGTCTCACCTGATTCATTTTCAGGCCATTCGATTCCTTCAGGCCTTAACGCTCTTGTTGCCCTGACCACATCGATCAGATCCCAGCGGGAATTCCCATTTTGCCATTCCCGGGCATAAGGATCATAAAAATTCCGATAAAGTAAATTACGCGTAACTTCATCATCAAAACGCAGATTATTATAGCCAACGGTACAGGTCTCAGGTCTAGCCAACTGATTTTCAATTAACCGAATAAACTCCGCTTCGCAAACCCCTTTTCCTCTTGCTATTTGGGGTGTAATACCAGTTATCAAACAGGATTCTGGATTAGGTAAACAGTCAATAACGGGCTGGCAATAAATATTAACGGGTTTGTCAATAACGTTAAAATCCTGATCTGTTCTTATACCAGCAAACTGAACGGCACGATCTCTTTGAGGATCCACTCCAAAAGTCTCATAATCGTGCCAAAAAAAAGTTTGCTTGTTCATGAAAAATTTAACTTAACCATCGTATATTTCTATTGATTAGCATTTTAAACCTTAAAGCATCTACACAAAAAATATAATTAATAAAATGATAAAAATTTGATACCTAAGGATCAATACTTTAAGTTTTAAGAATATGTATTAAACTAAAATAATAAGTCTGCTCAGGTTAATCACCTATACTGGCTAGACTTAATTCAGTAGTTAAAGTTATTATAAAAAGCTTTGTGAATTTAGGACCGTTCAGAAAACTGACCTAAATTGAATTTAAACACCACTAATTTTTAACAAATTCCAGTCTGTGACAATTTCATATTCTTCAAGCCACGGAAGCCCAAATCCTGCAGGAGCAGTAGCTGATGAAAATGGCGTTAATTTTTCTATATTCAGCCGCCATGCCACTTATGTGGAGCTTTTATTATTTGACAAAGCTGACAGCCCTGAACCTTTCCAAGTTTTTCCATTAAAACCAGATATTAACAGGTTGTTTTATTCCTGGCATATTTATGTTGAAGGTTTGCCATCTGGCGTTTGGTACACCTGGAGAATGGATGGACCCAATAATACCGCAGACTCGGGTTTGCGTTTTGATAAAGACAAACACCTACTTGACCCAAGAGCCCAAGCCGTAAACGACAAACTTTGGCAAAGAGCACCAGCTTGCCTTCCTGGCAATAACGCCGCTACTGCAATGCGTGCCAAAGTCACCGACCTCGAATATGACTGGGAAGGCGACCAACCACTAAAAATTAATAGCGAAAACAGCATTATTTATGAAATGCATGTTGGCGGCTTCACCCGCCACCCTTCTTCAAAAACGAAAAACCCGGGCACTTTTTCTGCGCTAATAGAAAAAATCCCTTACTTACAGAAACTTGGCATTACCCATGTAGAACTGTTGCCCGTTATGGCTTTTGACGAACAACATGTCCCCTCCAGCACAGCAAAACTTGGTTTGAAGAACTACTGGGGCTATAGCACACATAGTTTTTTCAGCCCTCACCCGGGTTATTGCGTAAACCCCGATCAGGGTTGCAGCATTACAGAATTTAAAGATATGGTCAAAGCTTTACATCGTGCAGGCATTGGTGTAATTCTTGATGTGGTTTTTAACCATACCTCGGAAGCCGGCTCTGATGGTCCCTTTATCAATTTCAAAGGCATCGACAATAGTGTTTATTATCATCTTGATTCTATTGATAAAAGAATTTATCTTGATTATACGGGCTGCGGCAACACCGTTAATGCCAACCACCCAGTAGTTTCAAACTATATTATTGAATGCCTTGAATATTGGGTTCAACACATGCATGTTGACGGCTTTCGTTTTGATCTGGCCAGTGCCTTGGCACGCGGAGAAGGGGGCAAAGTACTCCATGATCCCCCAGTTTTATGGGGAATTGAACTTTCTTCCCGACTGGCAGCTACGAAGTTAATTGCAGAGGCCTGGGATGCTTCTGGCTTATATCAGGTAGGCAGTTTTCCTGGCTATCGTTGGTCTGAATGGAATGGGCGCTATAGGGATGTAATTCGCCGATTTATTCGTGGTGAAACTGGCTTGATCGGCGAACTGGCAACCCGCCTGACTGGAAGTAGTGACCTTTATCAAAATCAAGGCAGATTACCAATCAACAGCATCAATTTTGTCACTTGTCATGATGGTTTTACTTTATATGACTTGATGAGCTATGAACAAAAACACAACGAAGCTAATGGTGAAAATAATCGAGATGGAAGCAATGACAACCTCAGCTGCAACTATGGCGTAGAAGGTGAAACCACTGACCCAAAAATTATCACCCTAAGAAAACAACAGGCTAAAAATGTAATCGCCCTGCTCATGTTGAGCCAAGGAATTCCGATGATCTTAGCCGGCGATGAAGTACTTAACACGCAACGAGGTAATAATAACACCTATTGTCAGGACAATGAGCTTTCATGGTTCAATTGGAACCTGATCGAAACAAACCAAGAAATGTTACGTTTTGTCCAAATGATGATTGCACTTCGGAAATCTCATCCGGCATTAATGCGAAGTCGTTTTTTAACGGGTGAAGTCATCAATGATACAGGCCTTAAAGATATCACCTGGCATGGCAGAGAACTTGACACTCCACCCTGGGAAAACCAAGACTCATCAATCCTTGCTTTTACATTAAGTGCAATTGCTGTTGAAGAGTGTGATCTGCATGTTGTAATAAACATGTCGCAGGAAGATTTTCTAATTGAATTACCACGATTAGCAGGTCGAAAGTGGTTTCGAGCAGTAGATACGGCGAAAAAAACACCTGAAGATATTTGTGAACCCAAAAAGCAAAAACCAGTTCGCAAACATACTCATAAATCATTAGCGCGATCAATTAATGTTTTTGAAGGAAAAAAATCCAAACTAGAAACTTTTTTCCGCCGTTAACATTTATGCAAACAAGAGAGGAGTTTTGTAAATTTTCTAATGGGACACAAAAACTCTCCACAACATTTCAAAACTCTTAATTTCCTAATAATGGAAGCATCAACTAACTTGTAAAGATAAAAAGACACTGTTTATTTAAAAAACGACTAAACTTGTTTTCATTAAATCTGATTAAGGATGGGAATATATTTCAAAAAAATGCTACTTATATAGTCTTTTACTTACATTTAAGAGTATCTTAAGCTGACAATGCTGTGGAATTGTATAATACTCTTATTGCAGAAACTTATTTTTGAAACTCCCATCTTCTTAAAACGACAAAGAACATATTTTTTACAAAAACTCTTTTTTAATGATTCTTGTTTGAATTCTGAAACCTAAAGCAATAAGGCAAGAACATTTTCAGTTTTTAGAATTTTTCTTAAAATTTGATAACGTAATATGAAAATAAGTTAAATTTTTGACATGGCAATATTTATCAAAAGTTAGAAACAGGTAACAAAAAATGAAAAGTAAAGACCTGAAACCATTAAAAGTTTCGCTACATGGCATGGATGAACGCATGCAAAAAATGATGGCGAACTATTTAAGACTCCCATGTAGAGGCACTGCTATTGTGGTCCTTGATGACGAGAAAGCTCATGCAGAAATTGTTGATGTCGATTTAGCCACATCTGAAACCATCCTAGAAGACCGGCTAAAAACAAGCGCCCCCAAGCCAATTATTGCTTTATCCCTGAACCCGATATCTAAAGCGGGCGTAATCTATGTTAAAAAACCAATTCAAGTCAAAGAAGTATTGGCTGCTTTTAATCGTGCAAGGAATACTATTCTTGGTAAAGAAACATTAGAATCACCTCTAGACTTCTCTGACACAAGCTTCCAATCTACACCTAAAAAAACCCCAGACAAAATTCAAAAACCTACTGATTTAAAAATTCAGCAAAATAAGGATCCCGCTGATTTTATTGCCGAGGCGATAAAAAAATCACAGTCGCCACAAATGAAAAAAGCTGAACAACAAATTTCAGCTGAGAAAAAAAATAGAGCTCAAATCGAAAAAAAACTTCAGCCTTCTGAAATAAATCAAACCCCAGAAAACGCAGAAAATACCTCAATTACTCAAAAAAATTCAGTTGCTACAGAACCAGAAACACCTGAATTTCTTATTTCTGAGACGGCCAAAGAACCCTTTCCTCCCCTTTTACCAGAAGAAACCAGCAAAAACGAAATAACTCAAGAACCTAAACATACTATAAAGCCTGAGAAAAAAAAGACTAAACCAGTCCCTGCACCTCCAGTACATTTCTTAAAAAAGAACAAAAATAAAGGAAAAAAGACTGTTACAGAAAAACCAAATAAGCAGACAAAAGACATAACGCCCGAAACAGCAAAACCAGCCCCTCAGTTAAAACAAGAAACTACTAAACCTACCACTTCAACTTCAACTTCAACTTCAACTTCAACTTCAACTTCAACTTCAACTTCAAAAAGCCTATCAGATAATAAATTCCTAAGTAGTTTTTGGCAAAAAAAAGCAGTATTTTTGGGGGCTGCTGGTTTAATTCTGCTAATAGCTATCGTCCACTTTTTTCAGCAAACTCCATTATATGAAGCTAGAGCACGCATCCTGATTGGAAATGGAAACTTAAAAAATATTGATCTTACATCACCGCCAAAAACAATCCTGGAAAAAAGCGTTATTCAGAAAAAAACGGATGAGATCCTATCTAAAAAACTAGCAAAACGTGTCATTTTGGGTTTGCAACTCGGCACTACGCCAGAATTTATTAAAGCCTCAGACATTCCCAATGAAAAAATAGAATCTGCTTCAAGATTAAGGGAAGAAAGATTAGCGGCAGAACGCCTTTCTAATATGGTTGATTATTTTCTTAAAAATCTTAAAGTAACCCAATACAAAAACCATCCAATTATCAACGTTACCTACCTCTCAGAAGAACCCGAATTGGCGAGCAAGATAGTTAATCGATTAATTGAAGAATATCTTGCCATTCAAGAGGACAAAAAAGCAGCGCAAATGACTGAAATTGCAGCATGGGAAAATAACAAACTCCCATTGGCTAAAAATAAACTAAAGCAATCTCAAGATGCGCTAGCGCTATATATTGAAATGAACAAGTGGTCTCAATTTGAACAGCAATTTGCTGAAGATATGGGAGTGAATTCTGAAATTCGTAGTTTAGAAAAAAAGGTAAAAGCCGATCAATCCTTATACGAAATAATGCTTCAACGCTTTGAAAAACTAAAAAATAACTCCGATAGATACGAAGTAAAACTATTAAGTAGTGCCGAATTGCCCGTAGAACCCAGCTACCCAAATAAACCACGTTTCATATTTTGGTCAGTAATAATTGCCACTTTATTTGCAATCATCTTAACTGCAGGACTTACAGTACTCAGTTTATTAAAAAAAGAGAAACAGCCGCCAACACAATCAGATGAAGTGATGAAAAAAGCAGCTTAAGATTGATTTGAAGCTTGCGCTATTAAGTTGATTACTGAAATTGACAAAGCCAGTAAAAAATCCACGTCTGTTACGAATACTGATTCAAAAAAAAGCCGCCTATTCCCCTCAGGAAAATCAAGCGGCTTGTTTTACTATCTCCACTGATATTGTAGTAAAATACAATAAAAGTTTATACTGCCAATATCATTTAAAGAATATAAACATGTAGTTTATAAAACCCAATGTTTTTCTGACTCTCCAGCTGGCATTTTACTGAGTTCTTCAACCACCTTATCGCCAAACTGGTTGGTATTAATCATTTTAACACCACTTCCTGGTTTAGAAAGATCGGCAGTTGAATATCCTTCGCCGAAAACATTCTGCATAGCAGCCCATATATTTTTCGCCTCTTTATCCATTCCAAAACTGTTTTCCAACATCATTGCTACCGAACCAATCATTGAATACGGGTTGGCAATATTCTTGCCTGCAATATCGGGCGCTGATCCATGTGAGGGTTCAAAATAAGCTTTTTCATCTCCCAAACAAGCGGAAGGCATTAAGCCCAATGATCCTAAAATCCCCCCCCCTTGATCGCTTAGGATATCGCCAAACATATTTTCCATGACCATCACATCAAATTGAGTTGGATTGAGGCAAAGCATGGTTGCCGCGGCATCAACTAAAAAGTTGATCACTTCAACTTCAGGGTATTCTTCGGCCACTTCATCCAAAATTTCATTCCATAGTACGCTGGACTTCAATACATTGCTCTTATGGATATTATGAAGAATTTTTTTTCGTTTCTGGGCCAACTTGAAACCTTCATGCAAAATACGGCGTATTTGCTGTTCATCATATTCCAGAGTTTCCTTTACATACCGCAGACCCTGTTCATTAATGCCTGTTTGTTTTTCGCCAAAATATAACCCGCCAACCAATTCACGAACCATAATCAAATCAATTCCATCGCCAATAATCTCTGCCTTCAATGGAGAAAAATGAGCTAACTCTTTAGGCAAATAAACTGGACGAAAATTTGCAAAAGTATTATATCGACGCCTTAGTGGCAATAATGCACCTCGTTCAGGTTGTTCATCAACAGGAATTTTTTTGGACTCCTCATGACTCAATCCAATCGGGCCTTTAAGAATAGCATCTGCCTGATCGCATATATCCTTGGTTTGTTGTGGAAATGAGTGTCCAGTTTCAAAATAGGCACAACCACCAAAAGGAGCTGGTAGCAATTCAAAAGATATTTCATTCCGCTGTTCGACCAATTTCAATACCTTGATGGCTTCACGCGTTATTTCTGGCCCAATTCCATCACCTGCCAATACTGCAATTTTATACTTCTTCATTATTTACCTTTATTTATTGAAAAAATTAATAGCTTAAAGTACTTTATTCTTCTTTCCATTTAATATTACAGCCAATGCTTGGGATCTGTTTTGGGTTAATTGGACGCCCCAGCAAAAGATTATCCAATGCATTTCGCAAATCGTTTCCAGTCAAAGGTTCATTATTTTTCGGGGTAGAACCATCCAATCGACCGCGATAAACGCATTTCAGATCAGAATCAAAAACAAAAAAATCGGGGGTGCAAGCTGCTTGGTATGCCTTTGCAACATTCTGGGTCTCATCATATAAATAGGCTGCAAATGGGTTTCCCCATTCCCCCATCAATTGCTTCATTTTATCAGGCGCATCTTGAGGATAGTTTTTTATATCATTAGCACTAATGGCGATAAAATGAATGCCTTTTCTTGAATATTCCCCTGCAATATCAATTAATTGTTGCTTGACATGTAGAACATAAGGGCAATGATTACAAATAAACATAATCACTGTACCCTGTTCACCTTTAAGATCTTGCAATGAATAATTCGCGCCTGTAATAGTATCGGGCAAATTAAAGTCAGGTGCTTTGGTACCTAACGGCATCATGACTGATTTTGTTGCTGCCATTTCCCCTCCGAAAGCTGATAACAAAAAACTATTAATTATAAATCCTAATGAGTTTTAAAACATCATTCTATTATTTTAGAAATTCCCACCTAAAAAACTGAGGTTTTATTTTAAGACCAGGTTATAAAAAAGATATAATGAATTATTTGTAAAACAATGAGGATAATGAAATGAATGAAAACTGGATTGCGCCTTCTATCCTATCTGCAGATTTTGCTCGTCTTGGGGAAGAAGTTGATAATGTTTTAGCTGCCGGTGCGGATGTTGTACATTTCGACGTCATGGACAATCACTTCGTTCCAAACCTGACAATTGGCCCTTTAGTTTGCGATGCCCTAAGAAAACATGGGGTAACTGCTCCCATTGACGTCCACCTGATGATCGAGACAGTTGATCGTATTATCCCTGACTTTGCCAAAGCGGGTGCCAGTTACATAACCTTCCATCCTGAGGGTTCAATTCATATTGATCGTACACTGCAATTAATTAAAGATTCAGGTTGTAAAGCCGGCTTAGTATTTAATCCTGGAACCCCCCTGGATCATCTTGATTATGTCATGGACAAATTGGACATGATTTTATTAATGTCTGTAAACCCTGGCTTTGGCGGTCAGTCCTTCATTCCAAGCGCATTAGACAAACTACAAGAAGTCAGAAAAAGAATCGATGAAAGCGGCTATAACATTCGCCTGGAAATTGATGGCGGAGTTAAGATTGATAATATCAGAGACATTAAAGCTGCAGGTGCCGATACGTTTGTCGCAGGATCTGCGATTTTCGGCAAAGGCGACTACAAAAAAATTATTGATGAGATGCGGGCTGAGATGGCGAAAGCTGGCTAACCAACTGCAAATAACATCCACCCAGCCTCATTAGGGTGGATGTATTACAACAAGCTAAAGTCCGTTTAACTGTTACGTTTCCTTAAACCTGCAAACCCAAACAAGCCAGTAGCGAAAAACCACACTGCAGCTGGTACTGGAACTGGATTAGGGCTAACAACTACAGTTCCTACTAACGGATCAGAAGCAGTCGGATTTAGAGGAGTATCAAACCATCCTTCAGATAAAATATTCAAGCTGCTATAACTGCCGTCATCATTCAATGCAACATCTGCCAAGAAAAAAGGATGGGCCCAGATTCCGACTGTTTCGCCATATTTCACACCCTTCCATTCGTCGCCAGCAAAAGAGCCATCGTAGTTATTAATATCAGTGGCATCGATATCAAAGCTATATGTCACTTTTCCGGAAACAGATGTATCGACCTGAAAAGCATCCGAAAAAGACTGAATAAACGAATCTTGCTGCTGATCAAGAAGATTTATTTCTGTCAATGGCGACTTATCTTCAGTAGGCCTATATACATAACTATTTACAGTTTTAGTTTCTTTATCTCCCATCAAAATAGTATATTGACGAGCAGAAGCAGTAGTTTGTGGGCCAGCCCCTTCGGTAAGCACCACCCAAAAACCGTCCCCTAACCCTTGTGGATCATATTCGGGACGATTATTAACCACACCTGATGGCAAAGCATCTGACAATGTCATCGACACACTTAATTGCTCTGTTACATCATTATACTGGGTAAAAAAACGATCCACATAGCCGGCTTGAGGTGAGTGCTTGTTTATATTCAAAACACCATCTTCCACAGGGTATCCTTGTAAATCAACTTGATAGGTAGTCGCCATAGCAGAACTCGCAAATGTTGCTGCCAAGCCTAAATAAATAATTTTTTTCATATTAGTCCTCTTTTAATACATGTAATCATGGACCTACTAAAGTACAATAGAAGCCTAGTCAGTGTCAACACGAATAATACTTAAATTGCTTCTTTAACAATAACTTGTTTGAAATTTTTCCCTAAAAATACCAGACAAATTTCCTCAAAGGTTACCCAGACATCCCCATCTTGCTCTCCTTTTATTTGCCGGTCAGCTTCTGTGGCAAGCAATAAAATTTTTTCCAGCTCAAGCAGGGTAAGTCTTTGCAATGCCATACTCACTAATTTCTGGCGACTTCCCCAGACCTGATTTTTTCTAAATAGCGCATCTCTTCTTTCGCCGATAGACAATGCACTTTTCATTTCAACCAAAGTTCTGGCCTCCCGGGAAAATGCCCATAAAACAACTGGCTCAGCAACTCCTTCAGCCTTTAAGCCATGCAATATCTTGATTGCGCGACGTGTCTGGGCAACCAACAAACAATCGATCAGATTAAAAACATCATAACGGGAGCTGTCGACTACCGCATCTGATATATCTTGTTCTGTTAAATGCTTTTCGCCATAAAGCACATATAGTTTTTCAACTTCCTGGGCGGCCGCAAGCAAATTACCTTCAACACGAGACATTAATAGCTTCAGGACTGACTGATCAGCTTGCAACCCTTTGTTGAGCATTCGTTGCTTCAACCATTGCAGAAAATCCCGCCCATTCAAAGGCCAAGTTTGCACAACGACACCAGTCTTATCTAACACTTGAAACCAGTTTGCTTTCTCTGATGTTTTATTTATCTTCCCTGCCGTAATAAGTAATAAGGTATCTGGTGGGGGAGCTTCACAGTATTTTACAAGGAATTTACTTCCTTCTGCGCCTGGTTTTGCCGAAGGCATACGCAAATCAATTATTTTTCGATCCGAAAAAATGGATAATGAACTTGCCGACTCTAACAGTTCTGTCCAGTTAAAATTAACATCCACAGAAAATACTTCTCGATTTTCATAACCAGATTTCTTAGCTGCCAATCTCACTGCATCTGAGGCTTCTTGCAATTGCAGAGGTTCATCACCACTAATTAAAAAAACCGGCGCTAATTTTTTTTCTAAATGGGCTTGTAGTTGATTGGCTTTTAAACGCATTTTAAAAATCTGTCTTTTCAATAGGCAAATACTACAGGATTAAAAGAAAAAACAGAAAATAATGTTTTGACTTGTAATTAAAAAAAAAGACCTCAAATTGAAGAAACAAGTTAGAAAAAATCATGTCTATGCATGGTGCACAAATTCCTTTCAATAACCAGAGTAACTGATCATGCAAAATAACAATCATTTAAAGGAGAATAACAAATGAAAATTAATTTATTGGCGCGTTTAATATTACTGTTCTGTTTTATTTCGCTTCCAGTACACGCGCTTGATAACGGCGTCGAAAGCCTGCGTAAAACCAGTAAGGCATTTGCTTCAGTCGCAAAAAAAGTTTCACCATCAGTGGTTTTTATACAAGTTGAAGCCAAATTGCCAGCACAAGGAATTCCACAACTCCAACCCCCGTTTGGAAATCAACCACCTTTTGGTGATGATTTTTTCAGGCGCTTTTTTGGCGACCAGTTTCCTGGCATGCCCCAGCTTCCCCAAGGACAACCTCCACAAATGCAGCCTCCCCAGGGCCAACATAGAGTTATGGGACAAGGATCCGGGTTTGTCTTTTGGGTTAAAGACGGCATTCTTTCCGATAAAACTTACATCCTGACCAATAACCATGTCGTAGAAAATGCAGATAAAATTCGTGTCAAATTTAATAATGGACGCGAATATAACGCTAAAATTACCGGTCGTGACCCTAAGTCTGATGTCGCAGTTATTGAAATTAAGGCCAATGGACTCCCTGCTATTCCATTGGGTGATTCTTCAAAGCTTGAAGTTGGAGAATGGGTGTTAGCACTTGGCAACCCATTCGGCTTAAGCCACACATTAACGGTTGGCGTTGTCAGTGCTAAAGGCAGAAGCACGCTGGGCATCAATGATTATGAAGATTTCATACAGACCGATGCCGCAATTAACCCCGGAAACTCCGGTGGACCACTCGTCAACATTGATGGTGAAGTAGTTGGTATCAATACAGCTATTTTTAGTCGTAGCGGCGGTAACATGGGAATTGGTTTCGCGATTCCAATTAATTTAGCCAAAGCAATTGGCAGTCAATTAATTGAAAAAGGGGAAGTAACACGCGGTTATCTTGGCGTTGTGATCCAGCCTTTAACGCCTGATCTTGCAGATTCTTTTGGTATTGAACCAGGCCAAGGCATCCTTGTAGCGCAAGTAGCCGAAGGCTCACCAGCCCAACAAGCAGGCATCAAACAGGGTGATATTATTGTTGAATTTGAAGGTCACAAAGTTAGTAATGTTGGCCATTTCCGAAACCAGGTTTCAATTGTTCCTCCGGGTAGCCGCGTTGAAATCACGGTACTACGTGATGGAGAACGGAAGAAGCTACATGTCACTATTGGAAAATTAGGAAAAAATTTACAAGTTGCTAAAGGACCGGCGCAAAGTTCTGCTGAAATTGGATTGACTGTGCAAACCTTAACGCAAGAGTTAGCAGAACAATTCAACGCAAAACCAGGCGAAGGCGTCGTGGTTACAAACGTACGTCCTGGATCAATTGCTGCTTTAGCGGGCATTCAGGTCGGTACAGTTATTCTGCAGGTCAATCGCAAAACGGTTAAGAATGCTGCAGATTTCAAACGTGAAATTGCAAAAAGTAAAGCAAAAAAACGAGTTTTATTATTGATCCGGAATGGCGATTTCCAACGTTATATTGCGTTGAGTTGGTAAGCGACTGAGCCAGGGACACAAGGCTTTATAAGCCCTGTGTCCAATTCAGGAAAATAGAGTATATTAATCACTCACTGATAAAAACAAATTGCAATGGAATTTAAAGACTATTACGAAATAATGGGGGTCAAAAAAGACGCCACTCAGGATGAGATCAAGCGAGCTTATCGAAAGCTCGCAAGAAAATACCATCCTGATGTCAGCAAGGAACCAGATGCTGAAAAGCGCTTTAAAGAAGTCGGGGAAGCCTATGAGGTTCTCAAAGATCCCGAAAAACGAGCCGCATATGATCAACTTGGCACAAATTACAAAGCCGGTGAAGACTTCAGGCCTCCGCCTGGTTGGGATCAAGGGTTCGAATTTCACGGTGGAGATTTCACTGGCGCCGACGCTTCTGGGTTCAGTGACTTCTTTGAACAGCTGTTTGGCAGAGGTTTTTCCTATAGCAGCGGAGCCTCTCGTGGTGGTGCTGAATATCATACCCGGGGAAACGATACTCATGCAAAAATTCTGATTGACCTTGAAGATGCTTATCATGGCGCCAATAAAACCATGACCCTTAAGCATACCGAGCTGGGACCCGATGGCAGACCACAAGTCAAAGAGCGTACATTGAATGTCCGTATTCCCAAAGGTGTACGCCAGGGCCAGCATTTACGTTTGGCTAAACAGGGCGGAGCTGGAATCGGCAAAGGTGAAGCCGGAGACTTATTTCTTGAAATCCAGTTTAAGCCTCATCCTTATTACCATATTGAGGGAAAGGATGTCTATTTAGATCTCCCTCTGGCACCTTGGGAAGCAGCATTAGGTGCTAAAATAAAAGCGCCCACACCCACCGGCCCGGTTGATTTAAAAATACCGCCAGGCTCTGCTGCTGGCCGCAAACTCAGACTCAAAGGCAAGGGAATTCCTGGAAAACAGCCTGGAGACCTGTATGTCATCCTGCAAATCGCTTTACCGCCGGCAGATACAGAATCGGCAAAGCAAGCGTATCGAGAATTTGAAAAAGCCGTGCCGTTTAATCCGCGTGCGAGCTTGGGGGTATAATTCATTATGACTAAACAAATGATGAGCTTGTTATCAGGTGATGTACTGGAAGATAACATGGAAATAACATTGGCAGAGCTATGTCGAATTTGCCGATTGCCTGCAGAGCGCGTTTTCGAGCTGGTCGAAGAAGGCATTGCAGAACCATTAGGACAAGATCCGCAATATTGGCGCTTCCAGGGTATCAGCGTGTTACGTGTTCGTTGCGCTTTACGGCTTGAACATGATCTTGGCATTAATACCGCAGGAGCAGCGCTGGTCCTTGATTTACTTGATGAAATTGAAACCATGCGCACGCGCCTGAACCGATTTGAAAATCTAGGATAACCATGATGAGTAGCAATGAAATTGATGATAACGTCTGGTTACAACATGCAGGGTTAAATCTCCTACAATCAATTCTACTATTAACCATAATGGGCGGTTTTTTTGCTTTGCTTGGCTGGATGTTCTGGGGACAGGACGGTGTTATTATGTTGCTGATTTTCGGTATCCTTGGGATTTTTATAAATTCTTTTATTGCCCCGCAAATGGTTATGAGCCTTTATGGGGCAACTCCGATCACCCCACAGCAAGCCCCAGAAATCTGGAAGGCAGTGAAAAAACTGTCCAAACGCGCCGGTTTACCCACCGTTCCAGAGCTATATTACATCCCCAGTCAAATGTTGAATGCTTTTTCCGTTGGCACCCGTAGCCATTCAGCGATTGCAATAACTGATGGATTAGCGCGGGAACTGGAATTATCCGAATTAATCGGTGTCATCGCCCATGAAATCAGTCATATTCGTAATAACGATTTGTGGGTAATGGGTCTGGCGGATATGTTTAGCCGCACAACCAGCATGATTTCCCTAATGGGACAGTTTTTATTGTTAATGAACCTGCCACTAATCATGATGTCTGGACAGCCAATAAACTGGTTTGCTATCCTGCTCATGATTTTCGCACCTAATTTGAGCGCTCTTGCGCAACTCGCGCTTTCACGCACCCGCGAATATGATGCCGATCTTAATGCAGCCCGATTGACGGGAGACCCTGAAAGTCTGGCTAGTGCATTGTTAAAAATTGAAAAATCTCAGGGTGGCTGGATGGAACAAGTATTCCTTCCTGGCCGCAATGTTCCTGTCCCTTCATTACTGCGTACTCACCCAGAAACAGAGGCTCGCATTAAACGACTGATGGAATTAAAACCGAACATTAGCGATGAAAATATCCTTTCTGATATTATTGCTAATGGTAATTTTCACTCTAAATTCAGTCAGCAAATTAACCGCCCGCCTCGCTGGCATATTAATGGTCTTTGGTATTGAAAATGTTCTTGAGTATCGCAAAATTCACAATGGAATATTGCTTTTTATCAGGAGTTTTTACCTGAAATTGTATCTCGAATTTTATTTGATAGATCATCTAACGTATAAGGCTTGCTAAGCAAATTGGCATTAAACCGCGCTTGACCATTTTTTGCAATAGCGGTTTCTGTATATCCTGAGGTCAAAAGTACTTTCAACCCAGGATACATTTTTACCGCCTTTTCAGCTAGTTCATACCCATTGAGTCCACCGGGCATCACAACATCGCTAAACAACAAATCGATTTCAGGATGTTGTTTAAGCTTTTCCAATGCTTCTCCTGCATTGTTAGCGGTAATAACTTTGTAACCCTGAAGTTTTAAGGTTTCTTCAACCAAATCTAGCAATTCCAACTCATCATCCACTACCAAAATATTCCCAACTCCCTTTGAAAGAGTTGCTTTAGCCAGCGGTGTTTGCCGGTCTGTTTTTTGTTGTTTTCCATCTGCCTTGGGTAAATAAAGACGAAAAGTGGTTCCAATACCTGGCTCGGAATAAACCTTAATATGGCCACCGGAACGCTTTACAAATCCAAATACCATTGATAATCCCAAACCAGTGCCTTTACCTGGCTCTTTGGTCGTAAAAAAAGGCTCAAAGATTCGTTCCTGCTGCTTACGTGGAATACCAGAGCCGGTATCACTAACTGTAATCTGCACATAATCACCCTCGACTACGCCTGGGTTGATGGAACAATATCCCGCATCAAGAGTACTATTATGGGTTTCAATGGTTAATTTACCTTGCCCAGCCATGGCATCACGCGCATTGAGAGTAAGATTAAGCAAGGCATCTTCAAATTCACCGGGATTAACGTCAGTTAACCACAATTTCTCAGCATACTGGTATTCCATTTCAACCTGGGGGGTTAGTGATTGAGTCAATAAATGGCTAATACGCTTAATCAGCTGATTTACATCAATCACTTCTGTCAAACAAGCCTGCCTGCTTGAAAAACCCAGTAATTGTCGCGTCAAATCCACTGCACGCTGAACAGTTTGGTTGATAACATCAATACGATGCCGGGCCTTAACTGCTAAATCATGCTCCAGTTCGAGAAGACTTAAATGCCCCGTGATAATACCAAGAATGTTATTAAAATCGTGCGCAATTCCGCCAGTAAGTTGGCCAATTGCGTCCATTTTCTGAGAGCGGCGCAATGCTTCTTCTATCTGTCTACGTTCTGTAATATCAGAAATCACGCTAATAAACCCTGAGATTTCACCCGCTTCATTCCGTTGATAATCCCAGATAATTTCCAGGAAAAGTTCTCGCCCATCCGCGCCTTTATTATAGGTAATAAAAGGAGTGGGTTTGGGTTGCTCTTCAAGCAGATATTTCAAATATTCCGCAAGAGCCGCCTTGTTCTCATCATCTGGTTGATAGTCCCAAATATATTGGCCAATCAATTTACCATTTTCAACGCCAAGCATTTGATGATGTGCAGCATTACTAAAAATAATTAAGCCATTTATATCACTCTCCTGTACGCCATTAGGCAAAGTATTCAGAAGTTGGTCTTGCCAGCGTTCTTTATGGCGCAATTCAGTCATAGCCTCATCAAGCTGCTGTTCCCGTTTGCCGAGCTGCTGACTCATGTCATTTAACGCTTTGAATAATCGGGCAATCTCTCCGGCTCCGCTGATATTACTGGATATATCATAATGGCCAGCGGCAATTTTCTCGGTATTAGCGACCAATTGATTAATGGGTTTGGTTACAAAAAACCTGATGAAAAAAAATAACAGCCCTAAAGCAGCAATTAGAATCAGCGCTATCAGCAAGCTGTTTTTTAGCAATTGATGCCAAATAGCCTGCATATCACGACTAATATCATAATCAAGAAAGATCACTCCCACGCGTTGTGAGCGTAATTCATTTGACTGACGCTCCAATGTCACTGGAAAATAAGAAAAAAAACGACATTCATCTTCCGCCCAAATTACATTGGCATGCTTTCGACTTGTTACCTTGTTAAATTTTTGCTCATCAAATAACGGCAATACTTCGGTGACGGGTTTACCTTTATATGCTAATTTGGTACTAAAACGAATACGCAGTTGATCATCAACCAAAACCAAGTCATTGTAATGGTTGTTTACCCCCCTTATGGTTACAGCTTGTTCTGCTTCATCATAATAGCCTTTGCGTATTTCTGATTGCAACTCATTTTGCAACAAAACCATATCATGTTGAATAAGTTGCCCACTATTCTTAATCAAATTAGCCTTAAGTAAGGTATATTCTTGCCAGGTCATAATTGCCCATAAAATACTCCCTATACTAATCACAAGGACTGGCAACCAGAATTGAAATGAGATAGAGCGGGCAGATTTGGTCATTGCACGCGATCTGGTAAAAATGCACCATTGGCAATTTCACTAACATCGACAGCCTTTCGGAGTAGATTTTGTCGCAACATTAAATCCCTAAGCCTTGTGGTTATTTTCTCAATACCAGGAGCCTCGGCAGCAAGTAAGGCATGATTTTCTTCAAGCCCTAACAGATTGATACCGGCAAAGGTATTTATTACTTCCTCAGCAGTCAATGACATTCGTGGCGCTATTAATTCTGCCGCTTTTTCTTGATTATCAAGATAATACTGCCGAGCCTTGAAATAACCTTGTAACAACTGTCGAAGAACACCCGGGTCAGCAGTCAAAACGTCCTCCAGAACAACCAGCACATCAATAATACGGTTTGGTATTTGACTGCTATCAAACAACTGTATTACTCCTTGCTTTAGCAATTGTGTTTTTACCGGTTCAAAGGTTACGATAGCATCAGCATCTTTAAAACACATTTTATGCTCATTCAAAGTACAACTGACAATCTCTACATCAGCCACACCCAAGTTGGCTGCTTGTAAAGCACCATCAAGCAAAACGGCACCTACTGCAGAATTTTCTACGGCAATTGTTTTGCCGCGCAACATTTCTAAAGATTTAACGTGAGGCTTGCCCAATAACACATCAGCACCATCAGAAAAATCCATGACCAGGATGATTTTTAGTTTAAAACCATCCTGCAATAAAGTCAGTGCCTCATCCAGTGTCAGCGCTGCCGCTTCAAGCGAACCATTTCTCAGTGCGGTAATAACGTCTGATGCAGAATTAAATTCAACCAGTCTCAGTTGCGACTTTTCATAGAAACCAAGCTGTCGAGCAAGATATAATGGCTCATAACCCGACCAAACATTTGTACCAATACGGACTTGGGGTTCAGGCTCTGTGAATGAACTGCAGGAAGCTACAGCCAGTACTATCAATACAAAACTGACAATAACAATTATTTTATTTTTTGGACGATGTTGAAGCATATCCTCTTGGAATCTGTTCAATATCTTGAACAGATTCGTTAGTTAATCCTTTCAATACAAATCATCATTGAGTTTTTTGAAGCTCAATGAGCCTTACATTTAGGTTTTTTTCACCTAAATATCAGGAAAAAACGTCACATTAGCCATTGGACAAGGATGAGCTTCTAAATTCAATGGTCTCACCTGCATGTTAACCCACTTTCCCTGCCAATGAAAACGATTTGAAAATTAACATTAATTTATAAAGAGCTAATTAACCCTAATTCGAGTAGACAACACTGACAATAAAAGATTAGTTTAATGATATCGTGTTGTTAAAGGCTTAAGCTTATGGCATGATTCCACTAAACCAAACGGTATAATCAAATGAATAATTCTGTCAATATTGAGCAAGATAAAAAAAGCAATAATATTTTGCTCATTCTAGGCGTTGCTCATTCTAGGCGGGATTTTACTCACTATTTTGCTCTCTGTCGGCATCACCATCTGGATAATCAACTCTTATTTTTTTCCCAGCCAATTTCAGCCAGTTGAACTTAATCAACAAGAAAACCAGAAACTAAATCAAAAACTATCGCAATTTAGCTGGTTAACCGGCAATCCAGCTAATACAACAAAGCAAACCAAACTTGAACCTGAAAAATACTCAGAACAAGGTGCAACAAGAGAAATCAGTCTGACAGAGCGTGAACTTAATGCGCTTTTGGCCAAAAATACCGATCTGGCAGATAAACTGGCTATTGACCTGTCAGAAAATATGGCTAGCGGCAAACTGCTAATGCCTATGGATGAGGACTTTCCGGTTCTTGGCGGCAAAACTATCAAAATATCTGCAGGTATGGAGCTTGCATTCGCAAATAACAGACCCATTATAAAACTGAAGGGAGTCAGCATCATGGGAGTCCCAATTCCTAATGCCTGGTTAGGTGGACTGAAAAATGTCGATCTTGTTAATGAGTTTGGCCAGGATGAAGGATTCTGGAAAGCTTTTGCTGATGGTGTCAAAGATGTAAATATTGCTGAAGGCAATTTAATTATCAAACTCAAGGAATAGCTCTGCAAAAATGCCGGGCTAATCAATAATCTGCTGGTAACTACCAGCAATATAACAACCGGAGGAAATAATGAGTACAAAAAATGATTTATTAGCTAAAGTTCAGGAAACCATTGAAGAACAATCAGCCAAGCTGGAACAATTGAAAGAAAAAGCACTGGATGAATCCAGTGATGCTCTGGATGATATCAAGGAGTCCATCAGCGCTCTAGAGCCAAAACTGGAAGAAGCCAAAGCCAAGGCTATGGAAATAGCTGACGCGGCAGATGATAAATGGGATGATCTCAAAGATTCCATTGAAGAAGGCTGGGATGAAGTCAGCGCACAACTTGAAGATGGCTGGGACAATCTGACTGATAAAGTTAAAAATCTGTTTTCTTAATGAAAAAATAAATTAGCGCCTACTTAAGGGACAAACATAAAATAACGTTGGCAACTGGCTTGTCTTTTTATCCGTCTTCTGCGTTATAAAAAAAGTTACATAGCTAGCTATGTAACTATTTCTACGCCTTGAATACGAATAACAATACGGCGCCAGTTGCCCAACTTATTCCGTGCTCGTTCCTAATCATTTTGCACCTGACTCTTTCGTTAAAAATCGCCCAATGAATATATGGATAGATGCGGACGCATGCCCGGTTGTTATTAAAGATATTTTATTCAGGGCCGCGGTTCGCACCGGTGTGCAGCTAATATTAGTAGCCAACCGAGCAATTCATGTCCCACCGTTTCCCAACATCAAAATGCTTCAGGTCACAGCCGGTTTTGATGTTGCCGACAATGAAATTATTAAAAGAATTACCGCTGGCGACCTTGTTATTACCAGCGATATCCCTTTAGCGGCTGAAGTCATCAACAAAGGTGGCTATGCCCTCGATTCCCGCGGCGAACTATATACAACAGAAAATATCGGCGAACGACTTAATATGCGTGATTTTATGGCCACACTCCGAAATAGCGGCATAAATACCGGCGGTCCAGCGCAATTGAGCAACAGTGATCGACAATACTTTGCCAATCAACTGGATAAATTTCTCGCACAGCGTTCACAAAAATAAGCGCTAATTAAGCTTATTGCTGAAATTGATTTTCTATCACAACCTCATCAAGATCCAGTTGCCCTGCTCTGGGCATCGCTTCCTGAACTGCTTTTCCAACAACAACAAACATAGCGATGACATGATCATCGGGTAATTTAATAAGCTCACCGACTTTTTCAAAATCAAAACCATCCATCGGACAGGAATCGTAGCCCATTGCTTTTGCTGCCAGCATCAATGTTTGCGCTGCAATTCCACAGGAGCGCATCGCCTCATCACGCTGCACCTGCTCCTTGTCTCGATAATAACTATCGATAGCCGGTAAAATAAATTCCTGAACTTCTTGAGGAGCATTTCTCCAATAACGCCCCGGCTGTTTTTCCCAGGATTTTAGATCAGCACATAATACAATCAATAGTGACGCATCAGTCACCTGGGCTTGATTCCAGGCCACTTCCCTTATTTTTTGGCGTTGTTCCTGGTCTTTTACCACCACAAATCGCCAATTCTGGATATTAAACGCAGTCGGAGAAAGTACCGCCAGTGATAGTAATTCTTTTATTTCCCCATCAGTCATTTGGTGATTTGCATCAAAATGCTTGACTGAACGCCTTGCGCGAATGGCTTCTAAAGTGTTCATCATTTTTTAATCTCTCTTTTAAACCAATAAATAATCCACGGCCAATCCACAAAAAACGGCCAACCCGAACCAGTTGCTATTCAAAAAAGCCTTAAAGCATTGATTTTTTTCCCGATTAAAAATCAGAATTTGCTGATAAATTGAAAGTCCTACTGCTACCAACACGCCAAAATAATAAGGCCAACTCAGATTTTCCAACGTCCCTATGATAATTAACAAACCAATAATGATAATTTGTAAAACAGCCATGATATGACGATCTTTATCACCAAATAAAATCGCTGTGGATTTTACCCCAATTTTCAAATCATCATCCTTATCCACCATGGCATACATGGTATCGTAAACCAATGCCCATAAAACGGTTGCCAAATACATAACCCAGGCTACCGAAGGTACCGAGCCTGTTTGAGCAGCAAAAGCCATAGGCACAGCCCAGCCAAAAGCAATCCCCAGATAAGCTTGGGGCAAGTGAGTATAGCGCTTCATGAAAGGATAACTGGCCGCTAGAAACGCAGCGATAAAAGACAACAACACCGTTAGTCTGTTCATCAATAAAACCAATGAAAAGGCGATCAAACATAATATTACAAACAATATCAATGCTTCTTTTGGCTTAACTCTTCCTGCTGCTATCGGGCGTTGCTTGGTCCGTTCCACATGAGGATCAAATTCCCGATCAGCATAATCGTTAATCACACAGCCTGCGGCACGCATCAGAATGACACCTAACACAAAAACAGTAAAAACCAAAGGATCAGGTTTGCCATCTCCTGCGACCCAAAGCGCCCAAAGCGTTGGCCAAAGCAAAATCAGAATACCAATTGGCCGATCAAACCTGGCCAGCAACCAATACTGGTGCGCGCGATCTAAAATCAACGCCTTATTCACTGTCATCCCCCTTGATTTTTTGAATGACATTAGTCGTGGAATGCCCTTCAATAAAACCAAGCAACTCAACTCTGCCGCCATTCGCCAAGACTTCTTTATGACCGGCAATTTCAGTAATATCAGTGTAATCGCCCCCCTTCACCAAAATATCAGGTAAGATTTTTCCAATCATCTGCTGCGGCGTGTCTTCTTGAAAAGCGACTACCCAATCGACACATTCCAGTGCCGCCAACATTTGCATCCGATAATCCAGATCGTGGATTGGCCGTTTGGGTCCTTTTAGACGTCTGACAGAATCATCACTGTTGACCAGTACAATTAAGCGATCACCCAAATTCCTGGCTTGCTGCAAGTAACTGATATGCCCGGGATGCAAAATATCAAAACAACCATTGGTCAAAACAATTTTCTCGCCTTCCTGTCTTGCCGCCCGCATCGCGATTAATAATTCGTCCAGGCTAATAACACCTCGTTTGTGCGCTCTTTGACCGCTCAATGCATAACTGAATTCTTCGGCAGTAAAACTGGCTGTTCCCATTTTGCCAACCACTATACCCGCTCCAACATTTGCTAATGTCGTTGCTTCCTGAATCGATGCATTGGCAGCTAAACTGGCAGCTAATACTGAAATTACCGTATCTCCAGCCCCTGTCACATCAAAAACCTCTCTGGCATGGGTAGGTAAATGTAATGGCTGTTCATTTTTGCTCAACAAAGTCATTCCGTGCTCGCCACGGGTAACTAATAACGCCTTTAAATCAAGCTCCTGTAGTAATTTTTCACCCTTTGTCACTAACTGCGGCTGATCCAGACAATCGCCGACAACCGCTTCAAACTCACTCAAATTTGGCGTGATGATTGAAGCATGCCGATATCTGCTAAAATCAGTACCCTTTGGATCAACCAAAACTGGCTTATTAGCCTTTTTGCACAGATCAATCAACTTTTCCACTTCACTCAATGTCCCTTTGCCATAATCCGACAACACCACAACATCAATGTGCTCAAGAATAGCCGTACAATCTGTCACTAACCGCCCGGTATCAACATCTTTAAAGCCACCTTCAAAATCCAGCCTGATCAACTGCTGATGACGACTCATAACACGTAATTTAGTAATCGTGGGATGCCCCGACAATCTTAATAGCCGACAGTCAACACCTGCTTCTTCAAGAACTTTCTGTAAAGCATCTGCCGCCTCATCCTGACCGCAAAGTCCTGCCAAACAAACTTTCGCCCCTAAGGAGGCCATATTTAATGCCACGTTACCCGCGCCACCAGCTCGTTGCTCCTCATCCTGAACATGAACAACCGGAACCGGCGCTTCGGGAGAAATTCTTGATGTCGGACCATGCCAGTAACGGTCAAGCATCAGGTCACCAATGACCAGGATTCGAGCAGAACTATAATCGGGTAATTGCATTGCTATTAAAATACCGTCAAAATGAAATTTAAACGCGCACACCAGTTCAAGCCGGAGCGCAAGATATAATATAATGGCTCAAATGACACAAAGAGTGCAAACAAATGAAGGTAAAAATTTATCACAACCCCCGCTGCAGTAAATCTAGAAATACCTTACAGTTATTACGTGACCGCGGTATTGAACCGGAAATCATCGAATATTTAAAAAATCCGCCAACTGCGGAAGAACTCGATGAAATTTTGCAAATGCTGGACATGGAACCCCGAGACCTGATGCGCAAAAGAGAACCTGAATACAAAGCCACAGGGATGGATGATGACTCTCTGGATCGCCAGGCCCTGATTAATGGCATGGTTGCCACACCTAAACTAATTGAACGCCCTATCGTGATAGCCAACGGAAAAGCAGCAATTGGCAGACCGCCAGAAAATGTAATGGCAATAATAGAGTAGTTTTTCAGGCAACTTTACAATAATCCGATAATTAAATTCTTGTGACTAACATACTCATCCTTTATTACAGCCATGATGGCACCACCAATAAAATGGCCAATCAAATTGCCAGAGGCGTTGAATCCGTAAATACTGTTGAAGCAATTTTGCGAACCGTTCCAGAAATTTCTTCTACCTGCGAACAAACAGCGGATATTATTCCCGAACAGGGCCCACCTTATGCAACGCTTGAGGATCTAAAAAACTGCTCCGGCCTGGCTTTAGGCAGTCCGACTTATTTTGGCAATATGGCTGCGGCAATGAAATATTTTTGGGACAGCACGACTGAAATATGGTTAGCTGGCGCTTTAACCAATAAACCTGCCGGTGTTTTCACCTCTACTGGCAGTATGCATGGAGGCCATGAAAGCACCTTATTATCAATGTTTTTACCACTTTTACATCATGGCATGATGGTCCTTGGTGTACCGTATAGTGAAACAGCTTTACGAGAAACCCAAAGTGGCGGAACTCCTTATGGACCGAGTCATACGCATTCAGAATCAGGTCTAAGCGATGATGAAAAAATCATTTGCCAGGCTTTAGGGAAAAGGCTGGCCCAAATAGCATTAAAATTAAACAACTCATGATTTTTAAATCTGCAACATTTTATTATTGGCTAGCGCTTGTTGGTTTTTTCAGCTTATTTGCCCTGCTGATGCTTTGGCATACTCTTCTTAGTCCGCCAGTTAAATTTCCTGTGGCAATGATTCTTATTATCACCGTCCTACCTTTATTACTACCTTTACGAGGCTTGTTACATGGAAAAAAAAGGAGCTGTGCCTGGGCTGCTTATATCAGCATGCTTTATTTTATGCACGGCAGCATCGAAGCTTTTGCCAACCCTGATACGTTAGAAAAATTACTTGCTTCACTAGAAATACTATTCAGTTTGTTTTTATTTATTGGCAGTATGTTTTACGTGCGTTTTGCTAAAAACCCTCGGATTTCATAAAAATGGCAATTCAACACCCGCTGCAATTTGATTATGGTAATCACTATAATTTTTCTACATTTTATGCGGGCAACAATCAGGAACTCATCCAGCAATTACAAAAAAACGCATCGGGTAAAGGTGAACAACAAATATTTTTTTGGGGGAGTCAAGGACTGGGTAAAAGTCATTTATTACAGGCATGCTGTTTTGAGGCCCATTTAAAACAACGCAGTAATTTTTATCTGTTATTGGAATCAGAAGCATTACCTGACCCCGATATTCTTCTGGGACTGGAAAAAACTCAGTTAGTTTGTATTGATAATATTGATAACATTACTGGTAACCAAGAGTGGGAGTATGCATTATTCAGGTTTTATAATCTGCATCAGGAACTGCAAAATCATTTAATCATCAGTTCTTCAAGTCCCGCAAACGCGCTTAACATCTCATTACCAGATCTAAAAACCCGATTAGGCTGGGGCTTGAACATGAAGATCAATTCTTTAAATGATGAACAGCGTATAGCGGCATTAACAATGAAGGCACAAACCATGGGACTTGAATTAACGCCAAGAACAGCCAATTATTTACTAACCCGTTGCGTTCGTGATTTACCCTTACTCTGGGAGTTTCTGAATAAAATAGACCATGCAACGCTGGCAGCCCAACGAAAACCAACTATTCCATTAATCAAAGAAATTCTGCAACAAAATCAAAGCTTATGAAAGTTCTCGTTATTGGCGCTGGCGCAATTGGTGGATTTTACGGCGCATTGTTAGCAAAACAAGGGGCTGATGTTTCTGTGGTTTGTCGCTCCAATTACCAGCAAGTAAAGCAAGCTGGCCTGACCATTGACAGCCACTGTTTAGGTCAATGGAATTTCAAACCCACACAGGTCTTACAACATGTTGCCGATTATCAAGGTACTGCTGATTATATTTTGCTCTGCACCAAGGTGGTTCCCGAACTAGACCGAGTCAAACTCATTAAAAATGCGGTTAAACCAGAAACCTCAATCGTTTTCATCCAAAATGGCGTAGAAATTGAGCAAGAATTACTGGCAACTTTTCCAGAAAACGAAATCGTCAGCGGCTTAGCGTTTATTTGCAGTAACAGGATAACAGCAAACACTATTTCTCATCTTGCTTATGGACGGCTGACGCTTGGTAATGTGCCGGGGAGTGTCAGTAGTAAAACCCAAGAATTGGCTAATACCTTTAATCAATCTGGAATCAAATGTCAGACAACTGAAGATATTATTAAAGCACGTTGGCAAAAATGTGTCTGGAACGCACCTTTTAACCCGTTATCGGTATTGTCTGACGGCTTGTTCACCCTGGATATTTTGACTAGCCAGGAAGCTTATGTCAGAAAGATCATGCAGGAAGTCGTCAAAATAGCTGCTGCAACGAATCATCCTCTAGCGCCCGATATTATCGACATCAATGTATCCAGCACCTACGCCATGCCTCCTTACAAAACCAGTATGCTACTGGATTTTGAAGCAGGAAGACCCATGGAAACCGAAGCTATATTAGGCAATGCAGTTCGTGCCGGCCTTAGGGAAAACGTACCCTGCCCATACCTCGAATCAATTTATGCCATGATGCAATTAAAAGTTTTAGAACCACTTACCACGGCATCGGCATCCCGTCATACTTAACAAAATCACCGGAAATTTCCAAGCGAAAATCATTAATAACCCGAATCATTCCCGATACGCTTTCATCAACGTCAATCAAGCCATTTGGACCGCCCATATCAGTTCGCACCCAGCCTGGATGAAAAATTAACACACCAACTTGTTCCGGGAACAAATCAATAGCAAGCGTTTTCATGGCTGCATTCAACGCTGCCTTACTATACTATCCACGATCAAGAATACCCGGCTTTGCCCTCAATAATCTGAAACTTTTCATTCAACAATGCACGCAAAGGAGCATGATGCTCATCGAGGTTGTCGAAGAAGTTTGTACAAGCCTGTTTA